>Ga0325400_1001136_pt1 | contig 21646 bp, 8 predicted proteins | sample PopdelMetagenome_2_FD_205662 | JGI IMG/M metagenome (GOLD analysis project Ga0325400, IMG submission 205662) | Populus deltoides microbial communities from Bellville, Georgia, United States - Xylem-PdKOR-R1 | ecosystem: Host-associated > Plants > Phyllosphere > Stem > Wood/Secondary xylem...
AGAGGGGAAGAACAAGAAACAACAAGAAAAGGAGAGAGAGGATCGGGGTTCCATCCACCAGATCCAACAAAAACAAACAAAGTCATTGTTGATTAATCTCTGCTTTCTCAAGAACCCGTGCTTTCCGGGAAGAAGCCACAGCAAGACAAAAATCTCATAGATGGTAGAGGGAGGGGAGAAAAATCAATGTGGAGAGTAAAGTGAGAGATGAGATATGCAGAGAAGGGAGGGGGGCGGCTGATGGGTAAATGTTATTTAAGGTTAGGAAATATTCTATTTATAGTTGTTTTTTTTAAGTGGTAGTTGTTGAACCGGTTCGGTTCGGTTCAATCGGTTTCAGACTTTAAAAACCGAGCCGAACCGGAATTTTTTTGTGATTTTTTAATCGGTTAATTCGGTTTTTTTTTTCGGTTTGGTTTTTTCGGTTATTTTTTTCCGGTTTTCTCGGTTTAATCGGTTTATCGGTTTTTTTGCTCACCCCTAGTAAAAGGCTCTAAAGAGAATTTTATGATAGTTATGAATAGGAATCTTCAATAAATTATTATAAGACCCCTCAATTATTTAAGTAAATTATATGGTATGTGAAATTCAGATTCTTAGTATGAAATTATTAATTATCTAGTTTTATGATATTGAGTGTTTTTCTCGATCCAACTATTGGATGAGATTGAAATCTTATAAGTGATCTTCTGACATATTGTTTTATGTCAATTAAAGCTTGGGAAGGCTCTGAAAATAAAAAAGTAGTGACGGGTCACATACAAAAGACCGAAATTAAAGAAGCATAAGTAATTGAGAATTAGAGGAGCATTAGGCCTGTACATACAAATAAATATTGAATAAAAATAGATTTTGAAGTAATCCAAAAGAAAAAGGAGCCTAAAAATTAATATAAAATAAAAATTTTGAACAAATTCTAATTTTCTCTTTCTAAAACTAAGCAAATTTAAGGAAAAAGTTAGCATATCAGGCCTGGCTACAAGCCAATGGTATGCCGAGAGATTGATGTGGAAGAGATTAATGTTTTTATAGCTATCTTGTTTAATTCTTGCAAGCAACTTTACCAAAGGAATTAGCTCATACTAGTTATTTCACATTCGCTTCGTTCTGGATCGAATTATTTTTTATTGAAAAAAATAATAAAAATACAATCTTTTTAAATGTGTTTTTTTAATTCTAATTATAAATAAAAAAAATCATATCCATGCATTTATTAAATACATTAAAAACTAGTTGTCCCAATAAATGCAAAAAAACAAAGTTTTAATATCTCTATTCAATTCGTCAGGTTGACTAATTTTTTTCTAACATATAAAAAATTAATGTATAAGTGTTATTAAATTTTTTTATATCAAGTAAAAATATAATCGTTAATTAAAAAGTCGATACTTACATAAAATAAAATATAGTAATTTTTAGTGTAGCAGAAGAATGGAATAATGTTACAATTGCTACAGTGAAACACTAATTTCTTAGTCTTTGTATAATGATTTTTCAAAAAAAAAAGTGTAAAGAAAAAAATTAAAAAACAAGTTACAAAAGGATAAAGATAAGAACAAAAAGAATGGTATAAATAGGCTAAGCGTAGAGTGATAAATATTCAAAGTGTAGAAAATAAAAATTAATATTTTTTTAAAATAAAAAGTGTAAAGAAGAAAAAAGGGAAAAACTAAGAAAATATTATTAAAAAACAAAGATAAGAAAGAAAAAATGGTGATACGTGGAAGAATGTATAATGTTTTCATTTCACCTTAATTCCAACAAGTTGCTTCTTTTCTTTTCTTTGTTCAAAAGTGGAAGAATGTGCTAGGAAGCAACAATTTTTACAGCAAAGGTGACCGCAGACTGTTTTTTCCTTTTTCATGTTTTAAACACTAGTACTGCTAGCTTACTCTTTTATGTTAAACTTTGTAATGGCTACAATCTGGTCACATAGCACAAGACTATAGGTAATTAATGTGTGTTGTGGATGTGTTTATGGAATAGATAGAAGAATGCAAGGCTCGAGAAGAAGTGTCAAATATGTAGTCTTAAAATTTTAAAAAAAATAGCAATAATTTTAGCTTTTGATCAAACACATTGATTATAACTAAAAGGGATTCGTGTTTTACTGTACCGCGGGTTACTATGCACTGTAAATACTTTCACTGTGGATTGCACTGTTCTGTATTGTAGTGCGAGTACTGTAGGCTGTAAGTGCTTTCATTATAAATTGCACTATTTGGTGGAGGCATGGTGAGGCTGCAGCCTGTAGGCCCCAAGCACCTGGCTTAAGGCACGCTCCCTAGGGCTACGGACACCTAGCACTTGGGCTGCCAGGCCTGGGCGTTGGGCAGGCTACACGTGCCTGCCTGCGCCCCCATCTGCGGCCACCTGGTGCTAGGGCTAATTGAGGTCCTAGCATGCAGACACCTGGCACGGGGTTTGCCCAGCCTTGGGCTTTAGGGGCAAACTCGCGCGCTTGGCTGCAACCTCTAGGCGAGCGGGTCTGCAGCCCCACGAACCTGGGGTCTCCAGCCCGCAAGCCTAGGGTGTGCAGATCCGCGAGGCAGGGTCTGCAATCCTGAGCGCCTGGCCAGCAGACCCGTGCGATGTAGGACCCAAATAGCCTTGGGTCCGGCCGGTGTAGGACCCAAGTTTGGCCGGGTGCAAGACCCAAGATAGAGAACCCAAAATAGCCTTCGATCCTTCCGTGTACAAAAGTCCAGTGCAAGACCCAAATTGCCTTGGGTCCTGCCGTGTGCAGGACCCAAAATAAACCTGGGTCATGGGCGGTCCTGACCTGGGTCATGCCCGGTGCAAGACCCAAATAGCCATATTGCAGGACCCAAAATAGCCTTGGATCCTACCGGCGTCAGGACCCAAATTTTTTATGAAAATAAAAGGTGAGTCCGCGGCGTAGCGCGTACCACCTAACTAGTTTATAACTAGAATAGGTTTGAAAGGTTTTTAAATTAGACACAAAAGATGTTGTTTTTATTGTTTTTTCTAATTAATTTGGATTTTAATCATTTTTTCTACTTAACTTTGAGTTGAGTTCTTTTTATTATGTTGGTTTTTATCTTTATATAAATAATTAATGTGTTATTTCTTTCATCAGATTATTGAGTTAAAAATTGTTTAGAAAATACCAGAGTTTTCTCATTCTATTTTTCTATAGTTTAGAGTGTAAGAATTCTAATTTTTGTACATTGTGTGGGATACAAAGCCTGATACTTGAGAATAGTGTAAGATGCTGATTAAAGCAAGAATGTTTATATATTGTGAATATCCACTCGAATTAAATTTTAAATAATTTAATAAAGATAAGCAATTGTATGGACGGACTTTCACATTTTCAAGTAAGAACTTTAAGAGTGTGATGTGAAAGGAAGCATATATATATATATATCCTTAATCTTCATCATACAACCTTTCAAATTACTGCAATTTGATACAAAAAATCACATTAGTTGTAATTTGCAGTCAATTCTTTAATAGGAAAGATTTTTTATTTGACTTTTTTGAGATTTCATACTACCTTATCCTTTATGTTAGAATTAATTAAGCCTTGCTTTGGGGCGTTTGTGTACTTTCATTATTTTTTGAAATCATGAAACTAACCTTTATCTCATAATTTATTTAGGCTTGATTTAGGGGCAATTTCGTGTTTTCATGTGGGTTTTTTAGTTATAAGCAAGTTATTTAAAGGGTAGAATGGTCATTTAAAATAATTAAAGAATAAAATAAAAAATAGAAGCTGTCAGGCGCGTGGAAGAAGCCATCCCTCTTTGGCGGTCTGTGTGCCTTCATACAATAACCAAAAATTTTCTCCAGCCGTGTCATTGTATTTCTTATGATGTCCTCTTCCATCTCAGGCAACACATGTTGCTTTTTGATGGATGGATTTTTTCTGGAAATGTTTTTTTTCTCTTTTCTCTCTCCTCCTTAAGAGATTCATCCCTAGCATTTAAAATTTTAGGACAGTCTCCTTGGTTAAGTATACTTGCATATCGATCTTTATTCTTTTGATTTGTTAATTTTTATCCTTGATGTTTTTGTAACTTTTTTTTATTTTTTTTTCATTTGCATCCTTCAATCTATAATTTTTATTTTTTTAATTTTTCAAATTTGGTCTTGGTACTTTTTCTTTCCTTCATTTTTTCTTGCCTTTTTTTGTAAACTTGGTCTTATAACCTGACCCGTGATTTTGGTGAGTTGAACCGAGTGGTCTCAAGCATTATTTTCTTTTTGCTTATAATTGTTATTTTTCTAATCCTTTCCATCTCATGATTTAACATTCAACAATGGTTTTTTTATAAAAAAAAATTGGTTTTGTTACTTTCTTCGTTTTACTTTTTGTCGAGTTATTCATGTCTCATAACCTGACCCATAGATTAAGTTGGTTGGCCCGAGCAGCCTGATGTTTTTTCTTAACTTATAATTGTTATTTCTTCTTCTTTTTTATGTTTATATTTTTTTTTCAATTTAATCCCTCAACAAATACAAGGTTTTTCCAAGTTTATTGTTTCTAGTCAAATAACTTGGGTTAAGAATTTGGAGCGGGTTCTTGAACTCATGGAATTTAATAATAGATGACATTAGTTACATGGTTTATATATACTCTTAGAATTTATGAGTGCAGTAACTGAACTCAAAAGTTAATTGCAATAATCAGTGTAGGCTATCTCCAAAAGAAACTTCTTTCTTTCCTCCTTCTTTTTGCCTTTTTATTTTTACCTGACAAGTCTGAATTTTTTTAAAGAGTAATGGAAGCAACAAGGTTTATAGTGTCTTAGTCACCATACAAGTGACCTAGCTAGAACCTATTTGGTTTTGTGTGTTTAAAAGTGTTTTTGAAAAAATTTAAAATTTTTTTATTTTTTTCTTTGTTTCAAATTAATATATTTTTGGTATTTTTATATCATTTTAATGCGTTGATATCAAAAATAAGTTTTTTTAAATAAAAAAATATTATTTAAATATTTTTTTGAATAAAAAATATTTTAAAAAATAACCGCAATCATATTTTTAAACATGCTCAGAGCAGCTAAAACCTGCACAAGACTTGTACACAAAGAAAGGGAAAGAAAATAAACCAATGCATATCTACAGAAACCAAACACACTAGCAACCCACAATAGACTTGCAGAATTCCAAGAAATGAAGAAACGTCAATGATATACAATATTCCTACTTTACCATTGTCTGTCAGATAAAGATTACTAAAACATGGGTCGGTTTATTAAACAAGTTAATATATTATTTTAATTTATCTTTGTTTTTTTTATTAAAAAAAATAACCTAGTCTCTCTTAAGCAACATTATGGTTTTTTGGTCCCTTTTATTTTTTTATCTTTTGATTATTTTTTTCAATTTTATTATTTAATATAGAGTTTTTAATTCATTTAAGTTTTTTAACCATTTTTAATTTATTTATCATTTTTTAATTTATTTATCCTTAGCTTAGTAGACGAGTTGAATCCCTTACATTAGAGTTACTTTAATGGTGATTCCCCCCCCCCCCCACCCCTAAAGTATTCATTGAAGTTATTGAGAGCCTTGAGACCTCGTTTAGTTCTTAAATGTTATTACCAGTGTTAATAAACTATCTTGAAATGTTATTACTAATTGTGAAACAGACCATTTATTACAATCAAGGTTGTCAAAAACGTTTTTTTGACACGACACGAAAGATATAATATAAACACAAATCGTAAACTCGAATCGTAAAATCACAAGAAAAGTATTTTAATTATTTATATATTGACAATTTCAGTCAAGTAGTAAATAATAATATAACACAATTAAATAAAAGTGAAATAAACAATACAAATGTCCAAACACCTTAAAATACATAATTCAAATAAAAATTCATACATGGTTTTTAAATAACTTAAAAATACAAAAAGAAAAAAAATAAGATTGAAAAACTATGTTTTATTGATAGAGTTTCAGAACATTTTATAGAGAACAGGTCTTAAAACACACTACAGGCAACTAGTGAGATGCTACAACATTCTAAGGTATATCACCAACTTCAAAAAAAATTAACAAAGACCAATTTATTTTAGTAACAAGTCCTAGACATAATGTCCAAATATCCCACCAAGCTAGACATGTATTTCAAGTTCTCTCTGAGTCTTTGTCGTCTCTCTTTGTAGTTAACAAATGGTTAGTCTAAAACACAGTATTTCTCACTATATAAGTATTAATATCTTTTATTTTACTTCTTTGATTCCTCACCATCTACCTCTGTCTTCCCATGGTTTCGATCCTTCGATCATGCCTTCCTGACCTAAAATATAGTATAAGGCTTTCTCATACCCAAGATCCTCTAATGCTGGTGTTAGTCTGCTAAGATTGAAAATTTGAGATTTGGACAACGGGGAAAGGGGAGATTGGGGAGTGGGGACTATATAGTGGAGTGTCAGGGGACTCGAACAGGGAGGCAGTAAATTTTTTAACTTTTGCGGGTTAAAACTCGAAATCGGTCAAACTCCTAAAATCGGTCCGATTTTACTGAGTTTGACCAATTTCGAGTTTTAACCCAATTTGACACGTCATATACATGTTAACTCATAAAATCGTAAGATTTTTAAATTCAACTCGTGATTTTAACAACCTTGATTACAACCATTTCAATTTCAATTCTAACAATAGCACTAGGATGATGAAGCACTACTGACGCTTTCATTTATTTTTATTTTTTTAGTTTTTGAAATTTCAACTACTTAAATGGATCAAGAAGCACAGGACCTTACATCAGTGAGAATGGAGGGTTTCGCACTTTCTGGAACATCTTCCATAAAAAACAAGTTCATGACTAGAGAATTTGGCCAAGTTTACAGCAGCTTAGTTATGAACACATGAAAAAGACTGTAAAGGAGAAACTAGAACAAAGATGTCTCCAGCAATGATGTCAATGTAGTTGTCAGAATGGTTCTGGTGAATGAGAACAGAGGCGAGTTGCTTACAATCAGTCTCGAGAAAAAAATACTTCTCTGAAACCCCAGGGCGGTTGTTAATTGAATGCCATACAAAGCACCACAAGCTTCGCCTAGGAGAATCGAATGCTGCTGCCTTGTAGTTTTCTGAGCACTAACCATAGCTTGAACAGCACAGCCTCCGATAACCACCCCCAGGTCACATCCTGGTGGTGATAAGGAAGGACGCATCAGTATTGATCTTGAAGACATCTACAGGAGAAGGGCGCCAAGTCGAGTCCTCCTGACCGCGAGAACCAGCAGCGTCTTGGGAGGGGAGCAACTGACAAGATCCCATTTCTGTCAATTGATTTATTCTGAAAGTGGCAAACATTAGTAGAATGCCAAATAGCCCATGCAGTCAAGGCACCTAGTTACTTACATTTCTTTTAACCATGTTGGCTCTACCGATAGCCCATGAGCCGTCCAATCGATATTTTTTATTAACAAAGGAAAGGAATTAACTTCAATTGTTTAGTATAGTCAAGGATTAAAAGCATTAAAAACCAATAATGTTCCTGTATGCATCACATTGTTACACAACTATTCGTAGATACACAAGACGCCACAGCTAACTTGGAGATGGAAAATGCACCCTGGCAATGGCGTATTCTTTCCCACCTATCCAAACACCAGTTTGTGACCATTGCACATCCTCCCAGTCAAGATTCTCCTCCAATACCTAATCAAACATACCGATAGGCTGACACTAACTTGGAGATAGAAAATGCACCCTGGCAAGTGCGTACTCTGTTCCAGCTATCCAAACACCAGTTTGTGACCATTGCACATCCTCCCAGTCTAGATTCTCCTCCAATACCTGATCGAACATACCGATGTGCCAGTCAGCCAGAAGGGTAAAGAACTGAAGAAAAAACTATCTACGAGCAACAATCTACAAACAAGAAAAATGAGTTTCTTCTGCACTGTCTCCTTAATCATTCAACCTCGAGATAACAAGCCCAACTTCAACATCTAGATATGAATGGAAGTTGCTAGGGGAAAGAAATTGAAATGAAGTACCTCAACATGTTCAAGGGGCAATGGGATCCCAACTGACCGCATGACCTTCTGTGGTAGTGGTTTCTTACATCTAGACCACCGGAAAATGTCAATAAGAACATTATCAGAGTCAGTCTTCTCTCCATTTGAGGAATGAGGGTGGTGATTATGGGATTTCTCTATCTCTTCATGCACCTGCGAAGCCTGTGTTGCTTTGACCATTTTCTCTCCGGTAAAACAGAGCTCATACCTTCACATAAAAATAAAAATTTACCAACACAACATGAACCTAGTGATTTCAATAAGGGTTTTATTTATTTTTTTTTTTTGGGGGGGGGGGGGGTGTTCCAACTTATTGGCAAGCAAGTTTCCTAGTCCCATTAAAGGTTTCCTACGTGCCAGAATTGTATCCTTCTTTCATTCTTTTGCCCAACCCACTACACCTTAAATTTACACGAGGCGGCTGTTCTTTCCATGATGATAAAGAACTTAAAATTAGACATGCAATGAATGCAGACTGCATGGGGAGAGGGAAACGAAATGGTGAATAGCCATGCTTTATCTATAAATATTAGAGATATGAGTAACACATGAAAAACATAAGATACAGAAACAAAAACAATTTACAAGAAGACAACAAATGTGCCTCCAAAACCTAGGTGCATTAGTGCAGTATCAAGTTGACATGCAAAAAGGAAAACAAGAAAATATGAGTACCTGCATGAATGTGTTTCTAAATACAGAACCTCTCCCTTCTTCAAACGTGCAGAAGTATAAAGAGGCTTTTTCAGACCCTTGTCAGCAACGATACTAATGCTGTATTTTATCCTGGTACATTATGCAGGCATCAAAATTGACACGCAACATTTTAGTAATTGATAAGCGAAGAAATAAGATAGATACAGACAACAGCATATAGCTCAACATATGCTGCATTTTAGCTCAACATTTTTGACTTCTCTGATGATAATCCGACTTTTAAACTCCAGATAAGAATGACTATTGAATGGAAACTCTGGAGAGTTGATCGAGTGATATATTTTGTACTGAAACAACTAAATAAAAACTACAGATTGAGGGTTAGGCACATACAGTAAACTGATGCCATAACCTTTGTTGACTCTGCAACAATGGAGGATATTTGATGTGTTACTAAAAAAGAGGCTTAAAAGGCATTAGCAAACTTGGTAGCCTTAGTTTTCCTAAACCAAAAAAATCCCATACAGAAAATAACAATAATCCCCTAAAAGTCTATCAACTTCAAAACAATATCTTGAAAAGATATATTCACAGAATAGATAATTGCATTTGGTTTGGGTGAATTTGAAATAAGCTCTCTATGAGATCTACGTTGAGAGTTGTTCTAAAGAAAATAAATGTCCAAACCCTTTTTTTTCTCTCCATGCTTAATCAAAGAAAGAATTTAATCCAAACACGAACAGTTATAATCTATTTCAAAGAGATATGATAAAAATCTATGCTGTCATGTGAAGAAACTGTGTTCCATCACGTAGTTGATACAGGTCAATCATCACATCTTTATTGTAGCCTTAGGCTCGTTAAGAGCAAGGGCCACAGGGTCAACAATTACTAGCACAATAAACATACATATGCATTTAAACAGCATGCTATTGATACTTCCATTAACAACTACATGCAATGGATATCACTGTTGATAAAACTCAAAGCCACTGGCTTAAGAACCATTTTCCTCAATGACAAAACCAAATTCTACTTTCCAGAAGACATAAATATCTCCAGGTACCATATAGTTCCGAAAAAATGCAGCTATCACAGTTATCAAAAAGATCTGGAGTCTACCATGGCTCATTGCATAGGTTGTACTGTATTGTAACTTCACGCACAAATCTCTGTTGCCGCAATGCATTCTGTACAAGGAAAGCCATCTTAATGTAAGTAGATCCAAGTAGTGGGAAAAAAGAGTGCTTGGTCATAAACAAATATTTTAGCTTTTCTTATAAGTAGTCACAGACATGGGATTACCATTGCAATAAGCTAAAACATAAGTCGTAAAAGAAAAAGGACAAGAAGCACGCCTAGGATACATATACCTGTGGTTACTTAGCATATGGCGGAACAGGTAACAAAAATTATCTAACAGAAAATTGCTTAATAAAAAACTGTATACAGAATATGGAAACAAAATGCAAAGACGTAAAAGCTAAGACCATAAACCCAAGGGGTATTGGAAGAAATATGGCAGTGTCATACCGAAGCTGCTGCGCGGGTGGTCATTGTACGTTCAACAACCACAGGAGCAAGGGTGGGTTCGACTGCTGATGTGTGTGTAAGACAGGGCTCAAGATCAATGGTTCCACCTCCTTTCTGAAATAAACGAAGAAAACAGAAAGAAGCATGATTAAAGGCTGTCTATTAGGAAAAAAAACAACAAACAGCAAAAGCAGCAAGAAATATTAGTGAAGATTGGTAATAGCAACGTTATTATAATACCCTCTAGATCCAGGAAAAATGAACCTACAGACATTTCTGATGTCCTTGATAAATTGCAGAGAAAAATAGACACTATAACTAAAATTGTGAAAATTGTTCAGCCACCTTCACGATGCAGCAACGCTCAACACGGTAACTACAACCGATTCCAGCTCCCCAGGCACGTGAGCGAACATTATTTCTCAGCATAGAGGTGTAGCCTAATGCACATGTCAAAGTTAAAGTGTCAAAAGTAGAGCATAAATATTAATGACACACGAGGAGAAATGCAATACTAGCAAGAAAAATATAAGCAAGTACTTCATTTAGGTTTGTTATATAGCTATATACTAAAATAAGTATTTTCTTTTGACATTTAAAATTTGACAAAGAACACAATCAAGTATGTCAAATTTTTGTAAAGAGCTTTAGTTATCTTCTTGGGAATGTGACTTTGCATCCTTGTGATTCACTTGTTCAAATATAGATATGGATTAATGCATACCAGATTGACATCACAAAATCAATAGTACTATGCCAATCCCCTACACCATTTCAATGTTGACTAGGCTTCAACCAAAATTCAAAATTCTCAGTCCATCTATATGATTTCATTGTTTAATTCTTAATGTTTTAAATTTTAGCTGACAAACTTTCTAATGTAAAACTTCAACAAACAACACAAAATTCATTCTGAAGAGAAATATACACACACAAAAGTTTAAACAGATAGCTGTATCCAGATATGTAACATTTACATGTACAAATTATTTGAATGCATTATGATGCGAAAGATGTTTAGAAAAGCAGTAGCATAAAGTACGATAGACAAAAGGGGGCTTACTATCTTGTGGAGGCAACACTCTTATAGTAGCACATAACTCTTGGATGGCAGGTGGAGGAGGAGAAGCAGTGGGACGGCAGTAGCCTGTATGCATGAGAACTGCAACAAAGTTGCATCAACAATATTGTTTCTGTTCACATATCAACATATTCTACAATTAATACTGTCCATCATATCACACATACCAGCAACAAGATCAGAATCATCTGTGTATATATCCGTCCCCCATAATTGTCCACCTCTTACCTGCACTTAATGAATTTAGGAACTAAGCATGGGAATATAAATATTTAATAGTTAATAACAAGCATGAAGGTAGCAAATGCAGAACAGAAATCCTGTAACATTAGAACTAGAATGACATCTAATTGCTCTTATACAGCAATCCCAATGTACATATAGAGGCCTCTTCTCTTCTAAAGAAAATTGATTGTTTCACCCTTCACACTACAAATTTGTACAAATCAGAACATAAAAGGCACCCACCCACTTATATACAAGTTACCTAACAACAAATTGAAATTAAAAATGTAAGACTAGCCATATCTTACAAAAATTCAGTTTGCGGACACAAAACACACTCAAACAAGTACAAGGAAACAAACCCCACACAATCCATCTCATCATTCAATTCTAAACCACCCACAACTTGCAGGTAAAGGCTAGTGGAGATAAAGTCACTAACTTCACATCATTAAACTTGTACAATTGAATCATACTCCACTAAGAAATCCTCATTTGGCCAATTTAAAAGTTCTGAAACTTTCCAAGGACGCTAATGGATATTTGGTTAGTTGTTAGAAACCTACAATTCACAATTTGATTATTATGATTTGTCTGGATTCATGTGGTGAATCACAGATGTACAGATTTAACCGAATCATGCGATTCATTGAATTTTACAAGTCAAACAGCACGCAAGTAGCTAAACCCCTGTCCCTGACCCCCTTAGCATTTGTGCAGGCCCCATAGGGCCGAGGGGAAATACATTTTCAAAAGAAACAAAGGAAGAAGGATGCAAGAAAAAGTAAAGCATATGATGCAAAACAAGCAAGAGTGTCAACTATTATATACAGTAGCATGCTCTTACTTGGCGATTTGTAGCAGTAACATGTTCTGCTGGTATTCGAATTTCAAGAGTGGGGCCCTTATGACTACTTTCACCATTTTTATCAGATTGAGATGATTCATACTCCTTCCATAACTTTATCAGCTCTTGCATGCATTCACCAACTTTATAAACAACAGAGGATACCTCAGATTTGCCTGAGCATCAGAAACAAAACTCAATAGCTATATAAAGGAAATTGGGTAACTTGTGAACTTTGATGTTATCTCGAGCTTTTTAATCATTCATCAGGAAGCACTAATATGTTTACCAAAAGAAGCAGTTCATGACAGCAAAGACCAGGAGTTGTTGACAAAAACTACACATTCCTCCTGACAAATAAACTTAAAAAAAGCCCAAGGAAACTACCTCTTAACAGAAGCTCAAGAATATATTATACGGAAGCACAAAAGAAAAGGAGAAAGGTAAAATAAAAGGCAACACCTCATTCTGGTATATCCAATGCATTAAGAGAGTAGAAAAAGAAAGAAAGCAAAAGGAAAATCTAAATATGCAATGATAGCCAAATATTTCAGTTTTAACATTCCAATCAGTACTCAGAAGGAGCTCCCTGCACTCAACTCCCCTGCAACCTGCTGCACGCTTACATAAAAGGAAAAACAAGATTCATACTGCAATACAGATTTACAAAGCTGAAAATTCAGGTTAACCAAAAGGTTTTGCCCAAAAGAAATAAAAAGCAGCAATCAACATTCAGATAACACCGATTGTGAATAGAGAATCATTAGCAAATACAGTATATTATGTAGCAAAATGATGATGCTGATTGTAAGTGCCTCCTAATCACATCATGCCTGAAGCCTTTGGTGGGAAAAGCTAAATTTCAGTTTAGCATTGTGCAGTCAAATATAATAACTAAACTCTTTCCATTATGGTAAAAGAAACCAACTCACAGACTCCAATAACCATATCGCAAATAAAGTTCCAGCTTCATAAAATGGAATAAATCAGCTTACCTTGACATCTGCAAGAAAGAGAAACTTGGTTATAATGCATTCAGACTAAGTTCCATAAAACTCTTGAATTGTTGAAGTGAAATCATGCTTAATTTAAACAATCTAAAAGAGCCAACAATCTGAAGAATTCATGCAAAGCAAATTTTAGTTAAGGGTTTCAACAGCATTAAAAGTAATATTATCTTCAGAAAGAAAATATAATTGTACGATAAATCTCTACACAATTAGCTCCAATAACAGCAGTTTAGACATGCATGTCAAATAATTTAAAGCAAATTTCCACATGGTAGACAATTAGCTCCAACAACAGCAGTTTAGACATGCATAACAAATATTTTAAAGCAAATTTCCACATGGTAGTTGTCAATAATCCAAAATCAACCATATGGACAACATTACTTCCACTTAAAACAGTAATAACATACCCTTCAGTGTCCTGGGTATGAGACCTAAAACGGGGTGCCACTTGTGAGCTACCCCTAGGCCGAAGCATCCTCCTGCGCTGTTGGACTCCATAGTTAAAAACTTCTCTTTCTCTTTCACTAATCCTTTCCCCATCCGCAAATCCATCATCGGATTCTTTGCCAAACATCCTGCTTCCCTTCTCAGGTCTATCTCCTTCTATGTCAGCTTCTCTTTCTTTCTTTCTATCTTTAGCTTCTCTATCAACATTTTTCCAGTTATCAAAATCTTTCTGTTTTTTTGGCTCTAAAACTGGATTTTCCTGTTCTGAGATTCTGACAGTTCCATCTGCAGATTCCTTTTCATTGTGCGAACTCTCTTTTTCAGCTCCAACTCCTGATTCTCTCTTTAAGTGGTCCTTCTCCCTCTCTTTTAACCTTTCCCTGTCTTTTGACAGGTCCTTCCTCTCCCGCTCCCACCTCTCTGCTTCTCTCTCTTCCTTCACTGACTCCTTGCCCTCAGCACTACTGTTGCCTACTTGCATGTTTCCTCTTCGGTCGCTTCTTTCCTTATCTCTGTCTCCCCATTCCCGGTGCTTTAAATCTTTCCGCTTCCTATCCTTGTCTTTAAATCTATCCTCACCTTTTGAATCAAGTTTATTTTCACCAACTGCCTCATGAGCTTCCACATGATCCCTCTCCTCAATGTTAGTGCTTTCCTTTCCTATCTCAGCCGGACCTTGAGAATTACCACGTGATATAAGCCAAGGATCCACATGTCCACCTGGGGATTCCAAATATCTCTTTCCTCTATGGTATTCTTTGGATTCCTTCCAATTCACTTGACTACTTGCTGCACCAAAACCATCCTTCGGATCAATATGAGCCTCCCTGTCATGCTTTACTTCCTTATTGTCATCCCCTCTACTATCAAACCTCACATCCTTTTCATTTTTAACACTTTGTGAATCCCTCTTTACCTCACCATACACCTCTCTTGCATCAGTCCTTGGGTCACGGTTTTCAATCCTGTGATCTCTGCTGTCCTTGGAATCCCTTGATTCAAGCCTGCTTTCAGGAGCAACATTAGAATGAGAATCCATGTGTGATTCATTTGAAGATGGCGACATTCGATACATTGAATGCAAAGGTGATCTTCTATCTGCATCTCGAGACTCAGTTCTGGAAATCTTTGCCACCCGAGCATCCGGACCCATCTCATATGGTGGATGGTACTCATTTGAAACCCCAGATGTCAGCTTAGGGTTTGAACTTGTGTCCTCATGTGGAGGGTATTTTGAAGAAGAAGAATAAACACCCTCTTCATGAGATCTTTTAACAGGAGCACCACTCATACTCTAATCAACTGCTTAACAAAATCAGTAATCAAAAAATGAAACAATAATCCTTTAATAATAGGTGAATTCACCAATTACCACCCATAGAACAATAATTAACTGTTATTTGAAAATAATAGAATCAAAACAAATCTAAATACAAAAAATATAGCTTTAAACTATATATAAAAAAAAAAAAAGCAAAGTAGAGCCAATAGCACTCAGTTCAAATTGGTTTAAAAGCTTAAAACAATAAAACTATACATTAAGTTTCCAAATTTAAAAACTCAACTATCACGAGTAGCAATAGTTTATAACTTTCACACTCTCATCAATTCAAGTGTAAAACTTCTCCTTCCTACACATAATGAGAGGAGAATAAATCAACAAAAGTTTCAAAATGAACCAACTGTCTCCTTTTCAGACTAAGAAATAAAATATTTAGGTTTTGAATCCTAAGTAGAGATATTTTTATGGAAACAAAAAAACCTAGAAACATAAACCTAATAAATCCCTACAAAACATGAAAAAAATTGAAAATGGCAGGCAAAGAGAAAGGTTTTGTTTGTTTAGCTTTTCTGTTTTCCTCCCAATCTGAGCTGTTAACTGAATCAGTAATAATAATTTTAAAAAAAAGCGATTAACATGAAAAAAATTGAAAATGGCAGGCAAAGAGAAAGGTTTTGTTTGTTTAGCTTTTCTGTTTTCCTCCCAATCTGAGCTGTTAACTGAATCAGTAATAATAATTTAAAAAAAAAGCGATTTTACCCAAATATGTGGAGCATCACCAACTGCCACCCATTACACAAGAATTAACCTTTATTGAAAATAATAGAACCCCTCCAAATCCAAGCATGAAAAGTATATCTTTAAGCCAAAAAACGTCAAAAAAATGGAGTCAAAATACTCGGTTCAGACTGCTTCAAAATCCTAACACAACAAGTTGTCAACTTCAAAGAGCATACAGAAATGACAAGACCTTCTAACTTTGGCATTGAAAATCATTACGCCATTCTTCAATCACGAAAAATCTCACAATAAACCAACTTTCCCTCCCTATTTCACTACAAAGAAAAAAAAACTCGAAAACCCCAGATCAGCAATTTTTCATAGAAACATAAACCTTATAAATTCCTATACAACATTGAAAAAATTGAAAATGGCAAGACATAGGAAAAGGTCTAAGTTGCTTACCTTTGTTATGGTCGTCGTCTCAATTCCTCTCGTTCTTTCTGTGTCTCTCTCTCTCACTTTTGCTGTGTTATTTATTCGAAGTGTAGTGTTAGAACACCTTCTGAATCTTTTTCTCCTTATTATTTCTATATTCTTCTGTTACTCTAAAAGCCTAAGCCTATTGGGCTGGGCCCACTCTGGTTTAGCATCTGTGTTATTGAGACTCCATCCATTTTTAGGGCTTGGTCCATTAGTAGTTGACCCAATAAAACAAAACCCTACCAAAACCCAGAGACAAAAGAACCATCTGAAGAAGAGAGGAAGAAGCAAAAATGTCAAGCAGGCGACTGAGGGCATTCAAGAGGTGGATGATATCCCAAGGCATTGAATGGAGCAATGACACTCTCCAATTTATCGACACCCCAGAAGAGGGAATCTCAGTGAATGCATTGTGGGATTTGAAAGAAGGAGATTTGATTGCTAAAATACCAAAAACTGCTTGCCTTACTATTAAGACAAGTGGGGCTCAAGACTTGATTGAATCTACTGGTTTGGATGGTTATTTGGGACTATCAGTGGCTCTAATGTATGAGAAGAGCTTAGGTGGGGACTCTCCTTGGGCTGGTTACCTTCAAGTCTTGCCTGACTGTGAGTGCTTGCCTTTGGTTTGGTCTCTTGATGAAGTTGATCTGCTCCTTCGTGGCACTGAGCTCCATAAGGTGAACTTCAAAGTAATTAATGGGTTGGTTTTTGGTTTAGTTTTGCTCACTTTAGTTGCTCCCAAGTACAAGTCTTTTTGTTTGCTTGTATCGGAAAAGATTTAATTTTTGTGAGGTTGAATAATTCTTCATGTTTTAATGATGGAGTTTTAGTTGTGAAGTTGATATGGCTAAAAATTTTGTAATTTATCGTGCGCTTTGTAGGCAGATGGAATTGGAAAAAAATCAATTTGTCTACTATGTTCATGTGGGATTGGATGATTGTTTGTCTTTTTAAAGATGGGATTTCATCTGTGAATTTGATTGGCTTGAGATTTTCTGGCTTTTCATCATTTGGTGATCTTTTTGTAGGCAGATAGTGAAGGAAGACAAAGCTCTTATTTATGAGGATTGGAAAGAAAGTATATTGCCTCTTTTGGATTCGCTGCCATCAAATATTGATCCAAAATTTTTTAGTGTCGAGCAATATTTTGCTGCGAAGAGCTTGATTGCTTCTCGTTCTTTTGAGATTGATGATTATCATGGATTTGGAATGGTTCCTTTGGCAGACCTGTGAGTATGCATACCATCTCTACGATGATTAAAATTCTTGATATGTTATGCGGTTATGGTAGTCATTCTTTTTTCTTACTCCTGGTTGTAACTTCAAATCATGCAGCTTTAATCACAAGACCGGAGCTGAGGATGTGCACTTTACCAGTACATCATCTCATTCTGAATCTGATGATGATTCTGACAATAGTGATACCGTTGACTTAGATGCTGATAATATTGGCAACAAGGAACCATCAAGCGAGCTGGATTGCTCTTCAGTTACTGGCGATGATCCCTTGGTGTTGGAAATGATTATGGTGAAAGATGTTAAAGCTGGAGTTGAGGTTTGTATCTAAATTTTATTCTTATGTCTTATTGATGATCTCACAGTGTTGCCTATTGAGTCAGTTCTTTATCACCAGTGCTTTGAATATGAACTGCAAATGTGTTGCACGATTTTATGGAAATTTCACCCTCCCTTGAATAGAGAGCTAATGCATTTATATTGTTATTTTTCCTTTGAGACCACATAAATGTTTCTGCTTTAGAGAATCAACATGCGGACCTTTAGAACTACTTTGGAGCAGTCCTTATTGTTGAATTCTACTTTGGAATAGTCCTCATTGTTGAAGTCTAAGAGGATGTTTATGTGAGTTGCAGCTGGTGAAATTGAACTGTCTGGGGTACGTAGTCATTTGATTTTCTCTTCTTAACAGTTTGCGATATCATTCAAATTAGTAATATAATCCGGATCAGCAGTGTAGAAGGTGATATGATTTCTACCTCATTTAGCTCCATTGTTTTGAGTCATGGTTTGGCTGGTTTCATAGGAGGTCTTTTGTATATATGTTGTGCTTTCTTATTATTACCAGTGGCATCAGGAGTATTTATGAGCTGTCATGGTTTAATGCAATATCTGACCTGAGTCCTATTAGTTGAATTTCTTTGGATTTTGGAGTTCTCGAAGTTGCCTGTGTTCCTAGATGACTAGGTGTAGAGAACAATTTAGCGTTGGTTGCTTCTGCAATGAGGTGATTTTAAGCTATTAAAATCAAGAGCATACATCAACTTGGTATGTCCTTAATTAAGTCATCCTTAGTTTTCTACCTTGAAGTCTCTCAGAAAACTTAATACAACAGGCACTATCTCTCTTACTACCAGCTATGTTTTTTTAGTTACCATTCTGTTGGCTCTTAGAGCTGATACTAGACCAATTGATCATGTATAAAGGAAGCACATGAATTTGACACCATGAGAAGGAAATTTTTAGTTTAAGGGGAAATGACAAATTCAACTTATCTTCACTCTATCCCTAAGAATAAATGCGTCGAATGGTTTATTCATCTTGTTGAGCAGCTACCTATGCTTTCTAGGTTTTTTAGTCTTCATGGTTTAGTCATCTATGTTGAGGGGTCCTTTAAAACCCTTTTAAAACCTTGCAACCTGAGGACAATACAAGTCAATGGAAAAACAGGGACAATGAGAATGTCTTTTAAATTCTTATGTTTCTCACAGGAAATGGTGTTCAATAATTTTTACTCTGGTGCTTGGATTAGTTGGCAACCCTAATTATAATGCTTTGTTGTCACATTAGGCATGCTGTTGTTTATAACTGCAGATAAAGTGGTCCTTTGCTGTATTTTACCAATGACTGTTGGGTATCATACTGACACCTTGTGTAATGGTTAATCAAATTTCAAGTATTCATTTCTGTTTGCTTCAGGCTACCTTTGATGTAGAAAGATGCTTTCTCATATCATTCCCTCATTTTATTTTGTTTCTTTTTCTGTTCCATCTCAGGTATTTAATACATATGGTTTGCTGGGTAACGCTGCATTGCTTCACAGATATGGGTTTACAGAGCCAGATAATTCCTTTGGCATTGTCAATATTGATTTGGAATTGGTACAAGAATGGAGTTCCTCATTATTCTCTAGCAGGTTTAGTAGAGCAAGGGTATCCCTTTGGAGAAGATTGGAATACAGAGGATGTGACAGCCAGAGTGCTGAATACTTTGAGATATCATCTAATGGGGAACCGCAAATTGAGTTGTTGATTTTATTGTATATAATATTGTTGCCAGAGGATACTTATCGCAAGTTGGATCTTGCAGTCTCAGCTGCAAATAACCACAAAGGATCCATTGACATAATTTTATCCGAAAAATGGAATATTACATGGGATAAAATCTCAGAAATGAGAGCAGACTTGTTGCTGACAGAAAGTGTATGCAATGCTCTTTTGTGGCTCGCTGATAAGAGGGAGAGTTTATATGGCTCAAGTTCAATAAAAGATGATATTGAAGCACTGGAAAAATGTTGTACTAAAGAGAGAAAGCTATACCATTCCCTGATATTGCGTGCGAGTGAAAGGAGGATTCTCGAGAAACTTAGAACCTATGCTGCTGTTGGTGCTCGTTCCCATTCCTCTTTAAAATCCATTCAGAGAGAACCCAAGAGGAAGAGATCTAAGAGGAGCTGAGGTGCAATACTTTTTTTCCACTTTTATAGATGTCTGTCATGTATTCTTTGTTTCTTGTCCGCTTCCAAACAACTTTGGTGCGCTCCCTCGGAAAACTGAGGTGTTTTCTTTTATGAGCATCAGAGATAGTTCAGACAATAACACGATTATTGGCACTGGATGGCTGAAGCACTTGACGCGAGTTCTTACTTGAACATGTCCCATTTGCTGGATGATTGTACCATTAATTTCTTTCCAGGTATCTGATCTGATTTTTTATCCGCCTTTTTTTGTATTTTCCTTGATCCTTATGGACATACAGTTTGTTTGATTGAAGTGAACTAATAAAACTTGTTTTTGGATTATGAAAGTTCATATATATTTGGATCTTATTTTAGGACTAGTCAAATCAAAATGTTTCAATTTGACTAAAATGGCCACTTCTTGTTAATTGTCTGGTCATTCTGGTGCTCTCTCTTGTCTCTTCCTTTCGTTTCTCTTCCTAATTGCCTCATTTCAAATGCCAACGCTATTTCAGAGTTTCTCGTGTACTTTATATATATTTATTTAGTTTTGGATAAGAGCTAGCTAATAATCCATGCTAGTTAGCAGGCATTCGTTTGCAGGACTTAATTATATTAATAAGCTACAAGGGAATAGATTATCGAATGTTTCTTATTCGATTTGTTGTTTCTTTTAAATATAATATGATCACCACATGCTAATCTAGCTTATCTCTTAGCTAACATAATTCTGTATGGCTTTGGTGTGTGGAGGGTTTTTAGCCAATCAAAGATTCATGTTTCAAGATATATCAAATAATTACGAGCTTGGTTCACTCACGATCTGTAAAACCGTTTGGACAAGTAGATTATGGCAAAAAAAGAAGAAGAAAGGTCCTGTTGATATAGCAGAGAAACTGTAGTGAAGACAGGGTCAGAAGAAGGGTATTTTCATAGAGAACTGAAGCGTGTTATATGAATATGGATACCCAACAAATATTGCATTATCAACCACAGTACTATACATTAGTCAAGCCTTTTTTTCTTTTCTTTTCTTCTTTTTTTTTTCTTTTTTTGAGGAAAATGTAAGCTTTACAGAAAAAAGAAAACTACTGCATCATCTTCAATCTCACTAAGAAGATTGTCTAAAAAAAGGTTCTCAAAAAGATGCTGATCTTCGTGCAAAACTTATGCGCCATATCAGATATGAAGTTTGAGAATTGATTTGAAGTTTTTTTCTAAAATTGAAACCCTTACGGGACAAGGCCGATATCTCCATATGGCCCGAGGAACCATAGCTGCCTTTTCTTCATTTTCAGAATCCTTGTTGAGAAAGCGCCAGCAGCAGAAACCAGTCCTGAAAAATGAGTAAAGTTAATGAATATGATTTAGCCACCAACTTCACAGGAGAGCTGTTCCAAACGTTCAGGTGGAACAGTTAGAGTCCAGACCTGATTCTAAGCAGAACCATTCTGAGTTCATTCCTGAAAGAGATAGCTCGGGACTTCCATTTTCCGTCAGGTTGCATTCTACATGATAAGCACTTGTAACTGTAATTAAAGAACCTGATTTTGGATTCCAGGAGCAATCTTGTCTGTCATTGAGTTCACTTGCAGTAGCAGAACAAGGCAGGACTTTTGGAAGACACCACAGCTTACTTACAACGTACCCAT
>Ga0325400_1001138_pt1 | contig 21632 bp, 18 predicted proteins | sample PopdelMetagenome_2_FD_205662 | JGI IMG/M metagenome (GOLD analysis project Ga0325400, IMG submission 205662) | Populus deltoides microbial communities from Bellville, Georgia, United States - Xylem-PdKOR-R1 | ecosystem: Host-associated > Plants > Phyllosphere > Stem > Wood/Secondary xylem...
CTATCATGCTCGCCATGGGTTCGGGCTGAGGCGCGGCCGGCGCCGAGATCGCGATCGCCGCCGGCTCCACCGCGCCGATCATACGGTCCGTCAGTACCACGGCAGGTCGGCGGGTTACCTCCATGTCGGCAGGCCGATCGAGGGGGCGTGGGACCCGGACGGCCACGGCGGGCAGCGGCGTCGGTCGCGTGATCGAGCGAGGACGGGTGGCGGGTGTCGCCGGGACGGCGGTCGATGCGACGGGCACAGACGCGATGCTGACCGGCGCGCTTCCGACGCTCGTGGCATCCGCGCGCTGGCTCGGCACCGTCGCTCGGACGCGCGAAGGATCGGGAGCGTCGTCGCGGGCGAGAGTCAGGAAGGTGAGGCCGGCGATCGCGCCCACGGCGGCGAGACCGAGCGTCGCCGAGGCCCGGCGCGATCGCGCGAGCGAGCGGGCGACGCCGCGCGGCGACGACGCGGTACGGCCGTTTGCGTCGTCGGTCGCGGCGGTGGGCTCCCCCAGCACCGACAGCAGCGCGGCGTCGAGCAGTTCGTCGTCGAAGGCAGCGGGCGGGCGGGTCACCATGCAGCCACCGTCTGCCGATGCTCGGCTGCCTCTCCGCGTTCCACCGCCACCGGCGCGGCCGCACCCGTCGCCTGCAGGAACCAGCGTTCGCCGCGTTCCAGACCCATGGCGGTGAGGCGACCGGTGCGATACGCGCCGGTGTCGAGCCCGACGCGGTTGCCACGCACCTCCGGGCCGTCCTCCACGATGGTGTGCCCGTGCACGACGGTAGCGCCGTGATCCTCGTCGTAATCGAGGAAGTCCTCGCCGATCCACAGCAGGTCGCGCGGCACTTGACGTTCCAGCGCGACGCCGGGCCGGACGCCCGCGTGGACGAACAGATGATCCTCGTGGCGCAGCGTCAAAGGCAGCTGCGCCAGCCAGTCGATCACGTCGCGGCCGACCAGTTGCGCCGCCGCGCGGAGCTCGCGGATCCCTGGCATGTCGTCGGTGAGCGCGGGCGAGGCACCCCAGCTCAGCAGCGTCTCGCGACCGCCGAAGTCCAGCCACGCGCGATAGGCCCAGAGGTCACCGCGGAGCGCGTGCACCATCATCTCCTCGTGATTGCCTCTCAGAACGGTGAACCGCGAATTGAGCTGGCTCAGCCGCATGCAGCCGCGCACCAGCCGCGCGCTGTCGGGACCGCGATCGACGATGTCGCCGAGCAGGACGATCCGAGTCACGGTCGGCGCACGTGCGGCATGGTCGCGCTCGATCGTACGCATCAGCGCGCGGAATAGATCGAAGCGACCGTGCACGTCGCCGATCGCGTAGATCCGTCCCGGCTCGTTCGCGTGATCGCCGCCCGTCACTCGCTCGCTACCCCTGTGCTGGCGCGCTCACTCGCGCGCTCGTGACAATCCCACCGACACGGCCAGACCCGCCGAGAAGCTGGCCGCACCGCGCGATAGCCCTGCGGTGGTGAACCCCGTCAGCCGCAGCGGTGTTCCCGCGAGCCGTGTCGAAGCGCCGGCGAACAGCTCGTGCGCGTCCTCGACCAGGCGAGTCGCCGCGCGCGCATAATGGTAGGAGGTCAGCAGATAGGCGTCGCGCCCGAGCGCGAACGAGGCGCCCGCCGAAGCCGCCGGGCCGTCGCGCAGTTCGTACTGCGCGGTGTCGCCGAGGAAGCGATAGGTCACCGAGACGAACGGCGTCACCGCGCCGATCGGCAGCGACGCGTCGGCGCCGACGGCATAGTCGTTCTCCCCGCTGGACAGGCCGCTGCGCTGCGATGCGGTGTTGATCTTGGCGCGCCCCGACAGCTCGATCTCCACCGGACTGCCCGCCGGCGCGATCGTGTAGGCGGCGCCGAGCGTGAGATCGCCGATGCCCTCGGCCGTGCGCTTCACCGCGGATGTATTGGGCGCGACGAGCACCGGCGTGGCGTCGATCCCGGTGAAGACGGTAGAACGGCTGCGGATCCGCATCCACGGCAGCGAGGCCGAGAGCGTTAGGTCGTTCAGGCGAAACCGCGCGCCGAGCGCTGAGCTCCAGATCGTCGTCGTCGAGCCGGTACCGAAATCGCCCTCGCCGTAGATGCCGCCCAGCGACACGTCGACGGTGGCGTCGTCGCGGTCGAGCCGCTCCATCGCCTGCGGCACGGTGGCAGCGGAGACGGTCGCGTTCGCGCTCGACGGCGAGATCGCGCTGGTGGCGTCGTAGCGCACGGCCCGCTCGGGCGGTTCGAGGACCTGCGCCGCCGCGGGCAGGGCGAGTGTGGAGAAAGCGAGCGCGGCGAGGGCCGCTCTGTCATGGATCATCGGGCTCTCCCTGAGGCCGGCGTCACGGTGCCCGTCACCGCGCAGGAAGTGGCGGCACCGAATGGTTAATCAGCGCCTTACGCGATTAGGCCGGGAGGGAAACAGCGTTGATCGCGTGTCAAAAAGTGAACGGCCGGGCGAGTGAGACGAGCACGGATCCGAACGTGACGCCGTGCGTGGCGCTCGCTCTGTAGCAGGCTGCAAGCTGCGCGGCGCCGGCGCGGTCGCTCGCTCGTCAAGACGCATGTCTCGACGGCGGTCGCTCGCTCGATGTTTATGGTTCGTTTTGAGACAGTGACCTGCGCGTCGCTGCGGCAGCGATGCGCCTGCGGGATGGAGCGCTGGTCACCGCAGGATACCAACGCTGGTTAAGGTGGGTCTTTAGAGAAGGTAGATAGTTGCCGCGCATGAGGAAGTTATGGCGCGTTTGATCCACCGGCTGCGGCAGCTGCGACACAAGGACGAGCGGATCACCGCGGCGGTGCGGGCCACGTTGGTCGAGTCGCTCTATGCCTCGCCGCAGTCGCTGGTGATCGGCGCGCTGACCAGCAGCGTGATCGCCACTGTGGTGGCCGCGGTCAGCCGCGACCGCTGGCTCGCCGGCTGCGCCGTGATGATCGGCGTGGTGGGCGTGATTCGCATCGTCGACGCGGTGCGGCTGCACCGCCAGGGGGCGGAGGCCACGGTGGGGGCAGGGGCGTCGGCGCGGCGGCAGGAGCGCGGCTACCGGCTCGGCGCGCTGAGCTACGCCGGGCTGCTCGGGCTGTTCGGGCTGCTGACGCTCACACGCACGGAGGACGGCGTGCTCCAGCTGCTCGCGGTGACCACCGCGATCGGCTACGCCGCCGGGATCGCCGGGCGCAATGCGGGGAGGCCGTCGATCGCGCTGAGCCAGCTGTGCGGTGCCTCCCTGCCGCTGGTCGTGGGACTGCTGATCGCGTTCGACCCGCTCAAGGCGGTGCTCGCGTCGGTCATCCTGCTGTTCGTCGTGGCGATGATGGAGATCACGCTGCAGACCTATGAAGCGATCCTGCGCGCGGTCGTCGTCTCGCACGAGAAAGCCGCCTTGGCCGAGCACAACGCCAATATGGCGCGGCGCGACGACCTCACCGGGCTGGCCAATCGCACCGCTTTCCGCGAGCAGTTCGAGGCGCGGCTCGCCGCCGTGGCGGCGGACGGCGGGTCGCTCGCCCTGTTGTGGCTCGACCTCGACCGCTTCAAGGAAGTGAACGACACCTTCGGGCATCTCGCCGGCAACGCGCTGCTAGTCGCGGTGGCGGAGCGGCTGCGGCGCACCTTCACCGACTGCGGCACGGTCGCGCGGCTGGGCGGCGACGAGTTCGCGATCGTCTGCGCGCTCGACAACCCCGAGCAGGCGGTCGCGATCGGGCGGCGGCTGCTCGAGGTGGTGGGAGAACCGGCGCAATGCGATGGCCACCGGCTGCGCTCCAGCGTCTCGGTCGGGGTCGCGGTGGCGCCGCGCGACGGCACGGACGCCGACACGTTGCTCAAGAACGCCGACCTCGCGCTGTATCGTGCCAAGGAGAGCGGACGCGGCCAGATGTCGCTCTACGAACCCGCGATGGACGAGAAGATCGAGCGCCGCCGCCAGCTCGCCGCCGAACTGCACGGCGCGCTGCAACGCGGCGAGTTCCACCTGGTCTACCAGCCCATCTACGACCTGGCTGGCGAGCGGATCACTTCGTGCGAGGCGCTGCTGCGCTGGACCAACCGACGCCACGGCGCGGTGTCGCCGGCCGAGTTCATCCCCATCGCGGAGGACAACGGGCAGATCGTCGCGATCGGCAACTGGGTGCTCCACCAGGCCTGCCGCACCGCGCGCGACTGGCCGGCGCATATCTCGGTCGCGGTCAATCTATCGCCGGTGCAGCTGCGCGCGAGCAACCTGCCCGCGGTGGTGATCAGCGCGCTCGACTCGACGGGACTGGCGCCGCAGCGGCTGCACCTGGAGGTGACCGAATCTGTGCTTCTTGAGGACGTCGACGCCTCGCTCGCCGCGCTAAAGGCGCTGAATCGGCTCGCGGTGAACACCACGCTCGACGATTTCGGGACGGGCTATTCCGCGCTGAGCTATCTCACGCGCTTCCCGTTCCAGACGCTCAAGATCGATCGCTCCTTCGTCACCGACCTCGATCACAGCCCGGCGTCGATCGCGATCGTGCAGACCGTGGTCGATCTCGCCGCCAAGCTCGGGATGCGGACCGTGGCCGAGGGGGTGGAAACGGCGGCGCAGCTCGACCAGCTGCGCCGCACGCGCTGCGACGCGGTACAGGGCTATCTGCTCGCGCGGCCGATGCCGGCAGACATGGTCGCCGCCATGTTCGCCGGCACGCGGCTGCGCGCGGGGAACGGCTAGGCCGCGGCGCGCTCGAGCAGTCGGGTCTGCGCGCCGGTCAGCCGACGCATCAGCTTGAGATCCGACTCGCTCAACCGCAGCGCGGCGTCGGCCCACAGGTCCACCACCGCCTCCAGCTCGGCGAGCGGCAGCGGGTTCACCGCGCGCGACGCCTCGTAGATGGCGCAATGCGCGCTGTGGCGGCGGCGATTCTGGCGGATATAGTCTTCCACCATGTCGCGGCCCGCGCCCGGCTCGGCGAGCGCGTGAACCAGGCCCATCTCGTACAGCTCCTCCGCGCGATAGGTCCGCCCGCTCAGGATCATCTGTTCGGCGCGCGCCGCGCCGAGCCGACGCGACAGGAAGCAATGCGCGCCCATGCCAGGGAACAGCCCGAACAACGTCTCGGGCAGGCCGAAGCTCGCGCCGCGTTCGGCGATGACGACGTTGAATGACAGCAGCGCCTCGAAGCCGCCGCCCAACGCGTCGCCCTCGACCAGCCCGATCGTGACGATGGGTCGGTCGAGCCCGGTCATGTTGCGGTGGAGGATCTGCACGCAGGCGCGCCCGTACCGTACCAGCGACTCGCGATCGCCCGCGCGGATATGCTGCGCGAACAAATCGAGATCCCCGCCCAGCGAGAAGACGCCGGGGAAGCGCGAGCCGAGCACGAGGTAGCGGATCGGCATGGCGCCGCTGGCGCAGGCGAGCTCGATATCGTCCTGCCAGGTGACGAAGTCGCGCAGCAGGTCCGGGTTGAAGCTGGGCCGCGTGCGCGGGTGCATATAGGTCCACAAGGTGTCCAGCGCGGGATCGAAGCTCACGTCGAGTTGGTCGAGCTGGAACAGCGGCCGCGCGCCCGAGGCAAGCGAGTCGGCGTGCTGGAGGCGGTGGTGCGGCCCGGGGACAACCGGAGGATATTCGACAGTCATGATGTTTTCCTCTTCTCGTGCAGCGCTTTGCTGCGTGAGAAGAATATCCCGGAGCGCTCGCGGATGCTGGCGTTGTTACGTGTCCCGCGATGGTCCGTCAGTCGTATTCCTGCAACGCGACCACTTCGAAGTCGAACGATCGCCATCCGCGCTGCTTCGCCGCCTCCTCCGCCGGCAGGCGTTTGGCGAGCGCCGCGCGATGCGATGATTCGTGACCCCAGAACACCTCGGTTCGGCCGTTGTGCAGCTGTGCGACGATGCGCCAGTAATGCGTCAACGGCGCCGCGGTCGGCCCGATCGTCTTGACGTAACCGTCCGCCAGCGTCGCGGTCAGGTAACGTTTCCTCTTCGCCATGGCGGGATGCTGCCCCTCACTCCGAATCACGACTTCTAGATCTCGAGCTCCTGCGCACGCCGGAGCCCAGAGTCACTAACGTCGACGGTCGTCCAGCCGGGCTCCGACGCACGAGGAACGCGGCCGGGTCGCGGACGAGCCGCTCTGGACAGCACCGGCGCGGGCGCCTATCGGGCGCGCCTTCGCGGCCTCTTCCGGGTTTCCGGCCGCGGACACGTCTCCGAGCCCGCGAGAAGGAACCTCCTCATGGCGTGGCTCATCCTCGGCGTTGCCGTGGTCACAGAGATCATCTGGGCGTTGAGCCTGAAATGGGCGGCGATGCGCCCTGGGGTACTCGTCTCGACGATCCCCATCGCGCTGAGCTTCGTCAACATGGGGCTGCTAGCGCTGGCGATGCGCGGCCTGCCCGCGGGCACCGCTTATGCGGTGTGGACGGGGTTGGGCGCGGTCGGCGTGACGCTGCTCGGCGTAGTGCTGTTCGGCGAGACGCTCAATCTGGCGCAGGTCGGCTTCATCGTGCTGATCATCATCGGCGTCGTCGGCACCAAGTTCTTCGCGACGGCCTGAGTATCAATCTTCGCGCTGCGGCGGGATCCAGGCAGGTCGCGGCGCCAACTGCTGCCGTTGAACGTCGCCGCGCGATCACGCCCGCGGGACGGCCGTACGCAACGGAGGCTTCCCCCGCGAGTTCCTAACCCATATTAGGGATTTTGCGGCCTCGACTCGATCGCCGCTGGGGGACATCGAGACTTTGCCCGACTTCAAGGAAGAGGCGCGGATCATCCGTGAGCTGGTGCGCGCGGGGAACGGGCCCGACCCGTTCTCCTCGGCCGTGCGCACCACGCGCATGCCGATGCTCATCACCAACCCGCGCCAGCCGGACAACCCTATCGTCTTCGCCAACGCCTCGTTCGCGCGGCTGACCGGTTATGACCGCGCCGAGATCATCGGCAAGAACTGTCGCTTCCTTCAGGGCCCGGCGACCGACCGCGGCGAGGTGGCCCGGCTGCGCGCCGCGATCGACCTGCGCAAGCCGATCGAGCTCGAGCTGCTCAACTATCGTAAGGATGGCACCACCTTCTGGAACCGCCTCCTGGTCTCGCCGGTGTTCAGCGACGACGGCGTGCTGACCTTCTACTTCGCCTCGCAATATGATGTCACCGAGGAGCGCGAGCGGCTTGCCCGGCTGAAGCGCGACCGCGACGAGCTGGAGGCGGAGGTGGCGCGCCGCACCGCCGAGCTACAGGCGAGCGAGCAGCGGCTGCGGCTGGCGCTGGAGGCGGGGCGGCTCGGCACGTGGAGCCTCAACCTTGAGACGCGCCACCTGATCGCATCGGACAGCTGCAAGGCGATCTGCGGCCGCCGCCCTCACGACTCGCTCAGCCTGGAGGAGTTGCAGGCGACGATCCACCCGGACGACCGCGCGATGCAGGCCGGCGCGATCGAGCGCGCGATCACCGAGGGCACGATGCTCGACGCGGAATACCGCCTCATCCTGCCCTCGGGGGAGGAGCGCTGGGTGCAGGTGCGCGGCCAGGCCAACCACCGCGCCGACGGCACACCGATCGCGCTGGTCGGCACCACGCAGGACATCACCGAGCGTCGGCGCGACCAGGGCCATCGCGCGTTGCTGGCGCGCGAGCTCAGTCACCGTGTGAAGAACACGCTCACCTCGCTCCAGGCGGTAGTGGCGCAGACGATCCGCCGCGCCAGCTCGCTCGAGGACGCGGGCGAGACGATCGCGGCGCGTATCCAGGCGATGGCCGCCGCCAACGAGTTGCTCGTCAGCGAGGCTTTCGCCAGTGCCTCGGTGCGCGACCTGCTCGAGCGTACGCTGGCGCCGTTCGGGATCGAGGATGGCCAGCGCTTCGTGCTGAACGGCCCCGCGCTGAACCTGCCGCCGCACCTTGTCGTGGCCTTCGCGCTGGCGCTGCACGAGCTCGCCACCAACGCGACCAAATATGGCGCGCTCTCCAACGCCGCGGGCGTGGTGGAGGTGACGTGGGAGCTGATCGATCGCGCCACTCCGGCGCTGCTGCGGCTCAGCTGGATCGAGCGCGCGGGCCCCCCGGTGGTCGCGCCCGAGCGCAGCGGCTTCGGCACGCAGCTGATCCGCCGCGTGCTCGCGAGCGAGGCGGGGGGCAGCGCCGATATCGATTATCGACCCGAGGGCGTGGTGTTCACCGCGGTGCTGCCGCTATCGCTCGACTAGGACGGGCAGCGACGAAAGGAGCCCTTCTGCCCCGCCCTTCTGAGGACTCCTCCGCGAAGCGGCGTGCCGTCGCGGACACCTGGGTAATGGGCGATGACACAGGCGCGAGCATGCGAGACGGCGGGGTAAGTGGTGCGTGCGACGGTGCGTGTGCCGCGTCGCGCGGGATCGGGTCAGCCGCGTGTCGATACCGCCTCGACCGGCAGCCACTCTTCCAGGCGGCGCTTGGTGACGAGCAGCGACCGCGCCCGCTTGTCTGTTCGCGCTGAGAAGCCCTGAGCTTGTCGAGGCGGCGCCTCAACAGACACCCTCACCGCGTGGCAAGAATGCTTTGAGGCGAAGCTTCGACGACCTCAGCGTTGCCTAAGTGCTAGCGGTATCGGGAGCGGCAGAGCGTCTTTGCGGGTGGCTTCCATCGCCGGAGAAGCGTCGGCTCATGGCAGCGCCGGCTGAAGAGGCCCACCCGCGCCATTCCGACCCAAGACGAACCGAAATTTACTGCGCGCGCGCTGGTAGGCGGCCGGTCAACCATCCTAGGGCTTGGCGCGGATGAGTATACCGAATCACCGCGCCGGCGCCGAGTGGCGCGCGGGATGGCCGCTCGTGCTGGGCGGGCTGGTCGGCATGGGTGCGGGACCTGGGCTGTTCCAGAACATCTCCAGCCTGTTCATCCCCGGACTGATCGCCGAGTTCGGCTGGACGCGCGGCGAGATCGCCACCGCCGCGGGGGTGGGGCTGCTCGGCTGTGTCGCCATCCCGTTCTTCGGCCGCGCCACCGATCGCGCCGGGCCGGTTCCGGTCATCGCCTTCTCGCTGCTGCTGCTCGGCGCCACCTATCTTTCCTTCACGCGGCTGGCGGGCGAGCTGTGGCATTATCAGGTGATGGTGCTGTGTCTCGCGCTCGGCGTGCCCGGTACCAGCGCGGTCGCGTACGGGCGGCTGATCGCGACCCGCTTCGTCGCGCATCGGGGGCTGGCGCTCGGCGTCGCCACCTCCGGCCTGTCGGTGACCACCCTGCTGATGCCGCCGCTCGTCGGGGCGGCGATCACGCGAGAGGGCTGGCGCGGCGGCTTCGTCGTTCTCGCTTTCTATGTCGTGGCGGTGGCGCTGCCACTGACCCTGCTCGCGCTGCGCCGCGTCGGACCGGTCGCGCCGCTGGACACGGCAGGCGGCCCCAGCGCGCGCGCGGCGCGGCGGGAGGGGCGCTTCTGGCGGCTGGGGCTGACCGCCTTCTGCGTCAATTTCGCGACGGTCGGGCTGGTGACCCAGCTCGTGCCGCTCGGGCTCGAGCGCGGGCTGGGCGAGATCGAGGCGGCGCTGCTCGTCACCGCCTTCGGCAGCGCGCAGCTGGTCGCGCGCGTCGCGATCGGCGCGCTGGTCGACCGGCTCGCGCCGCACCGCGTCGCCGCCGCGGTGGCGCTGCTGTCGGCGGCCGGGTTCGCGCTGCTCGAGCTGCGCGCGCCCGGTCTCGCCGCCTTATGGCTGATCGTCTTCCTCGCCGGGCTGATGAACGGCGCGGAGAACGACCTGCTGCCCTTTTTCGCGGCGCGGCTGTTCGGGGTCGGTGCGTACGGTGAGACGTATGGCTCGTTGCTGGTGATCGCCCTGCTCGGCACCGCGGCCGGCGTGGTCGGCTTCGGGCGACTGCGCGACGCGACCGGCGCCTATGATCTCGCGCTCGCGCTCGGCGTCGGGGCGATGGTGGCGGCGGCGCTGCTGTTTCTCTCGCTGCGCCCGCGCGCAGACGGCTGAGCGATGCTCGATCGGCGCCGCCACCCGCCCGGGCTCGCCTTCACGAGCTGGCGCGCGCGCGATGGTTGGGCCTTGCGCGCCTATGACTGGCCGGCGCCGGCGTCGCGCGGGCGGCTGCTGTTCCTCGGCGGACGCGGCGATTTCGCCGAGAAATATCTGGAGGCGATGGCGCATTGGCGCGGGCGCGGGTGGAGCGTCACCGGCTTCGACTGGCGCGGCCAGGGCGGTTCGGGGCGGGTCGGGCGTGACCCGCTAGTCAACCATCTCGACAGCCTCGATCCGCTGCTCGACGATCTGGCCGAGTTCGTCGCGGCGCGGCCGGCGCAGGTTGCGGTGGCGCATTCGATGGGCGCGCACCTGCTGCTCCGCCTGCTCGCCGAGAAGCGCGCGCGCTTCGACGCCGCTGTGCTGTCGTCGCCGATGCTGGGACTGCGCGCCGGCCCGCTCGGCACGCCGGCGATCGCGGCGCTCGCCGCCGCGGCGGCGCGCACCGGCCGCGGCGAGCGGCGCGTGTGGGAGGGCGACGCGGGCAACGTCGGCGGGCGGATGACCTCCTGCCCCGAACGCCAGGCCGACAAGGTCTGGTGGAAGACGAACCATCCCCAGATCGCCTCGGGCGCACCGAGCTGGGGCTGGACTCGCGCCGCCTGTGCCTCGATCGCGAAGCTGCGCCCCGCCGCGCTCGCCGCGGTGGACACGCGCGCGCTGCTGCTGGTGTCGCGGCGCGACCCGATCGTGTCGCCGCGCGCGGTGGCACGCGCCGCGCGCATCCTGCCGCTCGGCCAGCTCGAGCTGCTGCCCGGCCGCGGCCACGAGCCGCTGCGCGAGGCCGACCCGATCCGCGAGCGCGTGCTGGCGCGGATCGACCAGTTCCTCGGCTGAGAAGGGCGCCATTTCGCTTCCGTTAGGGGGGCGCCGTGCCTATATGCCCGCTATGGCAGAACAGCAGAATTCCAGCGAGTACGGCGCCTCCTCGATCAAAGTGCTGAAGGGTCTGGACGCGGTGCGCAAGCGTCCCGGCATGTACATCGGTGACACCGACGACGGCTCGGGCCTCCACCACATGGTGTTCGAGGTGAGCGACAACGCGATCGACGAGGCGCTCGCCGGCCATTGCGACCGCATCGACATCACACTCAACGCCGACGGCTCGGTCTCGGTCACCGACAACGGTCGCGGCATCCCGACCGGCATCCACCCCGAGGAGGGCGTCTCCGCCGCCGAGGTCATCATGACCCAGCTTCACGCCGGCGGTAAGTTCGAGAACACCAGCGACGACAACGCCTACAAGGTGTCGGGCGGGCTCCACGGCGTCGGCGTGTCGGTGGTCAACGCGCTCAGCGAGTGGCTCGACCTGACGATCTGGCGCGACGGCGAGGAGCATTACATGCGCTTCGCCCACGGCGACGCAGTCGCGCCGCTCAAGGTGGTCGGCACGGCCGAGGGGATGAAGGGAACGCGCGTCACCTTCCTTCCCTCGCCCGACACGTTCAAGATCACCGAGTTCGACTTCGACAAGCTCGAGCATCGCTATCGCGAGCTCGCCTTCCTCAACTCGGGCGTGCGGCTGTTCCTCACCGACGCGCGGCACGAGGAGCCTCGGCAGGTCGAGCTGTTCTACGAAGGTGGCATCGCCGCGTTCGTGAAGTGGCTCGATCGCAACAAGCAGCCTTTGTTCCCCGACCCGATCTCGGTGGCGGGCATGCGCGACCAGATCGGCATCGAGGTCGCGCTGGAGTGGAACGACTCTTATTACGAGAACGTCCTGGCGTTCACCAACAACATCCCGCAGCGCGACGGCGGCACGCATATCGCCGCCTTCCGCGCCGCGCTGACCCGCACGCTCAACAGCTACGCCGAAAAGTCGGGGCTGCTGAAGAAGGAGAAGGTCAGCCTCACCGGCGACGACATGCGCGAGGGGCTCACCGCGATCGTCTCGGTGAAGCTGCCAGACCCCAAGTTCAGCTCGCAGACCAAGGACAAGCTGGTCTCGTCCGAGGTGCGCCAGCCGCTCGAGAGCCTGATGGCCGACAAGATGGCCGAGTGGCTCGAGGAGAACCCGCAGCACGCCCGCTCGATCGTCGGCAAGATCATCGACGCCGCTGCGGCGCGCGAGGCCGCCAAGCGCGCGCGCGAGCTGACCCGGCGCAAGGGCGTGATGGACATCGCCTCGCTCCCCGGCAAGCTGGCCGACTGCCAGGAGCGCGATCCCGCCAAGTCCGAGCTGTTCCTCGTCGAGGGTGATTCCGCCGGCGGCTCGGCCAAGCAGGGACGCGACCGCCACTTCCAGGCCATTCTCCCGCTGCGCGGCAAGATCCTCAACGTGGAGCGGGCGCGCTTCGACCGGATGCTGGGCTCGAAGGAGATCGGCACGCTGATCCAGGCGATGGGCACCGGCATCGGGCGCGACGACTTCAACCTCGCCAAGCTGCGCTATCATAAGATCGTCATCATGACGGACGCGGACGTCGACGGCGCGCACATCCGAACCTTGCTGCTGACCTTCTTCTACCGCCAGATGCCCGAGATCATTGAGCAAGGGCATCTCTACATCGCGCAGCCGCCGCTCTACAAAGCGACGCGTGGACGGTCGGAGGTCTACCTCAAGGACGATGCCGCGCTGGACGAGTATCTCGTCGACGCGGGGCTCGGCGCGATGGCGCTCGACCGCGGCGCGGAGGCGCTGACCGGCGCGCACCTGCGTCCGCTGGTGGAGCATGCGCGCCGGATGCGCACGCTGATGCGCTACGTGCCGCGTCGCTACGATCCCGTGATCATCGAGACGCTCGCGCTCGGCGGCGCGCTCGCCCCCGAGCTGACGCGCGAGGCGCGCGCCGACGCCGTGGCCGAGGTGACCCGCCGGCTCGACCAGGGCGACAGCGAGGCCACCTGGAGCGCGCGGCTGACCGACGAGGGCGGCATCCACTTCGAGCGGCTGTGGCGCGGCGTGACCGACCACCATATAGTCGAGCCGGCGTTCCTCGCCTCGGCCGAGGCGCGCAAGCTCCACACGCTCGCCGCCGAGCAGGCCGAGAACTTCGCGCACGCCTCCAAGCTGGTGCCGGTCAAGGGCGCGGCGGTCGAGACCCCGGCGGACGCGGTCGCGACCGACGAGGAGGGCGAGGAGACGGTGACGGTCGGGCGCGGCGAATCGCTCGTGGCGCGTCCGTCGCAGCTGCTCGACGCGATCCTGGCGGCTGGGCGGAAGGGGTTGGCGATCCAGCGCTACAAGGGGCTCGGCGAGATGAACGCGGAGCAATTGTGGGAGACCACGCTCGATCCGTCGAACCGCTCGATGCTCAAGGTCGCGATCGATCAGGCCGACGTGGCGGACGAGATCTTCACCCGGCTGATGGGCGACGTGGTCGAGCCGCGCCGCGAGTTCATCCAGGAGAATGCGCTGAGCGTCGCCAACCTCGACGTCTGAGGGGCGCGGCGCCGAGCCGCGGTGCGTCAGCAGGACGCAGAGTGCGGGGTCGTGCTCCGGCGCAAGCCGGCGCACGAGGCCGCGTCGCTCATGCTCGCCACCTTGGCTCCTGCCGTGCAGTAGTCCGCTGTGGTCTGATCCACCCCGTGGAACCGTGCTCCGGCGAACGCCGGAGCCCAGAGCCGCTGCCATGACTCTCGTCGTTCTGGGTCCTGCGTGCGCGGGAGCACTCCTCTGGTTCACACCAGGTCGATCATACGCTATTGCTTCAAACGACAGAGATTATCCGGCTCCCGCGGCGGGCAAAGCGCAGCCGCCGTTTCTGCGCTGCTGATCCCGTGACAAGTAAAAATGACCCCGGCGCCAGTGCATAACTACCAGGAAACAATCTAGGTTAACGTGGTTCTTCCTCCAACAGGGGAGGTACACCATGAGACCATTGATTTCCGCCGGGCTGTGCTTGGCGCTTCTCGGCGCGACATCGGCGTGCGTCGATCCGTCGGCGCGCATCGCGTCGTCGCTCCAAGGTTACGGGTTCGCGCCCGACCAGTCGACCTGTGTCGGCGAGCACCTCGAGAAGAACCTGTCGCTCGGCCAGCTGCAGCAGCTCGGCCGCGCCGCGCGCGCCGCGCGCGAGGGCGACACCACGCCCGGCCGCCTCACTGTGGGCGACTTCGTCCGCGTCGCGGGTCAGGTGAAGGACCCCAAGGTGCCGCTCGAGGTCGCCCGTGCCGCCGCTGGCTGCGGCATCGTCGCCGCGCCACCCGCGCTCTGACGCGGTCTTACTCTATGGTAGGGGATCCACACCCATGAATGACGTCACTTACGCGGGCGGCCAGGTGGTCTCGAACGGCCGGGAGCTCGGCTCTCGTCTGCTCTACTACGCCGAGGAATGGGGTCCGCGCCTCCTCGCGGCGCTCGTCATCCTGCTGATCGGCTGGCTCGCCGCCCAAGCAGTAAAATGGGCGGTGGCCAAGCTGGTCAACCGCACCCCGCTCGCGCGGCACGCCAATGCCGCCAGCCTCGGCGAGCGCCACCCCGACAGCATCGGCGTCCAGGTCGGTGACGCGGCCTACTGGGTCGTGCTGCTGATCGCGCTGTTCCTCGCGGCCCAGCCGCTGGGGCTGACCGGCGCGACCGGGCCGCTGGGCGACATGCTGCGCGGCTTCGGCCAGGCGGTGCCGCATATCATCGGCGCCAGCCTGATCTTCTTCCTCGGCTACGTGCTCGCCAAAGTGGCCCGCAAGGCGGTCGAGGCGGTGGTCACCGCCAGCCACGTCGAGCGCTTCTCCACCAGCCTCGGCGACAGCGCCCCGGCCGACCCGTCGATGCTGCCGCGCACGCTCGGCGCAATCGTGTTCGCGCTGATCATCATCCCGGTCGCGATCGCCGCGCTGGACACGCTCAACATCGCCGCGATCTCTCAGCCCGCCACCGCGATGCTGCGGCTGATCCTGGACGCGATCCCGCACGTCATCGCAGCCGCGCTGATGCTCGCGGTGGCCTATGCTATCGGCAAGTTCGCGTCACGGCTGCTGACCCAATTCCTCGGCACCACCGGCTTCGACCGAGCGATCGGCGCCACCGGCCTGTGGTCGCAGACGACCGCGAGCGAGCTGGGCGCGGCGCGCGCCGATCTCCGTCCGTCCGCGCTGATTGGCAAAGGCGCCTTCGTCGCAGTACTGATCTTCGGCCTGATGGAGGCGTTCCGCCAGCTCGACTTCGCTTACGGCTCGCGCATCATGGCCGAGGTGCTGGCGTTGTTCGGCCAAGTGGTGTTCGGCGCGATCATCATCTTCGCCGCGGTGATCATCGCGCGCCTCGTCGCTCGCGTGATCGGGAGCCAGGGCCAGAGCGGCGCACGCGCCGCGGCGCCGCTGGTGCGGGTCGCGATCATCGTGCTCGGTACCGCGATCGGGCTGCGCTTCATGGGTCTCGCCGACGACATCATCAACATGGCGTTCGGGCTGCTGCTCGGGGCGGTCGCGGTGGCGGCGGCGCTCGCCTTCGGCCTCGGCGGTCGCGAGGCAGCGGGGCGGATCGTCGCGCGGCTGCTCGAGCGTGGCGCCACCGAGCGCGACCTGATGACGGCACCGACGACGCAGCGCAGCCCAGCACGGCGCACCACCTCGTTCAACCCGCAGTCCAATGAAGGAGACCAATGATGAACACCGATACGCTCGCCGGCGCCGCGACCGACCTCGGCGGCAAGATCAAGGAAAGCCTGGGCAGCGCCACCGGCGACAAAACCCTGCGCGCCGAGGGCAAGGCCGATCAGCTCGGTGGTCAGGCACGGCAGAGCTACGGCGAGGCCAAGAATGCGGTGGAGGACACGATCCGCCCCGCGATCGACTATGCGCGCCAGTTCATCCACGAGCGGCCGTTCACCGCCGCGGCGCTGGGCGGCGTGCTCGGGATCGCGCTGATCAACACGCTGCGCGGCAAGTGACCGCGCAGGGCGAGGCACCGGTCGGCGCCTCGCCCTACTCCTTTCCCGATTGCCCGCCTTTCTCCCTCTCGTCCGCGGAGAACGCCGTAACCGTCACGCTCGCACCGAGGCCTCGCCCGATCGCCGCCGCGCGGCGGCTCGCGGCCGAGGCCTTCGGCACCTTCTGGCTCGTCGTCGGCCGCTGCGGTGCGGCGGTGCTCGCGGCGGGGGCCGACGTGCCCGGCTCGATCGGGCTCGTCGGCGTCTCACTGGCGTTCGGGCTCACCGTCTTCACCATGGCCTTCGCGGTCGGCCTTATCTCCAGCGGCCACTTCAATCCCGCGGTCAGTGTCGGCCTCGCGGTGGCGGGCCGCTTCTCGCCGCGCGACCTGCCCGGCTACGTCGCGGCACAGCTCGCCGGCGCGACCCTCGGCGGCGCGGCGGTCGCCACGATCGCCTCGGGCCGTACCCGGCTTCGATCTCGTCGGGACCGGGCTCGCCGCCAAAGGCTTTGGCGCGCACTCGTCCGGCGGCTATGATCTCGCCAGCGCCTTCCTCGTCGAGGCGCTGCTCACGGCCGGTTTCCTCGTCGTCATCCTCGGCGCGACCGATGCGCGCTCGCCGGCGCCTTTCGCCCCGCTCGCGATCGGACTGGCACTGACGCTCATCCGCCTGATCTCGATCCCGGTGACCAATACCTCGGTCAACCCGGCGCGGAGTACCGGCCCCGCGCTGCTGGTCGGCCGCTGGCTCTTCGCCTACGAGGCGCGCGACCAGTCGCCCGGTCCGGTCAGCGACATGCCGCTCGAACGCCTCGTCGATACCGATCGCTCGGCCACCCCGCGCTGAACCGCGCGGACGGCGGGTCGCTGCCGGCGGCATGGCGTAACGGATTGACGAGACCCGCCATTTCGTCTCCTACGGGCATTGGGCCGGGGAGAGGACAGAATGACGCAAGCGATCCAACGACGTTCGCTGCTCGCGGGCGCTGCCATCGGCGGCATGACGCTGGCGAGCGGCGCGGCACATGCGCAGCGCACCGCCACCGCCACCGCCACCGCGACCGCGCCCGAGGTCTACGAGCTGCGCACCTATCATCTGGTGCGCGGGCCCATGCGCGAGCGGCTCGACACCTATCTGCGCGACGCCTTCATCCCCGCCGCGCGCCGCGCGGGCTGCGGGCCGATCGGTGTGTTCACGGTGGCGATCGGCTATGGCACGCCGGGGCTCCAGGTGCTGGTGCCGCACCCGACGATCGCCGACTTCGCCGCGCTGCCCGAGCGGCTCGCCGCGGACGGCCGCTACACCGCCGCGGCGGCGCCCTTCCTCGGTACCACCCCGGACGCGCCGCCCTTCGTGGCGCTCGACGTCAAGCTGATGCGCGCCTTCCCGCACTTTCCGCGGGTCGAGCTGCCCGCCGCGACCGCTGGCAACAAGGCGCGGATCTTCGAGCTGCGCACCTATTACAGCCACAGCGAGCGCGCGGGCACCACCAAGATCGGCATGTTCGACACCGGCGGCGAGATCGACATCTTCCGCCGCACCGGTCTCACCCCGGTCTTCTTCGCGCAGGACCTCACCGGCGCGCATCTGCCGAGCCTGACCTACCTGCTCACCTTCCCCGATCTGGCGACGCGCGAGCGCAACTGGGCGACGTTCGGGTCGGACCCGGCCTGGCGCAAGCTGATCACCACGCCGGGGCTGACCGATCCCGAGATCACCTCGGCCGCCGACAACCAGATCCTCAGCCCGACCGCTTACTCGCAGATCTGAGACGGCGGCATGCCGTCGGCTTTGACGATCGCGCGCTTGATGAGGCCCGGGTCAGAAGTGTCGCGTTCGCGACGTTGTGGAGCCGTATTCGGCGAAACAATTCTCTTCCTGCGGAGGATCGTTGCGAGATCGCGTCCACGGTGATCCACCGTTCAGCCGGCGGTGTGGCGATGTCGGATCAGCTTGGCTTCTCGGATGGACGCATGTCACCGAAGGTAGGTCGCGTGATCGGCTGGCTGAACAGCGCCCTTGGGACAGGCTGTTCGGCGAGCGCAAACTGCGGCTTCCCGAGTCTCCGTTGCACTCACATCCAGGCTAGCAGAGCCATCTCGCAACGATCCTCTGTGGGTGAGGACCGACACGCCTCCTCTCTGTTATCGATCCGCGCCGGTATCAGAGCGTCTCGCCACTCCCCGGCAGCGCGCGGTCGGGCAGCAGCAGGAAGCAGCAGCAGGCGAGCAGCAGCGCGCCCGCGCCGCACGCCAGCGCGGGCGTGTAAGTGCCGGTGGCGTCGTGCAGCCGGCCGAAGCCGATGATCCCCATCGCGGTGCCCGACAGAGCCAGCGGCATCGCGGTGCCGTAGATCTCGGCATAGGCGCGCAGGCCGAACAGTCGCGCCGCGAAGAAGGGCAGCAGGTCGTTCTCGGCACCGTTCATCAGCCCGGCGAGGAAGACGAGCAGCAGCAGCGTCGCCTGTCCCTGCGGCGCGAGCGCGAGCAGCACGAACGCCACCGCCGACACCAGCGCGAACCCCGCCGCCACGGGCTGCGGGCGCAGCCGGTCCACCAGCACACCGACCATGAGTCGCCCCGCGATCGCGCTCGCGGCGAAGGCGGTGAGCAGCAGCGCCGCCTGCGCCGCGCTCTGGCCGAACTCGATCCCGATCGGCACCAGCTGGGTCACCAGCCCGGTGGTAGCGGCATTGATCAGCAACGCTGAGGTGACCAGGATCCAGAAGCGCCGGTCGCGTCGTGCGTCGCGCGCCGACACGCCGCTCGCCTCGCTGGGCGGCGCGCGCGGCGCGACGATCGCACGCGGCGCGCGGCGGATCGCCAGCAGGATCAGCGGCAGCGCCAGCACCGAGCTTCCCGCCGCCAACGCGACGAAACCGTAGCGCCAGCCGTAACGTCCGATCACCCAGCCGAGTGCGGGAGCGGCGACGATGGTGGCGAGCGCCAGCCCCGAGGTGCCGAGCGCCAGCGCAAGCCCGCGGCGCCGTTCGAACGCCGCCGCGATCAGCTTGCCATACGCCAGGCTGCTCGTCCCCGGGATGGTGAGCACCAGAAGCACCACGCCGATCTGGTAGCGCCAGATCGCCCCGCCGATCGAGGCGAGCCACAGATAGGCGATGCCGAGCAGCAGCATCGAGGCGGTGATCACCGGCCGCACGCCGAACCGGTCGGCGGTGCGCCCGATCAGGGGCGCCGCGAGCGCGCCGAGCAGCGCGAGCCCGGCGGCGGTGGCGATCTCGCCGCGCGACCAGCCGAAGCTACGCTCCAGCCCCGGCGTGAAGAGGCTGGACAGATTCTGATAGAGGCCGGGGCCGAGGCCGGCGCCGAGCATCGCCGCCGAGACGAGAGGCCAACCCAGTCGCCACTCGTCCGTGCCCGCGGGCGGGGCACGTTCGGGGGCGGCGGGAGACGGTGGCTCGGTCAGCGGCGTGGTTCCTGCGTGCGGCGCGCGGCGCCGGATGGTCAACGCGGCCTGCGCGCTTTTGTTGGGCGACGCAACGCCGCTGCGGCACGCCGGCCGCGCGGTCCGGTCACAGCGCCAGACGCGTCGCCGCGCCCGCCGCGGCGAACAGCTCGGGTTCGGTCCCCGTCATCCACACCTGGCCGAGCGGGGCGAGCCGCTCGAACAGCGCGGCGCGGCGCGAAGGATCGAGGTGCGCGGCGATCTCGTCGAGCAGCAGCAACGGCGCGCGACCCGTGGCGCCAGCGACCAGCTCGGCGTGGGCGAGGACGATGCCGAGCAGCAACGCCTTCTGCTCGCCGGTCGAGGCGCTCGCGGCGGGGCGGGCCTTGTCGACGTGCGTGACGAGCAGGTCGGCACGGTGCGGACCCACGAGCGTGCGCCCCGCCGCGGCGTCCCTAGTGCGGCCCGCGCGCAGCTCGGCGGCGAGCGTTCCGGTGTCGCCGCTCCAGCCGGCGAGCGCGAGCGCGGCGCGCGGCACCGCGCCGGCGGGCTGCGCCGCCAGCGCCTCGCTCAGCGCCGCGACGGTGCGGCGGCGCGCGGCGTCGAGCGCGGCGCCGTGCTGCGCCATCTGCGCCTCCAGCGCCGCGAGCCAGTCGCGGTCGGGCACCGGCTCGGCGAGCAGGCGGTTGCGATCGCGCATCGCGGCCTCGTAGCGGGTGCCGTGGCGCGCGTGCTCGGGGGCGAGCGCCAGCGTGAGCCGATCGAGGAAGCGGCGGCGCTCGCCCGCCGCCTCCGTGAACAGTCGGTCCATCGCCGGGGTGAGCCACAGGACGGCGACCCGCTCGGCGAGCGCGCCCGCGCCCGTGGCGGCGCCGTTGACCCGCACCACGCGTCGCTCGGGCGCGCCCGCCAACGCGCCGGTGGCGAGGTCCACGCCGTCGCGCAGCGTCGCGGCCACGCCGAAGCCGCCCGGCCCGTCGGCGCGCGCGATCTCGGACAAGGCGGCGCGGCGTAGACCCCGGCCCGGCGCGAGCAGTGATACCGCCTCCAGCACGTTGGTCTTGCCCGCGCCGTTGGGGCCGGTGAGAATGACGAAGCCCGGCGCGGGGGCAAGGCTCAGCGCGGCGTGGTTGCGGACATCGGTGAGGACCAGGCGCGCGAGCATCGCCCGCGGCTGTAGGCGGTGCGGGCGTGAGCGGCAACGCGCCTCACGGTACCGCTGCCGGCGGCACGCGCGCAAGCAGGACCCGCCAGCCTGGGTCATGACGGCGGCGTGACGACTTGCGCCGTGCGGTTTGGCAGGCGATGGCCAAGGCATGTCCGACCATCCCGCTCCGACCCGCACCGGCCTGCTGCTCGGCGTCGGCGCCTTCGTCTGCTGGGGGCTGCTGCCGCTCTACCTGCACCTGCTCGACTCGGTGCCGGCGCTACAGGTGCTGGCCTATCGCGTGATCTTCTCGCTCCTGCTGCTCGTGCTGGTCGTCGTCGCGCTGGGGCGCGGGCGCGCGATCATGGAAAGGGCGCGCGGGCGCACGCTCGCGCTGCTGACCGCGACCGCGCTGCTGATCGCGGTCAATTGGTTCGTCTACATCTGGTCGGTGCAGAACGGCCATGTGCTCGAGGCGAGCCTGGGCTATTTCATCAATCCGCTGCTCAACGTGCTGCTGGGAGTGGCGGTGCTGGGCGAGCGGATCACGCGGGTGCAGGCCGGCGCCGTCGCGATCGCCGGGGTGGGCGTGATCCTGCTCGCGCTCGACGGCGGCGGCGCGCTGTGGATCTCGCTCGCGCTGGCCGTGAGCTTCGGGCTGTATGGGCTGATCCGCAAGGTGGTGGCGATCGACGCGCTCGGCGGGCTGCTGATCGAAACCGCGCTGCTGCTGCTGCCCGCGGTCGCGATCGTCGGCTGGGCACAGGCGCACGGCAGCGGCGCCTTCGGACAGGACACGCGCGTGGACGTGCTCTTGGTGCTCGCCGGCGCGGTGACCGCGGCGCCGCTGCTGATGTTCGCCGCGGCGGCGCGGCGGCTGCGCTATGCCACGCTGGGGCTGCTGCAATATATCGGGCCGACGCTGCAGTTCCTCGAGGCAGTGCTGATCTTCGGTGAGCCGCTCCGTCCGGCGCAGCTGCTGAGCTTCGCGCTGATCTGGACCGCCTGTGCGCTCTACGCGGTGGCGGGCTGGCGCGCGGCGCCCGCGGCGGAGCGGGACGCATAGCCGCACCCTCTTGCCGCGCCTGCACGGCGGTCCAGGCCGAAGTCACCTGCAGGACCGTCGTCCCGGCCCTGAGCCGGGATTCATGATGCGGCGAGGAGAGCGGCCGGAGCGTGCGCGGAACGATGGATCCCGGGGCAAGCCCGGGATGACGGCAGGCAAGGTCTAGTGCGCCGGCCCCGCTCTGCTCACGCGGTCGCCCGACCCGCGCCGCCGAACGAGTCGATCGCGGCGCCGAGCTCGCG
>Ga0325400_1001139_pt1 | contig 21627 bp, 25 predicted proteins | sample PopdelMetagenome_2_FD_205662 | JGI IMG/M metagenome (GOLD analysis project Ga0325400, IMG submission 205662) | Populus deltoides microbial communities from Bellville, Georgia, United States - Xylem-PdKOR-R1 | ecosystem: Host-associated > Plants > Phyllosphere > Stem > Wood/Secondary xylem...
ATTTGAGAAACTTAATTAGATAAAGAGGAAAGTGACTCGAGATCAAATGAATGGACCTCCTCCTGGATCATATGAATCCATGCATTATATATATATATCATCATAAGTACAATAGCACCTGGAATATGAGTTGGGTGCTCTAAATTTGCCCCACCACACGGGAGAGAACTGTACAAAATTGTGGCCATGCAACAGTACTACAAATACAAGCTTACAAAGACTAAAAACCAATAGAGACATGGAGCGAAGCTATGAGAAAACTCGAGACAATACGTCCATAACACCAAATTTTGACCGTCCCTAGTGAATAACATGCATTGTTTTTAAACCTAGCTTACTCGGGACAGAAAACAATTATTTAGATTTTTTTTAATAATTTTTTTTAATTTTTTTATTCATCCGAATCAACCTCTAATTAAACCCATAATTAACCATGTGTTAAAGGGCTCTATCGTGATCCGACTATACACTGTTGCAGTGGGGTTTGACTTGCCTTTGCCTTTGCCATGTATAAACAAGTCTTCCAAGCAAGTAAAAAAAAAAAAATAGTGTTAATTTGAAATAATTTTTTATTTTAAATAATAATTTAAAAGAAAAGGAATTGGTTAGAAGTCTTAATCTATCTCATTAATTAGCATCACATGCCTTTCTATGTTCAATGAATTTCAGGTCAAAAAAATTCAGCAACAAGATCTGCAAGTATCTTTATTCTTATCCCACTCATTTTCTTAATTATACGCACAGTTCATGCATTCAATTTATGATAGAGTCATTATAAATAAAAAAAAAACATTTTCTTTAATATATTTTGACATTTTTTTTAAAAAAGAGGCCAGCTCTTTATGTACTTGAAGGAGAACGGTCACTATCAACGAAAGATATCAATGGTAGAAGGGGCCAGACATTCAAGACTCCGTCAAACCGGGTTCAAACTCCTTCTCCCCAGTAGTTTTAAAACTCGATCAATTTTATTTTTTATTTTTTGAAAAATTCCATATAATTTCTCAGAGATGGTGAGATTTATTTAGAATTTTAGATCACACAACATAAATTCGATGCCAATCTGGTTCTAAATTTAATTTTATCAATAAAGACATTTTTAGTTCAACCTTTTGCTTTCATAACTATATTTTGATATCAATGGAGACAATTGTGCAGGAGGTCCTTTTCCTTTTCCTTTCTCTCAAGAAAGTATCAGAGCTCATCTTTGCTGTCTCTCTGGATAGAGTTCAAGCTGGTCTATTGAAATTCTCTTATATCACAACCGAAATCCGACGCCACTTCAAAGTCTGGTGAATAAAGGAAACCTGGCATGGCAACAAGGCTTCTTCTGGCTGCCTAAGAAGCCACCTACCTTCAACGTTGAGACATCTAGATCAAAAAAATTTATACAATCAAGAATTCACGACAGTAGTTCAAACATTCAGAAACTCCTTCCGGATCAAAAGATGAAATAAACGGATGAGGCAACGGAGCTAGATGTAAGAGAAATTCAAAACATTTTAGCAAATTCTTGATGAATTCCCACCGGGTACATCAAGAGAAAAGTGGTGGAGCTATTTAACTCATTACTTACAATTCGTTTAAAGAAAAGAAAAGTTAATTACAACTACGTTAGGACTGGATGAAGAACTCTCTATGTTATATGCCTGTCAACATTTGGGACAGTATTTTGATCGTAAGTTGTCAAGAATCTCAGCATATTCAATTGGTGTGGATGCACTACAGAAGACTCCATCCCACATCTTGAGAAGATCTGCTCAGATGATAATCAAGTCAGCGTGCACATAAATCCATACTAACCTCAATAATTGAGCTGAAAATTATGTTCAATATATGATAGATCCGTACAAGAGAACTTTGCATGCTATTATGTGGTTCATACAAGACAATTGCTTGAACTGATGTGTTGTAAAGGAATTTATAGTGTGCCATGTGCACAATCAGAAACTCCATGTGCCATCCAAAAAATTAAACATAGACAAGACATCAAATTTAGTCAATACGTGATTGAACATTAAAAGGCTAAACCTGACAAATGGAACATGTTTGATGATGAGTCATCTCAAGGCTTTCTAAAATCTGCAAAGGCGCATTACAAAAACATACCAGACGTATCTGTAGATGAAAGACACATGATAAGCATGTCAAATCTTGGGACTTTGGTCAAGTTCTCTAGATATTTGACGGCGAAATCCATGTCATCGCTATCAGAGGAACAAACCAGAAGAGAGATAAAAACTTCAACTAACCCAAACACAAAGCCAAACATGCCGAACATGAACAGAAGAACTCCACTTACTTGAAGAAGGAGGCCACACACTTGATGATGTCGATTAGAATAGGAACAGACAACGCATTTTTAAATATCTGAGGCAATGCAATTGGAGAAGTAACCTAATTCAAGTAAAGAAAACAATGTGCGGTCAAGTGGATGGACCATCTTGGATGAAGAACATTGGCATAAGTGTTAGTGCCCCGATCAAATACTTCCAGCATCTACTCATTTATTAAGAGGCAATGAATAAACTTCTTGAAAATATAATTTAATGAGAGGAAGTAGCAGCAGCATATCTATTGTTTTTTCATCATCATGATGCTACTGGAGACACTCCCAAAAAAAGACATCTCATGCAGTAACCGTGCTTGACAATCTCAATTTACCATCACAGAGAAAGGCCAATTTTTTTGCATGCATGTTAAGTTTTATTTTCTGACCTTGTCCTTTATCCAAAAAGAAAAGCTAATGATTTAAACTAAACAAAAACCTTCAAGAGGTGAGCCTGGAGTGCACGATCACCAGAAAAGCCTTGCCAAGAAACCTCAAATTGATAAGCTGAGTTTGGAGGAGTAATGTTTTTCGCAGCTTCAGCCATGGCACGAGAAGCTGCTTGAGAAGCAAGTTCTATTACTGAGGTCTTCAGCTCTTGTCTTCGAGTTCTATTATTTTTCTGCAAAACAGTAAATGAAATATCAATCACCAGAAACAGCAATTACAGATGCAAAGCAGTGTAAAGTAGCCCAAAGTGAAGCTCAGAGCTAGCAGGATGAATTTAAATTTATCTTCCCATAACAGTAAAGAATCCTCTCAAGTGGTACATGTAATCTGCAAATAATGGTGCCAGTTATGTTTTAATCTAATGCAATTTACGTGCACATAAATGAAAAGTCCCAATTTTACTGGCTATTTGCAGAAAGATACCGATAAATGAATTCGGTAAAAGCCCTGAATACATAGCATGGGTGACAACACAGTCTAATGGGGACAGATGGCAATATGTGCCTTTAATAATTCTATTTTCCATCTTTGTAAAAAAAAAAAAAAAAGGATAGTCATGCAAGGATGCAAAGCTAAACCTGGACACTCTCTACACTGGAACTCGGAGTGGCATTTGCAAGAGAATTATTGCCTACATGACCATCAGATTTGCTTCCAGCACCTGTGCCTTTGTTCCTTAATTCTTTCACATGCACTGATTTCTTCACAAGATTGTTTCCATCATTCTCCTGCCATGAAAATCTAGAAGTTCAAACAAATGTTTCCCAGACATAGATGAAAGAGAGTCAAATGTGAAAAACTTCCAATCATTTTGTTGATGCTCATAAAACAACGCTACCTCTTGTTCCAACTTCCAAGTAACAAAAAAAAAAAAAAAAAATTGAGACATGAAACATAGGTCCAGACTAGAACATCTACTGAATTTGCTTTGGGACAATGATGAGGGTGGGTGGGTTGGGGGGTGGGGAGGGGGTTAGAGTGGGGAGGCACTTGGGGTAGGGTGTATAAGAACAACTTAAATTCACATGGAGCATTACTCAGAAGTTGAGGGCAGATCTCTTATTTTTACCTTGGTGTTATCCTTTTTAGATGCAGAGACCCCAGTCTTTTGAGTGGCAATCGAGACTGGTTGCATTGCATGTCCATTTACACTTGCTTCTGACCTTCCTCCTTTTTGTGTTCCTTGTAAAGAGCTTCTGAGAGCGCCAGATGCTTTCTGGAGAATTTCCTGTGAAAATTAATAGCAATAGTTACAGAGAGTTGTATCAATGAAATGTAACAGCCAGAATACCAACATAGGATAGAGTCACTTGCCTTCTCATACAAAGATTTGACTTCAGCATACTGTTTCTTGATTTCCTGGTTATTAGGTTCCAACTTCAAAGCAAATTCAGAATCTGTAGTAAGCTATATACATTAAATCATACAGTCATCAAAAAACTATACCAAAAAGAATCAAGCACTAGATATTCAGAGAAGACCAACATATAAGTTTGAGTTAACACACCCTCGATGGATTCTTTAAGTTTCCCCAATTCCTTTCTAGCTGTTGCTCTGCGTGAATACGCTTTTATGTAGCGATCATCTAGATTCAAAGCCTCTGTACAGTCATCTTCAGCCTCTCGAAATCTGAACAAAAGAAAATGAATTAAAAAAAAAAAAACTGTCATATTCATGAAAAATATCTTCACAGGCAGTAAAACAATCTCTAGATGACAAGATGAAATGAAGATGATTAAATACCTTCTAGTTATCATAAGTTGTGAACTTATATTGCATTAGGCAACAAGAACTCTGCACAATACCTAACAATCTAACAATATCTGACAGGAAAAACTTGCCTTTTGATTTTGAGATATGCCATTGCCCTATTTGCATAGGCTACAGCTGTTGGTGACAAGGCTATGCTTCTTGAATAACACTCAATAGCTTCATTAAACTTCTTCTGCTTAAAATATTCATTTCCCTGTAAATTTAAAAATTGCAAACTTAGCATCACAATCCATTATGAATCTTTTTTAAGCGCTATCGCAGGAAAGTTCATACCAATTCTTTCTCTGTGGTAGCATCCACAGTAATCTCATCAGTTGTAAAACTACTTGATAGATGATTGATTGCGCCAAAGTTCCTTGAGTAATCATACTGTCCTGAACCACTTCTAGAAGAATCAGCAGCAGAAGTTTTTCCTTCTGATCTTCCATCCTCACCAATCTTCTAAATACACGAAAAATCGATAATTCAGCAAGCAACTATCATAGCCCATATAATTACTCTAAACATATATGTCGGTGCAAACACACAGGTATGCCATGACTTTTCATATGGAAATAAGAGCATATTTAAACATCTAGTTTATTGATCAACGCTCCTTAAATTGAGCACCACTATAGCTTACTGAAAATGCACAAGAATGTTGACAATCACCATTCAAGTTTCCATTCAGACAAGAACTATCCAATATTAAGCATTGGATTATTCAAACTTGCTAGTCCCAACACCTCCTCTCAATTTCCACACTAAAAGAAACCATGAAAAAATTACTTGTTCCTCGTAATTTCATTCTAAAAGCAAACCAATAAATTCTGTAAAGCAGCCATCAGAAACATAAACCCACAAGACACATGCATAACTCACTGAGCCACCTAAAACAGCAAGCTAAAGTTAAAAAAGCAACATGCAAATGCTACATTGAAGTCTCTTATCCAAGCTACAAGCTTCTCATAATAAAGATGGTTTTCTTTCAACAACCCATTCTCATTTCCAATATTACACAAAAAAGCGTTGAAAGCAACTGAAACCATAATCAAAATTGAAACTTTACCACATCAGAAGCTCGTGACTTCTTCTTCATCTTTTTATCAGTATCCTTAAGAAGCTCCCAGTCCTGCAAATCATTCAAAAACCCCTGGAAATCCTGGAAACAAAAATGGGTTTTCACCCCAAATACGTATAAATAAATAAAATCCCTTATTAAATACAATTCCATTTAACAAAAGCTTCCATTTCTAAGAAGAAGAAGAAGAAACATGCACAAAGACTTGATTTTTAGAAATGATAATCGGAGAGCACAAAGAATAAACACATAGAAAAGATAGTCAAAAGCAAAAGGATAGTGAAGATGAAGTTTTGAAAGGGAAATGATTGAAAAGACTTGAGCTTTCAGTTTCTTCCATTTTCTTGCTTATTACAGTTTTCTTGTAAACAAACAGGGTTACGAAAGTAAAAAAAACCATAAGTGAAAAGAAATGTACCAGGGCTTGATCACGTCCATGCTTGCCTGGAGCCCTAGCCATGGCTGTGAGAGAGGGAGTGAAGTTTCTGGAAGAGTTATGAGGAAAGGATTTACGGGAACCAGACGGGTTTTGGTGCTGGAGAACACTGGTTAAAAAGCTCATAAGTACCTCTACTTTTGTAATGTTTTAAACGTGGCCCTCCATCAATTAATTTTCTTAAAATGACCCTCCTACTTATCATTCTTTAATTAACAAAGTCATTTCCTTTCTCTTTTCTCATCTAGAATTAAGTTAGCTTGAGTTTCATTCATCCACACTACATCATAATTATAAATCTATGATATAAAGTCCTGAATTTATCATTAAAATTACAATATCTATATTTATCATAGGATTATAATTAAGCTATAGTGTAAATAGATAACTCAACTGGATATTGTACTATATAAAAAAAGGAGTAGTGAATTGTATTTATTAGGTCAACTCTTCGTTTAACATCTAAAATTTGAAGGAAATGAAATAGTTAAAAGCTTATTTAACCTGCTATTTTTCTAGATTTTACTATTTTAGTTTTAAAAAGTGATGGGTTAGGATTTTAAAAATTAAGCTATTTGATTATTGTTTTTTTTTAATTATATTTTTATGATGCTAGTGTGTTTTTCCAAGGCAAAGAAAGAATTCATTTTTTAAACAATTCGTTTTTTTATATATTTAGTTTCTTAAAGAAAGTTTTAAAATTATTTCTTTAATGGTAGTTTTAATTTAAATGATTTTACTAATTCATATCTTTAATGGAAATTTTACTAACACCACAACAGACAACCAAGCATGCTCTTAGTATCTAAATAAAATCTTTGTGATGTAATAAGTGTTTATATAAGATCTCTTCATCAACAATGATTGATATCATTAAAAAAGAGAAGGAAAAAAAAAAAAAGAAACAGGAATCCAATTATATGAAAACTATTCCCATGATGGATAAAACAATTCCATGAAAACTAAAATGTTATATAGATAGAGAACATTGCAAAATATTACAATTATATGTGACTATAGCAACAATTTCTCCATGGTCCAATCCGCTAGGGTGATGTAGTGATATGATGATGATAATCGCTTTACCCATGCCATCCACCCCAACTCTTAATAGAGACTGCATATAATGGTGCAGGAATGCATGTACTTGTTAAGTTCCTATACTCGTAGTTGCATGCAGGTGGATCTTGATCCTAACAGGCAGTAAGGTGGATCTTGATCCTAACAGGCAGTAAGAGGTTGCATCTTCTCATGAATCGTCTTGTAGCAATGGAGACTACAAAGGGGTAGTTTTGACTTGGAATCCCGATACTTGTATGGATTTGTACAAGATGGAGCAGCACATTTCTCCCGGGGAGGAGGGTAACTGAAATCCATATGAACACAAAACAAAATCATCAGCTGTGAAGCTGCGAAAAAAGCATGCCTAGATAGCAGATGTGGAAAATAGCCAATACAAGTTGTGCTGGAACACAATCTAGTGAAGTTGTTGCTATAAAATATATGGTGGATGAGCATCCCAGTTAAAGGAACTTTCTGAATCATATCAGAACATGCATCTAAAAGAAAAATTCTTAACACATCACATTGCCTCGTGTGAAATCACCGAGGGAGCAAAATCAGTTTTAAAATTAACTTAAAAAGGGTCTTTACAGGAACAAAACCAGGGAACTTGTACCTGCAAGGCTTGGAGTCGAATATACTTGGCAAGCCCATTTCAGTGGGGAATGTTACAGTTGTTCCTGCTGGACCCATGACCCACCTAACATGGTCTGATGCAAGTACCATGGCGTTTGTAGCTTTCTCCTGAACAGAATTAAAATGCACCAATGTTAACACAAAAACTCAACAGCACAAGTAGGCAAGTTGAAGGGGGAAATGATGAGCAGAGAATCCTCACAAACTCTCTCTATATTACCTGTGCCATTTCTTCTTGTCGTTTCTTCAGTTTATCTTCACGCTTCTTCCTAGTGGAATCTTGGCCCAGTATTTTTCTTATTGCCTCCGCCTAAGATTTTCAGTCAATGTCAATGCATAGATTCTATCTAGCATCTTCGCAATTAAGAAAAAAAATACATATTAACAGGGCAAACCTCAGATTCCCTATTTGCCTTTTCAACTTGCATCCTACGTCTTTGAAGAGCCTCAGCTCTCTTCAATTGCTGCTCCACTTCAGAGAGTTTCTCCTTTTGCTCTGTTGCCAAAATAATCAGGAAAATAAATCTGGGAAATTCCACAAATGTACAATTGGGGGATCTCAAAAGCAAAAACAATAACTAACTTTTAGGAGGAGCTGGAGGTAACCCATTTGGGAACTCTATCAAACTAGCAAAACCAGAGGAGACATCTTTGCCAGTTTGAAGTGCTCGTTGACGGGTAGTGACTGTCCTTTCCTTCTTAGAGTCTGCTGATAGATCAGCTAACTCTTTTCTTGGCTTCTTCCTCTTCGCTGTAGGGTCACCATCCGAGCCCAGATCTTCATCTTCCACATAATCAGTATCTTCAGATACTCTCCCTGATTTAGATTTCTTACCCTCCTTGCCAAACCTAGTTGGGCCATGAACTCCAGCATCTACATCATTCAGACCATCAACATTTCTCTTCAATACTCTCAATATTTTCCGCTGTTTCCTGCTTCCTCCCTCTTCATCTTCAAACCCTGCACCATAATTAGTGCTGATCTTCGTTGTCTTGACTTTTTCAAGGAACTGAATCTCATCATCATCCTCAGCTCCATCGTCAAGAACTCCATTTAATAGGCGTTTCTTAGGGAGCCGCTTACTCTTACGAACTGGCTCAGACTGATCAGTTTGCTTTGAAGACAGATTCTCACCTCTCAAACCATCTGATTTCCCATCATTTAGACCACTTCTAGAGAAATCCTTCCATGGGACTCCTTGCAAACCACTTCCCTTACCTGAAGTAAGGGAATGGTTGTTGTCCAAATTCTCCTGCAAGAAGGATGTTAGCTGTAACTAGTGGTGCTTAAATAATTATCAGTCATTAGAAGGCGCAGCAAAACACTGTCAGCTGGGCCAAATAAGGAGTAAATACAATGAACAAGGATTTCTAAACATGAATTGAAAACTGAAAAGTTTGAGGAATTTGTAACAAATGAGAAATTCTTATGTGGTTCTGTTTTATCTAGTTGGAGTGAAAGGATTTGCCACTAGAAAGCAGCTAATTTACAGTCTTACAGTCCTTGCATCTAAGAATAGCAAGATGCCCAAACTTAATATTCTGAATTTAAATGATCACTACATGTAACACTTCTCCTTCTGCATGTAATATATGCTGACGATCTATATGGATATGACTATCAAAACCAAATGCAGATGACAGCATACCAGACAACAAATTTTGATGGGAAGTACCTCAACTGTCTTCTGCCGGGGATCTGGGAAGCGAGAAGATTTTGAAGAAGAAGACCCAACAGCAACAGCAGATGCACCATCAGATGCAGACTTTGCAGTAATAGTACGTGTGATACCACCAACTTTTAGCTTAACTTTTTTCACTTTACTTTCATTTCCTACTCCATCTGAAAAACCTCCAACATGGCCCAAGCTACTACTTGTGCTTTTCCAATTAGCTGGGGCAAGGACACCTTGGCTCAACCTTCTAGAATCAACTCCACTGCACCTTCGCTCACTGCTTCCTCGAAAAGAACCATTATTGGAAGCTTCATCGGATTCTCCAAATCCTCCATCTTCATTCTTCATCATATTCTGGGCAGATTCACAGTCATCAAGGTTAGAAGATGAAGCTCTTGAATTGCATAGAATCAAACTGACTTTTTTCTTTCGCAAAATTGAACCATGATCATTATTTTCATCACTTGACACTTTGCTTACAGTTTCTGAAGGTGGTGTGGATGATAAGGATGAAACATCAATGTAACCTGAAGGTGCATGTGATTCATTCCGTGGTCGACGGGATGTATTAGTCCTCTTCTTCCTGACAGCACTGCTTGCATCACTAAACGCAAAACCCTCCATAAAAGTAAGAAGGCAGAAGCCTAGTTCTGTTGTTATCTGCCAGAGAGAGGAAGTTGAAATAAGTCACGAGAAACACAAACATTTCAAGGTAAAGTTTCTTAATTGCATCACAACTGAGCAGATTAGGCACAAAACTGCAAGGAGCAACTCATGCCAGACAGTGAAGGAAGTCCCACATAACACAACAGAACACAACACAAAAAAAAGTCGCAACCCAATTCCACATCGATACAGTAACCACAGAACAGATTCTCATTTACTTCATATTAATCAATTTGAAAGGGTACAATATAGCAGCAAATACCTGTCTGATAATTGAGAAAGTGAATGCTATAAGTCACATAACCTTTGTCGCCTATACCGAAAAAGAAAAAACTTAATTTCATTTATAGATTGTGGATTCTACCAGCAATTTTTTTTTAACACAGATAGCTATGCAACAATTAACACATTAGACAGTGTTGGGTACTTATTCATGAACAAAAAGAAATTAACACCACAGTTCCCTGCAAGACAATTGGAAAAGAACCTATACACCAAACAATACACAAAAAGAGAAAATTCAAAGTCATTAAAAATTGCCATTTTGATGCATAAACCAGCTCAACAAGGCCAAATTAACATCACCATTCAATCACAGATTCACCCTATCCAACATCAACCCACCAAAACAGACACAAATCCAGATTCATAGAAACGAAATCAGCCAAGAAAACCGAAAGAAGTGCAGATTCTTTGAAGCTAACACCCACAAAACAAATCAAGAAACCGAAACGCAAATCCTCTAAAAACACGAAAGAAACTACATAAAGACCGAGAACAAGCAATTTACCTATCTGGGTCGCGACAACAATGCCTGAAAACCCTTGAATCACCGTCTTAAAACAACCATCAAGAGAGATAGAGAAGAGGGTATCTGAAAAAGTGGTTAAAGATTGGATTTTTGGAGGGTTAACGGGTACGGGTAGGATGGTTAGCCAGGTGGAGGTAGGTGATTGGATAGAGAAAGGAGGTGGTGGTGATGGTGGGTCTTAGTTAAGGTCAGATAATGGTAGTGATGTAAAAGACGATAACATGGTGAAAGAGTCATTAACATCCTCATCTTTGTATGACATACCACAGTTCTCTGTGTTTGTGCTTTTGTCTATGGTCACCCTTCTTACATACAGACCAAGCTCAGCTCAGCTGTCTTTGCAGCTTGTTGGATTATTTGGTCCCTGTATTTTTTAATTGATTTTTTGTACTTTGTTGGATTGGTTGTACACTTTTCTTTTAATTAATTCCTTTATTCTAGATTTTTTTTAATGTGATCTCTATAATAATTTGTTAGTGATATCATATTATTTATATGTGCATATCTATATTAAAGAAAGATATAGATATAAGTATTATAAATATTATTTTCTCTTTTATATTTATTTTTAAATAAATCCAAAAATAACTAATAAAATACAACTAATTATTCTCTAACTAACATAAAATTTCGCCCATTAAAAACAGCTAGAAAGTGAAGTTCAATAAGTTGTGGAGGAATTTTTCCATTCAAGTTGTGAAGTAAAAGCTGATGTGGTTCTGGAAGTATAACTACGTGGGTTAGTAACAAGAGCTGAGTTTGAGGGAGCATGAATCTCTATAGTACTATTTGCAGCATCTGCGGGGTGTTGTGCCATGGCCAAGTCATTTGTGAAAGGATGTATATATGTCCTAATCTACGATGCCAATCAAAAATTTGAAATCCGTTTTTACGATTTTAAAACACAATATAACTGTAACAGTTGATAGCATTATGGTTTCTCCAACTGTCAAACAACAATCTAGGGTAGAATAACTGAACACTGAGGAAGATATTTGCCCACACAAATTGTTACTTGACAACTGGAGAAAAATTAGTTCTGTCAACTGTTCTATGCCCAGAAGCAGCAGTTGATGCTGCTGTTGATCCACACAACTCACTTGAGTTTTATTGTAGACAATTGATTGTTGGATAAAATTAAAACTCGTAAAAAGCTAATATTTCCTAAACAAGAAATAATACAACATGTGAGTCCATTCTTAGCCATCTTTAAGGTCTCCATATTTGAAAAGACCGAACAAATATTTTGTGGGATTGGACCGTGCATGTTGTTCTTCGATATATCTATTATGGTCATGTCCATATTTGGGTGATCTTGCAATTGAAAAGCACCAACAAAGGATTTCTCACTTGGAAATAGTTGCTACAATCCTGTATTGTTCTTAAGCCACCACTATGACTAAATTTTTTTGAGGGAGAGATCAAGGACTCTTAAGTCGTTTTGGCTATTTGACAGTGAGAGTAATTCAAGCGATACGGGGTTGGTAAGAGGACCGGAGGCAATGTTTCCGGTAAACTGGTTTCAAGAGACGTCTAGTAGTTGTGTTGGCGTGTAACCTCTAGTTATCAATCAACAAATTTTCAGACTTCTTGATTTTTTTATGGTTTTGCTGTATTTGTTTTGTTAAGTGTTTTTAGTTTAACAAATCACATTATATTTCATGCTATACAATGCATCAATTGAGTTGATTGTGAAAGATATGAAAATGATTGTTTTTGTTCAATTCAAGACTTCGCTGAACAATTTGCATAGACCTTATTGACTGGGAGTCAATATTTTTTTTTTGATAACTAGTGAAATGTATTAAAACGCCAACAGATGGCGGGAAAGAGGAGTTACAAATCTGTAAAAACACGCGGATTTAGAAACAAAACGAAGAGAAAGAGGTCAAGAAAACCACAAGAACAGAGCAACAGCCTTGGAATGCAGCTTTGCCTCCACACAAAACAGAGCTGCCAAGCTAAACAACCAAGCTAAACAACCAGCTATCACCGACTATTCCAAATCAATAGAGGTCTTTAGACCAAGCAATTACCAGCCATAACCAGCCACTGGGAGTCCATATTTAAGTTACTTGCAAGCCACTTTCTCATCAGTTATTGTTGTGGAGCTCTATTCTGTCTTAAACGTTGGGTGTATAAAATAGTCAAAAGTAGGATATCCCACTTTCTCCATTGTTGGTCTGTAACAATCTATTGGTAGCCTTATTTAGATCAACTGGCCACACTGAGTTAAAGCATAAAATGTCGTGTATGCACCTCTTGGTATCCTTATTCAGCACTCCTTGCCACTTTGAGTTAAACATAAAATGTCGTCTATGCTTGACTTGTGGTTTGCCATTTTGATTTTTAAACACTAGCAAGTACTAGTTTCCTGGAAAGTACTGGTGGTCTCCTCACCATCTTTTTCCAAACAACCCTCGTTAGAAAATGATTAAAGTTTTGACCAGACTGTTAAAGTGCAATTCTATGCCACAAAGCTAGTTTCCACGGACCAATTCACAAGGCAAAACAACAAAATACAAAAAGTATATCAACACAAACTTAGGAGCCCACAAATAAATCTACTCAACCAAAATTCGGGTCAACAGAAAGGCTGAGCTGAGAGACAATACACTACAAAGCATCCAATAGCTAGACATACAGGACCAACAATTATCACAAGCAGATTATCAAACAATTTTTGAGGGAAAAACAGACTCCCCGGCAGCAATCATTACAAATTCACTAAGCAAAATAGACCGAATTACCTTCTAAAGTTGGAGAACTTGCAAAAACTAGCCAGCAGAAAATTGAAACAAGTATCTATGCAGTATTCGATGAAGTTAAACCACCCACGTCGCCAATATGGATTGATGTAGAGAACTACTGCAATTCCGATCACCACAACTATGTAACCTACACCCAAACTTATGTAGAAAAAATTCATGTCTATGAAACCATCATCTTCTTGTTCATCATTAGGCATTGGCAGCGATGGTGATTCTTCTTCACTACAATTGTTTTGCAATGGAGGTCCACACAAAAAAGAATTTCCTTCATAACTGCTTTCATCGAAGGTCCCAAACTGATATTTTCTCTCTGGAGTTTTACCTGACAAGTTATTGTGTGCCACACTAAAAACTTCTAGTGTGGTTATTTCATAAAGTTTATGAGGGATGACACCGTCCAAGTTGTTGTAAGAAAGATCCAAACTCTCCATCTGCTTTAAGTTTGAGAATGTTGCAGGAATAGATCCAGTGAGATTGTTGTGTGACAAGTTTAATGCTAATAGCTCCCTTAAGTTTCCCAATTCTGGTGGGATTGCTCCTGAGAATTTGTTGCTGGAGAGATCAATACCAGACATGAAGCTGAGAATTTTTCCCTTGTAACCATAATACATCCTTTTAGCTGTAAATTCTATCACTTCTTCTGTAGTAATGGGTATATAACTGCTTCCCAAGTGAGCTCCGATTTGGCTGAATTCATAATAAGCTTTTTCTATGGGTGTTGATCCAAAATGAAATCCGAAATCCGCTGATGCTTTCTCAGAACTTTCCTTGAAAGTAAGATTGCCCAAACACGATGGTAGTGGACCAGAGAGTTGATTCTGTGAAACATCTAAAATGCTTAATTGTTCTAACAAGCATAACTGAACAGGAAGCTCACCGTCAAAATCATTAGCTCTCAGAAGAAGAACACTCAATGATGAAAGATTGCCAATCCTATTTGAGATGGAGCCAGTGAAGTTGTTATTTCGGAGATCCAATGTAACAAGGGAAGAGCTATTATAAAATCCATATGTTAATGGACCAATCAATCTATTTTTTGATAGACGCACATGGGTTATATGTGGTGGATTGAAACAAGATGGTATAGAATCAAACAAGTTGTTCTCAGAAAGGTCCAAGTATTTAAGCTCGTCAAGCTTACAAAATTCTACTGGAATTGGACCATTAAAATGGTTTTTGGACAAATCAATTGCGAAGATTTGTGTCAAATTGACAAACCACCTTGGAAGCATGCCTGAAAATTGATTGTTACTCAAATCCAATACAGGCCAGATTGTCCTTATGGGTGATGGAAAATCTGATATTCGACCCCAAAAATTGTTATTGCTTAGGTAGAGATAATTTAGTCTAGAAGAATTGACCACTGAGGCAGGTAATTGCCCACCCAAATTATTGTTCGAAAGCTTGAGAAACGTTAATGTTATAAACTGTTCTAGTTCTACCACAGACAATTGATTGTTGGATAAATCTAAAACTCCCAGAGAGCTAATATTTCCTAAACAAGAAGGAATACAACCTGTGAGTCCATTCTTAGCCATCCTTAAGGTCCACAGATTTGAAAAGATCAAACAAATATTTTTTGGAATTTCACCGTGCATGTTGTTGTTAGATATATCTATTGCGGTCATATCTGAATTTGGGTGACCTTGCAATTGCAAGGCACCAACAAAGGAATTCTCATTCAGAAATAATTGCTCCAATCTTGTATTGTTCTTAAGCAACCATGATGGGAACATTCCAATGAAGCTGTTTTGAGAGAGATCAAGGACTCTTAAGTCATGTTGGTTATAGAGGAAGCTAGGAGTTTCTACATTGAGTGCTTCCGATGAACTTTTTGACAAGCTGAAAAAGACTAGTTGGAACTTTGGAATCAAATCATGAAAGGACATGGGTTCCGTTACTAGTCTGTTGTTGTCACTGGAGAAAAACCTGAGGCTTGAGTGGTTCATAAAAGGCTTCATTGAAATAGGAACTTGGAAGTGGTTATTTGATAGTGAGATGAATTCAAGGGATAGGAGGTTGGTAAGAGGACTAGAAGCAACATTTCCAGTAAATTGATTTCTCGAAACATCTAATAGTTGTAGAGATGATAAGTTTTTGAAACAATCTGGGAGTGAACCCTCTAGATTATTTTCATAGAGAAATAACTGCTCTAGATTCTTCAATCCACACAAACCTGTACAATTTATCTCGAAATAGTCAAAATAGTGTTGAAAGCATCTTTCATTGATCATGTAATTATAGGAAGATGAAGAGTTGCTAATTTACCTTGAGCGGGTAGGGTGCCATTGAAGTCACATTCACCGGCAGACAAAACTTTAAGAGCAGGCAATACTCCAATATTATGGAGAAAGTTTAATGGGAGAGAACTACCATCTAGATACAATTCTTCAAGGGTGGTGGAATTGAAGAAAGTCCCTGTTAAGAAGAAACAACAAAAGATACGATGAAAATGGTAGTGATACAGAGTTGACTTTAATCTCTTCATGTCTTAATTACCATTCCACTTGTAATTTTTAATTTTCTTAATTTTGATCAGCTAACTTTAAATGGATTATTAAATGGATATAAAGTCCTCATTTTTCATGATAAAGAAACCCTATAAAAGAATGTCATGTGAAGGGGTTAGGTAGAAATTATCTAAGATTTACCGTTGACGCTCGTAGATCCTGTCAACATATTGTATGACAAATCTAAAGACTTCAGAGATGAAAATCCTATTAGAGATGAAAAAACGCTATCATTGTATTGATTCCCTCTCAGGTGAAGGTTCTCCAGTTTCTTCAACCTTGATGACAAGACGTTGAGACCTGCAAGATGATTTTCGAAAGCCTGTTGGAAGGAAATAAACGCACAGGAAAAATAATACGTGATTAAAAAAGGAAAAGGTTCAAAGATGATTAGTTAAAACTATTACCATAAAAGTTAGCTGATCCTGTCAACGTATTCCATGACAAATCTAAAGACTTGAGAGATGAAAACCCAGTCAAACATGATAAAATGCTGTCACTATTAAATTTATAATTATAACTTAGGTCAAGGGCATGCAGTTTCCTCAGTTTTGATGACAGGGTTCCGAAGCCTGCAAGAGAAATCTCAAAGGAAAATAATTGACATTAAACACTTCATTAATATACATTTGTTTTATGATTATAAGAAGATAGACATTGAACCAACCTTCATTCTCAGAGCAACCAACTAATCCAGTCTCTCCCAAATAAAGACTCTGCAATTCTTTAAAAGGCAGAAACAGAGATGCGTTGAGAACCCAATCGCCTAAGCGGAAATCCCTTGCACGCATAAGAGAGAGTTGGATCACTCGCCTTGTAGTGTTATCACACACGATCCCAGACCACTCACAGCAATTACCAATATCCTCTTTGTTGTCCATCCAGTCGCTCAATTCCCCTTGAACGCTGTTTGGATCGATCAAAGCTTTGATCTCCAAGAGACCAATCCTCTCTTCCTCCAAGCACCCATAACAACGACGTCCATACCATTCGCCAACCGAAGTCAATAATGTTAGCAACATCCAAACCCACTTTTTTTTCATCATCATCTTAGATAATTCTTTGAATATTGTTGCTTTTTATGTGCACTTGGCCAATAAAAGAGGTCCTATTTATATTACACTTCGGCTCTCTCCATGCATTCAATTGAATTTTCTTTGCTAAACTGTGAATGGAAGAAAGTTGGGTGTATTATTGGAGAAGACTTTGACTCAGAGTAAACTTGGACTATTAATGATTTGGATTTTTTTGGTAGTAAATATTTAAAACTCGCGTTCATCTGTTATTTTTTATAGAATATTATTTGCAGTGTTTAGAGGTGTATGACAGAACAATTTTCATTATTTAAAACATGCGAAAGAGAACATGCGGAATGAAATTGTAACATATTAGCTGAAATTTAACTGAGAAATCTAGAATAAATCGAGATTTAGTGAGAGATAAAATTTATTTCAGGTTTTTCTATTTTTTTAAATAGTACGATATATACTAGCCTCTGGATGGAACTTAACAGAATTGATAAGCTTGAAAAGGAAACTAAATCTCAATTGGCTTCCAAATTCGTTCGAGGATACTGAGAATACAGATTTTTCTTTGCTGAATTTTCGTTATTCAATTAAGTTGAATATACAACACATATTTTAATTTCTTGGCAGATTTTTCTTCACGCACTGCATTAAAAACCTGGAATTGTTTGATAGAATTTAAACTCAGTGTCAGTTCTTAGGTTAATGAGCCTGGAGAATGCTTGCCAATAGTTAAAGCTAGCGTGAGAAGCAGGGCGTTCCTCTAATTGGCTGTTTGCTACTCTGCTTTCTCATTCTAGACTTGGATACATCTTGACATTAATGGAGTCAAGCTAATTGGTGCGACCGCACCTTCCTGGAATTTCTTGCACAGAAGAGATTTGTGTTGAGGACAATTTGTACAGGGCTGGTGAGGGCCTAAAAAATGACTTCCTTCTGGCCTAGAAAATGACTTGCACTTAATATTTCCTTGACATTTAAGTCACTTGTGAAATGGGGGTGTTATTTCGTCCTCTGCCTTTTCTTCCTGGACGCATGTTTCCAAGATAATCAATCCATCCATTATTCAACCTTTTGAATAGTGAAGCTTTTCAAAATAATCCACAAATGAAAGCTTGTAAGGACATTCATTACAAAAGAATATCATGGACCATCTCACATTGTTTACATTACTCCATTAATTGCGGAAATATTAAAAATAACAAGAACAACAAAATTGCGGAAAGACTCAAGCACGATATTTTATTCAAAGGTAATAATTGTCTCAAAAATCCCACAAAAATGGTTTATATAGCATGCATGGGCTAAACAAACTAAAATAATATAGAATTCAAAATTAATACTGAAACAAATAAGAAAGATAAATTTTCCAAACAAAAGCAATCCGAGGCAATCTTGAAGATCATGATCACAAAAGAGCTCAAAAAGAGATCCTCGTGGAGGATTTTGATAGACTTTTCCCTCGCAGCTATGTTGTGGGTCTCTAAATCATCTTCTTCTGTTGGTATAATTTGCGCGTCAATTTAGCCCCTACTCAAAAGCAATGACTCGTTAAAGAAATACTGCATATTTGCCCTTATAAACTATCTTTTTAAACTATAGTTTATTAATATAGTCCATAAACTCATAGTCTAGACATTCCACATAAAAACTTAATTAGACACTGACATTTATTACTTTAATTATTTGTTTATGGATGGTATTAGTATAATTCCTTGTCCATAAGGAACACTTCACAGCCACGCATGGACTATTTCACTGCCCTTCATAATGGGCCTGGCCACTTTCGGTAATTAAGAAAAACCTATTAAATATTGTTGCTCGTTTTCATTCCTGTGGCATATCTGTTTTATCTTCTCGTTTGGTCCCTGCTAGACCTGTGTTTTAGCAGAAAGGCCCTATTCCATTAGGAGAACGTGAATTCTCAAAGCCTTTACAACGCCAATAGGATCATAGAAAATTGGATCACAGAATGGAAATGCCTTCTTGTTCGCATAGCATAACTCGATGGGCTTAGAAGATATAGGGGAAGATAAATTTGCTTTCGTTCCAGTTCTTAGGACGAGATTGATGAGGAATTGAACTTGAAGATGGACTGGATCGTTGTTAATTTCATGATCAGAATTTTCCAACATGATGGCTAGTGAAAAATAGAAAAAAAATATCAAAAACAAGGCAAACTTAGGAGCCCACAGATAAATCAACAGTAAGGCTAAGCTATGAGACCAACACGCTAAAAAGCACCAATAGCTGAACACACACAAGAAGATTGCTGGACAAGTTCTGAACAAACACAATGTGGGTTGATTCCCCCCACCACCACCAACAACAATACACCCATGCTAAGACCTTATGACCTTCTGAAGTTCGAGAACTCATGGAAATTAATCTTTAGAAAACAGTAGCAAGTGTCCATGCACTCTTCAACGAAGTGAAACCACCTGCGCCGCCAAAGTGGATTGATGTAGAGAGCTTCAGCAATTGCTAACACAAGAATTATGTAACATACCCCAAAGCTCACATAGAAAACATCCATGTCTATGAAACCATCATCTTCTTGTTCATCATTAGGCATTGGTTGTGATGGTGATTCTTCTTCACTGCAATAGTTCTGTAACGGAGCTCCATACAAAAAGAGGATTACCTTCATAACTGCTTTCATTAAAGGTCCTAAATTGAGCTTTCATCTCCGGAGTTTTTCCTGACAAATTGTTATATGCCACACTGAAAACTGCTAGTGTGTTGAGTACAGTAAGTTGTGGGGGATGACACCATTCAAGTTGTTGTAAGAAAAATCCAAGCTATTTATCTGCTTTATGTTTGAGAATGTTGCAGGGATAAATCCAGTGAGATTGTTGTGTGACAAGTTTAATGCATGTACCTCACTTAAATTTCCCATCTAATGAGATTTCACCTGAGAATCTATTGCTGGAGAGATCCAGACATGAAGTTTAGAATATTGCCCTTGTAACCATACGGCATTTTTTTAGTCGTAAATTCTATTACTTCTTCTATTAGGGTGAATCGATAATTTATTCCAACGTAATCGATACTCCCTGAATCCATTATTTCAGAATACATCTCTATCAAGGACTCGAATGTAATGGAATATTGTCGAGTAGCTACCGCTTTCTCCCAATTTTCCTTAAAAGCATGATTTCCTAGACAGGAGGGAAGACCACCAGTGAGCTTATTCTGTGAAACATCAAAAATGCTAAATTGTTCTAGCAAGCAAGCATAACTGAGTAGGAATCTGACCAGCAAAATGATTAGCTTTCAGAGAAGAAGAACACTTAGTGCCGAAAGATTGCCAATCCAGTTTGAAATTGGGCCCATGAAGTTGTTGTATGTGAGATCCAATGTCACCAACGAAGAGCTGTTATAAATTCGTTTGTTAATGGACCACTCAATTGATTTTTTGATAAATGGACATGTTTGATATTTGGCGGGTTGAAGCAAGAAGGTATAGAACCAGACAAATTGTTCTCAGACATGTCCAAGTATTCAAGGTCCACAAGGTTGCAGAAATCACTTGGAACTGGACCCTCAAAATGATTTTTCTGACAAATCAATTGCTGCAAGACCTGAATTGTTGCCCATCCACGTTGGAAGCATGCCTGAAAATTGATCGTTACTGATATCCATTCAAATTTAAAATGTTTAAGACTTCACCATTGCCATTAAGCTCCATTGAGTGTAAGCATTGAGTTTATAAAGTAGTCGAAAGTGGGATGTCGTAATTTCACCTTTGCCGTCTCAGAAAATTGATGCGGTCATGATGAAAGAAGAAAACAGAATTGTCGAGGGGAAACATGTACGCCTGAATTTCACTATACGACCATCCCTCAGCAACAGACATCTCAACTGACAAAAAATTGAATCCAAGGCTGACACAAAACATGAGAAAATAAATACCGAATTCCCTTGGAATAACACAGCACTCCTCCCGCCCCAAGCCACATCAGAGTAGCTTAGAGAGCAGCCATCTACTTTCCATTTTAATTTAGCCATGGACAACAAGGAGGATTCCAGTTGAACATCTGCATAATACCTTCAAAACTCCAATGCAAGTCAGTACTCTTGAGCAAAAGACCCTCTTAAAGTTTAGCTAGTTTTATTAAACCTAAATAGTTAAATTCAAAATATCTTTATAAACATAATTTTAGCTTATTTTAAAAATGATAACAACACTTGATATTTCTCTCTCTCAATGCCATTGAATTCAAAATGACCGACGAGCTACTTGCATCAAATGTTTGGATTTCAAGTAGTGATTTGGTCTCATCGGCTTTTCCTGGCCTACTTGTTTTGAATATAAGGTTTGGCCATCTAAGCTTTTCATTGGGTTTGAATTTCCTGGCCTCCTGAGTTAATTTCATCTCGGCTGGACTTGAATATCTCTATATACACTTAAGGCTGGAC
>Ga0325400_1001140_pt1 | contig 21623 bp, 17 predicted proteins | sample PopdelMetagenome_2_FD_205662 | JGI IMG/M metagenome (GOLD analysis project Ga0325400, IMG submission 205662) | Populus deltoides microbial communities from Bellville, Georgia, United States - Xylem-PdKOR-R1 | ecosystem: Host-associated > Plants > Phyllosphere > Stem > Wood/Secondary xylem...
CGAGAGTTGCCCGGGATCAGGCCATCTCGACGGCATCCTCGAAGAGGCCTTTCCAGACGAGGGCAGCGACAATGCCACCAACCAGCGGAGCGACGATAAACAGCCACAGTTGCTGCAGCGCCTTGCCGCCCGCAAAAATAGCGGGTCCAAAACTACGCGCTGGATTGACCGAGGTACCCGTAATGGGGATGGCAACCAGGTGAATAAGCACCAGCGTGAAACCAATCGCCAGACCCGCCATCGTACTGTTACCCCAGCGGGCCGTTGTCTGAAAAATGACGATCAGGAAAAGAAAGGTAAGCACGGCTTCAGCCAGAAAAGCCGATTCGGTATTGTAGGCACCGAGGTAACCCGGTCCCCAGCCGTTGGAGCCCAGCGCCCATTCGCCCATCATAAAACCCGGCGCACCACTCTGAATCAGGTACAAAACACCGGCCGCGAAGGTGGCGCCAATAAATTGAGCGATAATGTAGCCTACGGCATCACTGGTTTTTATTTTTCCGGCTACCAGCATCGAAACGGTAATGGCCGGATTAATGTGACAGCCCGAAATAGGACCAATGGCGTAAGCCATCACCGCCACTGTCAGACCGAACGCAAACGAAATACCCAACAGGCCGATGCCCGCCGGGCCGGTGGATGAAATGCCCGAGACCCCCGCGGCTCCGCAGCCAAAGAAGACGAGCGAAAACGTGCCAATGAGTTCGGCTAAGTACTTTTTCATAAAAGCTGATTTAACGGTGAAAATCTAATTATACTTACTGATAATTAGACGATAGGGACGGATAAGGTCACGGATAGGAAACGTAAAAAGTAGCGTGCAAAACCAGGCAGGACCGGAGTTGGCAGGCCCGCAATTAGGCCGGGCCAATCGGTTGGTTTGGTGGCTAAACCGGGAGGCCAGTTAATCATCTTTCGGGAGTTTTTTTGCCGGCTAACTAATACCACTACCTGAATCTTTATTTTTGTCTCGGTTAACACAATGATCGGAAATGACGAATGATACACTGAAATCGCTGCAGAAGCGAAAAAAACAGATTCTCGAGAATTGGATGCAGTATCAACTGGCGGACGCCAGCCTGCGGGAGGATTTGATGAGTAATGATGAATTGCGATTGCAGTCCGAAGAACTGGTTGATACCATTCTGAACACCTTGAATGAGTCGAATATTACGCAGCCTGATTCGATGGACTTTGATCCCGTCTTCGAAATACTCGGGGGAATCTCCATTTCCCGGGCGAGACAGGGTTTTACGCCCCGGGAGACGGCCATCTACGTGTTCAGCCTAAAAGATGCAATTCAGGATGCGCTCCAGGACGAGCTGGCGAACGATTTGCCACAGTTGCTGGACGCCACCCTGAAGGTCAATAAACTGATTGATTCGTTTGGCGTGGTTACGTTCGAAACGTTTATTAAAGGACGTGAGGAAGTGATTTTCCGGCAAACCAGCGAAATCGAGGAAATCTCTACGCCGGTGATTCGGGTCTGGGAAGGTATTCTGGCCCTGCCCATTATTGGTACGCTCGACAGTTCGCGCACGCAGGTTGTCATGGAAAACCTGTTGCAGGAGATTGTCGACACAAGCAGTAGCATTGCAATTCTCGATATTTCCGGCGTTCCCGCGGTCGACTCACTGGTGGCCCAGCACCTGATCAAGACCGTCAGCGCTACGCGTCTGATGGGCGCCGAATGTATCATCAGCGGTATTCGGCCCGAGATTGCCCAGACCATTGTCCACTTGGGTATCGATCTGAGCAACATTATCACCAAGGCTACCCTCGCCAGTGCCCTTAAATACGCCTTTGCGCTGCAACAGGTTGAAGTTCGAAAAATACAAAAAGAAAGAAAGTTCTTATAGGGCGGTCCCAATATGGAGAAAATTCCAATTCTCAGGATGGGCCAGTTTCTGCTGGTCACTATTCAGGTCGATTTGTACGACCGGCTGGCTCTGAACCTGGAGTCTGATCTGGTGCAGATGGTAAACAAAACCGGCGCCCGCGGGGTTCTAATTGATATTTCAGCGGTTTCCATTGTGGACTCTTTCATGGGGCGAATTCTGGGAAATATTGCCAGCATGTCCAAGATTCTTGACGCCGAAACGGTCGTGGTTGGTATGCAGCCCGCCGTTGCCATTACGTTGGTTGAGTTGGGCCTGCCGTTGAAAGGTGTTTATACCGCCCTCAATGTGGAAAAAGGCATGGAGTTACTTCGATCAAGAATTGGCCCCGACCATGAGGAACTCGACGACGACGACGATGGTGGTATTGAATAAAGACCGGATGTCTATCCAGAGAGAACAGGATGTTGTTCCCTTCCGTAACCGCGTCAAGGAATACGCCGTCAAGATTGGCATGGGACTGGTCAACCAGACCAAACTGATCACGGCGGCCAGCGAGCTGGTGCGGAATATGCTACGCTACGCCCAGGGCGGGGAGGTTCTGATTGAAGTTGTGAGCCGGGGGCGGGAAAACGGAGTCCGTCTGACCTTTATGGATAAGGGACCCGGCATCGCCGATATCGATCAGGCCATGAAAGACGGCTTTTCGACCGGTCGGAGCCTGGGTCTAGGTCTACCTGGTACCAAGCGATTAGTCAGTGAATTCAACATTCGCAGTCAGGTAGGGGAAGGAACGACGGTAACGATTATTAAGTGGAAGAATGGATGATCAAAACCATGTCGTTTTTAATGCTTCTGACCGGAGTTATCTAGCGATCGTAAAAAAGGAAATTCATGCCCTGGCTCTACAGGTCCAGTTCTGCGCCAAACGGCTGGCGGAAATTGACATTGTCGTGGCCGAAATGACTTCCAATCTAATCAAGCACGCAGGCGGGGGCGAGATTCTGGTGCGGCTCATTCGTGAGCCAAGTAACGAAGGAGTTGAACTCATCAGCATCGATAATGGTCCCGGTATGGCTGAGCCGGCCCGTATGGTCGAGGACGGTGTCTCGACGACCCAGACGCTGGGGCACGGGCTTGGTGCCATCAAGCGGTTATCCGACCAGTTCCAGCTTTACTCGCTGAAAAACTGGGGTACCATTCTCCTGTCCAGAGTCTACAAAGAGCCGCTGACCGCCGACGGAGCCGCGAAGGCAGAAATTCGGTCGGTGATTGTTCCGAAGCCGGGTGAAACCGCCTGCGGGGACGGCTTCTACGCTAAAATTACCGTCGATAACATAAAACTGTTTTTGGGCGACGGGCTGGGGCATGGTCCCGAAGCGAGTGCGGCTGTTCAGGAAGCCATCAAGGCGTTTCGGGTTGTTCGGGAAGGCAGCCCGGCGCAGATGATCCGGGAAATACACGGCTTTGTGAAGAAAACCCGGGGTCTGGTGGGGACCATTGCCACGTTTAATTTTAAAACCCGAAAGTGGCAACTGTGCGGGGTTGGTAACATCGCTACCCGCATCAATGGCGCCTTTTTTTCAAAGAATTATATGTCCTACAATGGAATCATTGGGCTGAACGTTCCCGGAACGCTCAATGACCAGGAAGTGCCCTTTGAAAGCGGACAGCTGATTATTATGTGTTCCGACGGGATTAAATCACGCTGGGACCTATCGAAGTACCCCTCGATAGCACGATACGATTTATCCATTCTGGCAGCCGCCTTGTATAAAGATTTTTCCCGCCGGACGGATGACACCGCCGTTGTGGTTGGACGAATCAGTTAATACCTATGTACGAAATTGCTAAAGTTCCGTTAGACAATGAGCTGGATTTAATTCTGGCGCATAAACGTACGATGAAACTGGCGGAGCTGGCGGGGCTTTCGCTGGCTTCGCAGACCACGTTTGCCACGGCGGTTTCCGAAGTGGCGCGGGATGCGATTGCTCACGGCATCGGCGCTTCGCTGGTACTCGGCGTGACGGCCGGGCGCGAACGGCAGATGATCGCCCGCATCAAAGACCAGCGGCTGAACGAAAGCGGAACCGTTAATGAAGGCATTAATTTCGCGAAGCGCCTGGTTGATGATTACGAGGTCGCCGATATGGAACGCGGTTCGCAGATCACGCTGTTTGTGCGGTTTCCGACCAACAAACGGGTGAGCGACGCACGAATTGAGGTTTGGAAAGAGCAATTCGACGATAATCTGGCCATTTCACCCTACGAAGAGATTCGGCGTAAAAACCGGCAGCTGCAGGAGTTAGCCGAGCGGTTGCGGGATAGTGAAGAACAATATCAGCTACTGACTGACTCCCTGCCGCTGCTGATTTTTACCGTAAGCAGCGACGGAAAGCTTTTGTACGCCAACAATTGGGTAAAAGAGTATACACGGGCGACGGTTGAGGAACTGAATGAAACGGACGGGCAGACAGTCATGCACCCAGATGATCTGATTGCCAACACCCGGGAATGGAAACAGGCCCTGGCGAAAGCCGTGCCCTACCGGACGGAGGCCCGCATAAAAAATGCGGCTACCGGCGCTTACCTATGGCACCTGGTGTCGCTTACGCCGTTGAAGGACACCAACGGCGAAGTGCTCTACTGGACGGGCTTTCTGGTTGATATTCACGCCCAGAAGATGGTCGAGCAGACGCTGAAAGACAATGAGGAGTTAAAGGAAACCAAACAAAAGCTGGAGAAATACCAGCAGGAACTGCAGATCAACATCGGTGAACTGAACCGCAGCAACCAGGAACTGGCCGAGTTCGCCTATGTGGCGTCCCACGATTTGCAGGAACCGCTCCGGAAGATTCAGTCATTCAGCACCCTGCTGGTTGAGCAGTTTGCGAACGAACTGAGTCCGACGGCGAAGGATTTAATGCAGCGGATGCACTCGGCCGCCGAGCGGATGCACGGATTGATCAAGGATTTGCTGGCTTACTCGCGGCTGAATACCCAACAGCAGCCTTTTAAACCGGTTAATCTGAATGTGCTGGTTAAAGAAGTGCTCAATGACCTTGAAGTGGTGATCCGGGAAAAAGGCGCCGAGATCGACGTTGACCCCCTGCCAACCATCCACGGGAATGCGCTGCAGCTGCGGCAGTTATTCCAGAACCTACTCTCGAATGCGTTGAAATTTACTATGCCGGACCGCTCGCCGGTTGTTCAGGTGAAAATCCAGGAGGCCGTTGGTTCGTCGATCAAGACCGCCATCCGGCACCGGGAAAACACGTATCTGGCCATTAGCGTGCAGGACAACGGGATTGGCTTTGACGAAAAGTACCACGACCGCATTTTTCAGCTTTTCCAGCGACTACACGGCAAAGGCCAGTACGCCGGAACGGGCATTGGCCTGACCATCTGCAAGAAAGTCGCCGAAATGCACGGCGGTACGATTGCCGCCCAGGGGCAGCCGGGCCACGGGGCAGCGTTCACGATTTATCTACCGGAAAGTGTGGTGGATAGAAAGTGAGCGGCTTTGCACTACCACCGCTCACCTTATCTTTGGGTATTCCTTCAATACCGCCCCAGCGCCTTTTCCAGCGACTCTTTCATTTCCCGCACTAAACTTTCGGGTTGCAGCACGGTCAGGTGCTCGCCGTAACTCCGCAGGTGCATCAGCAGGTCGCGGTTGGGAGCCAGCCGCAGCCGAACCACGCACTCTGCTTCGTCGTCGCGCAGGACCTCCTGCGTCTGGTGAATGGGCTTGGCTTTCACGTAGCGGCCAAACAAGGGCGTAAAGCGAAGAACGATCTCCTCAACGGGCCCACTGCTGTCCGTAATGCCGTAGATGTGCTCGAATAACTCGGCTACGTAGGTCAGTACGGCGATTGGTACCGCACAGGGCTCATTCAGGATGTCCAGCTCGCCCATCCGGTCGAGGGCGTAGGTTTTCTCCCGCTGACTAACCGCATCATAACCAATAACGTACCAGCTATCGGCCACTTCCCGCAATAGAATGGGGTGCAGCGTGCGATCCGTTACTTCGGCGGTTGGGTCATCGTGTTTGTGGTACTGAAAACGCACCTGCCGGCCCTGATTAATGGCCCGAATCAGCACCGGGACATACTGGCGATTACCACCCAGTACTTTCTCTTCCACATACACCACACGCCGGCCGGGGCCGTCGGCACTGCTGTCGGTTGGACGCACTTCCCGGATAATATCGAGGCTTTGCCGCACTTTCTGGAGCGCATTGGTCAGCTCATCGGCCACGGCCGCACCCTGCGTAGCCGCCAGCACCTCGCGGGCGTAATCCAGGGCTTCCATGTCGTCGGGCGTGAGCATCAGCCGGAGCAGCCGAAACTGCGGATCGGTGTAGTAGTAGCCGTTGCTGCGCTTGCAGTAAGCAATGGGCGCGTCGTGGTCTTCGCGCAGCCGCTGAATGTCTTTTTCAAGGGAGGAAACCGACCGGATGCCGCACCGGTCTTGGAGCAGTTCAAACAGGGCCTGCTTGGAATACCGGCGTGGGTAGCGGCTAATAATTTCGTCAATCAGGCGGTAACGCTGGAAGGCGGATCGGGTGAGTGGCATAGCAAAAATTTTTTTGACAAAAATAGAAGACCGTAAAAAGATTACGTTCTGGGTAGTGCATTTTTGTTAAGACCCCAACGTCAAACGAACAGTAAACAACTTAATCATGAACGCTCTATTTTCTTCCATCTCACCAACGGACCGCCCGCTTAATACGTATCCCCTGCGCTGGCAGGAGCCGCTGGTGACCCAGCTTCGTTACGAGTATAACTTACCCGGTCAGTCGGCGAACCGGTTGCTGAACATTGAACTGGGCTTGTTTCTCCTGGCGGAGCTTATGCCAATGGCGCCGGCGGAGGCTCTGCCAAACCTGCTGAATGGTGGGGGCGGGGCCTACGACGAACGGCCCATCTGGAAGCCCCGGCAGTATCGCTATCTGAGCCGGGCGCGCACGTTACTGGCTCCTTACCGAAGCCGGACGCTCTGGATGGCGGCTCTCCAGAAATACAGCCAGCTACCAGCCTCCATGCGGGCTTATAACCTGGCCGGGCTGGGCGGCTGGGCACCCGAAATGGGCGGGAGCACGCTACGCAAACGGGAGGATGTGTTTCGCAAAGCGCTGGGGTAGTTATCACAAACAATCCACATCCGCCACGATCGTCACGGCCTTGACGCCTTTATCGCTTAGCAGTTCATTGATCTTTTCCAGAATAAAAGCCTTAACCGCTTTAGGGCTGATATTCCGTTCCAGTTTGATGATAATGTCGTACAGAAACTGGTTGCGGATGCGTTCCACCAGCGGCACTTCCGGCCCCAAAACCCGGCTCGAACCCAGCTTTTCGGTCAACTGGTCGGTCAGGCGCTGCGCAGCTTTCTGGCTGACGCTGGCGTCGGTGTGTTTGATCGTTAATTTAATGAGCCGGGAAAAAGGCGGATAATTGAAATTCTCCCGCTCCATAATCTCTTCCTCGTACAGACCCCGGTAGTCGTTTTCGATCACTTTCTGCAAAATAGCCTGCTGCGGATTGCTGGTCTGAATCAAGACCTTGCCCTGGCGGTCGGCCCGGCGACCGGCGCGACCGCTCACCTGCGTAATCATCTGGAATGCCCGCTCAATGGCCCGAAACTCGGGAAAATGAATCATCCGATCGGCGTCAAAAATGCCAACCAAACTCACGTTGTCGAAATCCAGTCCTTTACTGATCATCTGTGTTCCAACCAGAATATCCACGTTACCGCTCTCGAACTCCTGAATAATCTGCTGGTAGGCGTTTTTGCTCCGCGTCGTGTCCAGGTCCATCCGCTGAATGCGCGCTTCGGGAAAGATGATTTGCAGTTGTTCCTCGATTTTTTCGGTCCCTAAACCCACAGTCCGCACTTTGTAGGAGCCGCAGGCCGGACACGCTTTCGGCACCGGATCTTTATGGCCGCAGTAGTGGCACCGCAGCTCCGAGTCGCGCATGTGGTAGGTCAGGCTAACGGCGCAGTTGCTGCACTCGGCAATCCATTCGCAGTCCTCGCATTGCAGGTAAGGCGAGTAGCCGCGTCGGTTCTGAAACAGAATGCTTTGTTCTTTCCGCTCCAGATTGTGCTGCAAACGTTCGAGCAGGGCCGACGAAAAATCGTTTTTCATCGTTTTCTGCTTTTTCTCCTGACGCGTGTTCACCAGCGTAATGTCCGGCAGCGTGGCGTTACCGTAGCGTTGCAGCAGTTCGACAAAGCCGTAGCGCCCCTGCTGGGCGTGGTAGTAGCTTTCAATCGAAGGCGTGGCCGAGCCGAGCAGCACTTTGGCCTGCTGTCGAACGGCAATCATCATGGCCACGTCGCGGGCGTGGTAGCGCGGGGCCGGATCATGCTGTTTGTAGGACGTTTCGTGTTCCTCATCGACGATGATCAGGCCCAGGTTATCGAACGGCAAAAACACCGCCGAACGAACACCGACCACGAACTGGTATTGGCCGGAAACAATGCCCTTCCAGACTTCCACGCGCTCGTTGTCGGAAAACTTGGAGTGGTAAATGCCCAGCTTATCCCCGAACACCTTTTTCAGCCGCACCACAATCTGCGTGGTCAGGGCAATTTCGGGCAGCAGATAAAGCACCTGCGAGCCGCCATCCAGTACCTGCTGAATAAGGTTGATATACAGTTCAGTCTTCCCGCTGCCGGTAATGCCGTGCAGCAGCACAATGTCTTTTTCGCCGAACTGGTTAAGAATAGCGTCGCTCGCTTTTTGCTGGGCATCGGTCAGTTTGATCTCAACCGTTGGCGCGTCCTCCTCGCTGAAACGGGGCATGATCACTTCGAACGTCTCAAAAACATTGTTCTTGACCAGCGTTTGCAGGGAAGACTGCGAAAGTTCGTCGTCCTGGTTGAGGACGGATTTATCGAGCCCTTTCTGGTTGAGGACGGGGCTGTTCTGGACCGGCACGTAGCGTAGGTAGCGCATGACCACTTCCTGCTGCTTGGGTACTTTTTCGAGCCGCTGAATAAGATCCAGCAACGCGTCGCGGCTTTCGTAATGGGCGTGCAGCCGGATTTTGCGCACCATCTTGGGCACGTACTTTTCCCGAACTTCTTCAAAGACAATCACGGCCCGTTTGCCAATGAGCGACCGGATGACGCGCGGCACACTCGTTTCGCCCACCAGCCGCCCCAGTTCTTCGTACGACAGGGCCGAATGCTTTTTCAGCTCTTCCAGCAGCGGAATCTCCTCGTCCGTTAGCAGATCGGGGTGATCAAAATCCGGGTTGTACTGCACCTTCGACTGGCTCGTAATCTTTAGGCCCGACGGCAGCGCGCAGTTCAGCACATCGCCGATGGTGCAGAGGTAGTAGTCGGCCATCCACTGAAATAGCTCCAGCTGGTAGGGCGTCACCAGCGGGTACTCATCCAGTAATTCCAGGATGTACTTGGCCTGATAGGCACTGGGCGGCTGCGTGTGAATGCGTCCCACCACGGCCGTATAAACCCGATTTTTCCCGAACGGGACAATTACCCGGGCGCCCACCTTCAGCAGATCGGCCATATCGCGGGGTACGCGGTAGGTGAACAGCTTGGGTATCGGTACGGGTAAAATCAGGTCGGCGAAGTAAGTAACCTCTTCCCCAACGGAATAACTCAGTGGCAACGGTAACACAGCAAGTACGGCTTTATTTGTAATAGCAAGTTAACAATTAATTGCCGTAAATACGTTTCATGATCCTGCCCGACTGGCTTCCCGGCGCAGGCTTTCGGCATCCCATCCTTCTTCAATGTCTTTCAGCCAGCGGTCGTTTACGTCGGATTGAAGCAGGTCCTCCAGTTCTTTGATCCGTAGCCGAACCCGGCTGTAATACCGGTTGCGGTCGTGCCGGACGGAGCCCAGATCGGCCAGGGCTTTCTCGTCCTGACGCAGAAACAACCGGGCGGCCCGCTGCGAATGGTAGGCCCTGAAGCCGAGCAGGGTTAGCACATCCGTACCCATCCGAAGCGAACTGTCAACGGTTTCCCGGTAGATATGCGTCAGGCCCGCGTCCATGTATTCGTACGTATCATTGCGGTCGTAGGCTTTGGTGAGGATGGTCAGGTGCGGAAAATGCTTTTTGATGGTTTCGGTCAGGTCGAGGACTTTCTTGGGAGAGTCGAGGGCAATGATAATGATCCGGGCCTCCGCAGCCCCGGCGGCTTTCAGCAGATCATACCGGGACGCATCGCCGTAGTACACTTTAAAGCCCATCTTCCGCAGCGTTTCGACCCGGTCTGAGTCGAAATCCAGCACCGTCGTGCCGATGTTATTGGCCCGCAGAAACCGGCCCACAATGGTTCCGTAACGGCCAAAGCCGGCGATAATGACAGGATTCTTTTCGTCAATGGTGTCTTCTTCGAGATGCGGCTTCTCCTTGGTGCCGATGCGCGGAAGCAGAACCTTCTCGTTGAGCAGAAAAACCAGCGGAGTCAGGGCCATGCTGATGGCAACCACGGCGGTGAGCAGGCCAACCATTTCCGCCGGCAGAATGCCGTTCTGGGAAGTGTAGGAAAGCAACACAAAGGCAAACTCACCAACCTGACAAAGACCCAGCGAAAAAATCAGATTCTGGTCGGTGCTCAGGCGGAACGTTTTGCCCAGCAGGGCCAGCACCAGCGCCTTTGCCGCCATCACGGCGGCCACAATGCCAATGATTAACCCCGGTTGCCGAATAATCAGCTCGAAGTCAATGGCCGCTCCGACGGAAATAAAAAACAGCCCCAGCAATAGCCCCTTGAACGGGTCAATGTCGCTTTCCAACTCGTGCTTATATTCGCTGTTAGCCAGCACAACGCCGGCAACGAACGCGCCCAGCGCGGGGCTAAGGCCAACCATTTCCATTAAAACCGAGACGCTGACGACCATCAGCAGGGCCGTGGCAATGAAAATTTCGCGCAGGCCAGTCCGGGCCACGGTGCGAAAAATAGGCCGCATGACGTAGCGGCCCAGAACAACGACACCAACCACGGTGGCCAAGGTGGCAAAAGGGCGCAGGCTCTCGGGCAACTGATCCAGTAGTGAGATGGCCGCATGAGGGTCATGGCCGGAGGCCGCCGGATACGTAGCCAGCAGCGGCATAATGGCCAGAATGGGAATAACCGAGATATCCTGAAAAAGAAGCACCGCAAACGTATTCTGCCCGGCGGCCGATTGCATGAGGCCTTTTTCGTTCAGGGTTTGCAGCACGATGGCCGTGGAAGACATCGCCAGGATCATGCCCATCGCCAGTGCGGGCTGCCAGGCCACACCGGCCAGAATGGCCCCACCCGTCAGAAGTACCGCCGTAAGCAGTACCTGCAGGCCACCCAGGCCCAGCACCGAACTGCGGAGTTTCCAGAGCCGCTCCGGTTCCAGTTCGAGCCCAACCAGAAACAGCATGATAATGACCCCAAATTCGGCAAAGTGCATAATGTCGTGCCCCTCCTGGCCTACCAGTTCCAGCCCGGCGGGACCAATGGCGATGCCCGCCAGCAGATAGCCCAGCACCGAGCCCAGGCCCAGTCGTTTGGCGATGGGGACAAACAGAACACCGGAGGCCAGATAGACGATGGCCTGAAGCAGTACGGATTGGTTCATGATTGGGTTAGTCTAGAATTAACTCATTCAGGTATTGCCGGTTGCGGGCGTCTTCTACATCGAGTTGTCCGCTGGTAATCAGCGACAGCAGGAGCCGGTATTGATTGGCGTACTGCTGGGCACCCTCGAGCGTCAGACGGTTGGTTCCGTGTACGACAAAAGGAGGCAGGTAAATCATTTTGCACAAATGAGCCGTCTGGTCGAAAGGAGCGAGAAACTGCCGAACGGTAAATCGATTGTTGCCCGTCTCCTGATAAACCGACTGAGGCCCTCCGGCGGTAATGGCGTTGAATAACTTCTTGCCCATCAGGGCCTTGCCTTCGTGGCCGTACGCCCAGCCGTGCTCCAGTACCAGATCAATCCACTGCTTGACCAGGGCCGGGGCGCTGTACCAGTAAAAAGGATGCTGGAGGATAATATAATCGTGGTCCAGCAGCAACTGCTGTTCCCGATCGACATCAATGTCAAAATCAGGATACTGCTCGTAGAGATCGTTTACCGTCACCGAATCCATCGACAGACACACATCCAGCAGAAGCCGGTTAGTCCGTGATTTTTCCAGTGCCGGATGGGCAAACAGAACGAGAACGGATGGCATACTTTATTAGAAAACGTTGGAACAAAAAGACCGGAAAACCAGCCAAAAAAACGAATTGGAAATGGTCAGTCCAACCAAATATAAGAAAAGCAGACCATAAACGTGTCGATAGGGCGGGGAGTCGGTGGTTGAATTGCCCTTATTGACTGTTCCGGTGCAGGTGGTCAAGGGCCCGTTGATAGAAGGTTTTCATCTCGGAAAGTAACTGGTTCTGACTGTGCAGCAGCCATTCATACTGCCTGATGAGCTGGTCCTTTAGGGGCGTGTCGCGCTGGTGCCGCGTCTTTTGCAGGGCTTTTTCCAGTTTTGCGGTTAAGTCGCAGCCGTGGTTTATCTGCTTCACGTAGTAAGCGATGCGCCGACGGTTCCAATCCTGTAGTTGCTGTTTGTGGAGGCCGATTGATTGCGGGGTCTGGTCTTTCAGGGCTTCCTCCCACTGCTTTTGCAGATCGTGCAGATGAGGCCCGAACGGACTGCCATCAAAGGCTTCAATGGGCAATTCAAACTGGCTATCCCCGTCCACTAGGGCCGCCTTCTGTAACGTAAATCCCTCCCGGACCCAAGTTGACAACAGGTCAAAAGCGGCCTCCTGATCTGAGACAAACAGGGTGAAATTATGCCAGTTCACTCCGTTTTTTAAGCCATCTATAACAAGGACCATGCTCTGTTAAATCTAACGGTTAATCAGCGGACAAGCGTATTTATCCGTGTTAATCAGTTGGTTGAAAAGCAAATTGCAAGTATAGTCTACGTAATTGAAACACAAAGAGATTAAAGCTCTATTTACTTTTTGGCTTCTTCCAAAGCGGCCCTGTTCATAAGACCCAATGGGCACGACTAGGTCACCCCATCCTGGCCATTTGCTCATTAGTCGCTTCAAAAATGGACCATTTGTCGGTAATCGGTGTTACTATAAAAAAGACACCGAAGATTTATGCGTGACCGTTTGCCTTTAGTAGAGCTCACACAGACGATAAGAGTCGTTTATGCCGATCGAGAATATTCCGTACCGACCGGGCGGAAAGGAGAAGTAATAAAAGATAATTTAACCGGCGATAGTGTGGTTGCCCGGTTTGTCGTTGATGATTTGAACATGCCCGTTGATTTCGATTTATACCCAATGCAGTTCACGAGGATCGAATAATCCATTCGTTCGCTCCAGACGCTAGAAAGCCAATCGGGTATTGAGTAGCAGTCGCGGTGCAGGGCAGTACGTTGCCTTCGTGCCCCAAAAAGACTGCTTTTTTATTGAAATAGGTCGCTTACGGGAAACTTCTTTGTTTAACTTTTGTATTCTTAGATTGACCGTCTTGGCGGACTCGTCTTGATACAACCTAGTAAGCGAAAACGAATGATGTACGATGTCATTATAGTGGGTGGCGGACCGTGCGGACTGGCGGCTGGCATTGAAGCGGCCAAAGCAGGTCTGAGCCATTTGATTCTGGAGAAGGGGAGCCTGACCGAATCCATTCGGCGGTATCCCAAAATGATGCGTTTCTTTTCAACGGCCGAAAACATTGAAATTGGGGGCATTCCGTTTCCGATTTCGGGCGTAAAAGCCAACCGGAACGAAGCCCTGCAGTATTACCGGAAAGTAGCCGGGTATTACAACCTGAATTTTAAATTATTTACGGAAGTCGAACGGGTTTCCCGCTTTGACGGAGCCTCGGCCGAAGATCCGGACGAAGTTTTTACCGTTTTTACGAAGGAGGGCGCAAGCTACCAGTCCCGCAAAGTGATCCTGGCGACGGGCTACTTCGACAAGCCCCGCTGGCTGGGCATACCGGGTGAAGACCTGCCCCACGTAACCCATTATTACGACGAGCCGTTCCAGTATTCCTACACGAATGTAGTTATTATCGGGGCTTCCAACTCTGCCGTTGAAGCCGCTCTGGAACTTTACCGGGCCGACGCGCACGTGACTATTATTCACCGGGCCGAGGATTTTCGCAAGACGGTGAAGTACTGGCTGGTACCCGACGTTAAGAACCGGGTTAAAGAAGGCAAGATCCATACCCAGTTCAATAGTTGCGTGACCCGTATTGAGGCAGGGAAAGTCCACACAACGCAGCTGGACACCGGCGAAGAAAGCGAGCTGCCCGCCGACTTTGTGCTGATTCTGACGGGTTACATTCCCGATGCCGAATTACTGGAACACTGCGGAGTAGAACTGAACCCCGAAAATCAGGTGCCCGTTTATGATAAGGAAACGTTTGAAACGAACGTGCCGGGTATGTATTTGTGCGGAACGGTAATGGCCGGGATTTTCACCGAGAAGGTGTTTATTGAAAATGGCCGCGAACACGCCAAAGCCATCATCGACCACATTACCGGTAAGCCCATTCGGAAAGTGGCCGACCTGATCGAACGAATTTAAATTGAGTTAACCCGGACAGGATCCTGTCCGGGTTTATTTTTTAGTGGACTAGCAGGCGCTCGGTTGATCCAAACGAGCCATCCGTAACCTGCAGCAGATAAAGACCCGCCGACAGGCTCTGCCGGGGAACTAACTGGTAATAAGCGCCCTGTTGGCTGATTTGCAGAGGAGCAGACTGGCCATTCAGATGCATAAGCTGAAAGGCCGGATTTGCCAGGTTCCGGGTATAAACCCAAATGTGGCGACCGTCGGTCGGATTCGCCAGGATCTGAATTGCCGGGGCTGCGTCATCGTTCACGACAGTAACCGGGTGGTAAGCTTCTCCCACGCCCTTGTTGTCCACTTGTTTCAGGCGGTAGTAACTCGTACCCGCCAGCGGGTGAGCGTCCGTTAGTTCATAGGTGCTGTAATTACCCCGCGCCGTCACCCGGCTGATTTCCGTCCATTCCCTTAAATCCGGACTGCGTTCGACGACGAAATGACTGGCTTCGCCCTCGGGACCTGTTCGCCAGGCACAATGCGTAAGTTGGTCGGAAAGTTGGGCCGAGAAAGGAATCGGCTGAACCAACAGCGGATCGACGGCCGACCCGAGCGTAAAGGCGCCGGCAATGGGTAACGTACTGTTGGAAAAAACCAGCCCATCGACCAGACCACCGTTGGCTTCGCAGGTCAGCGGCTCCCATTGATCTCCTCTCAAGTGAACAACACGCAGTTTAGTCGGATCTGTAGTGGCTGAAGCTGCGTAAGCCAGTCCGACGCGAATGGGTACATTGCCCCGGTCCCGGTTGATTTGCCAGTATTCCTGACCGGAGATAGCGCGCAGGCAGGGTGCCAGACTACCGGCCGGCGGAACGGATTCCACATACTCAACGGTAAAGGCGTCGGTTGGCTGCCCGTTTCGGGGTTCAAGGCGGGCCGGGCGATAGGCCGCGCCATTGCCCACCGGAAACGTAAAAGGCTCCGCGCCAAACTTCTGCACAGGCCCCACCACGTGGGAAAGCGCACTGACGTTGGCCGTCTGGGCGTTCGGAGCCAGAATGAGCCGTCGGGTCGCGTCCGTTCTGACAATACCCCGGTTGAAAAAGGCCGTCCCGGTTACGGTCAGGGGCGTTTGAATCCGGATCGCCGGGCTGGACGCTGCGTTGGCAAAGGTGAGGTTTCGCACGGTTATTGACGCACCCATGAGCGTCTGGGCCGCTGACCCATCCAGAATCCAGTCCCCTTCCGAAGAGGTTATGAATGCGTTGTTAAGCACATCGCCACGCAGATGAAGGGTACCCTGATTGATCAACGATAGATCATTGATCAAGGTCTCGTGAGTGGTTAACGTGGTATTGGGTCCAACGAATAAAATGCCTTTGTTGATCAACTGCGCGGTGGCCTGCCGCATGAACAGGACGAGCAGGCAGGTGGTGACGTAAGCCGGTTTCATATTACTTGCCCGCTGTGCCGTTAAGAAGTTGCTTGATGGCTTCCACGTCGGCCCGCAGCGAGGCCGTTTCCCGCCCAAACGTCTCGTTCTGGGTCCGCAGCGCCTTGTTTTCGGCTTCCAGCTTCTCTACTTTCTGAATCAGGGCCTGAATGGCAATCAGGTTAACGCCGTCGAAATCCGCCTGGTTGATAGCTTTGTCGTGGCCAATGGTGCCGACGCCATCCCGCCCGAAAGCGGCAAAAAAGTCCTGCGCCATCGGGCCGTAGTGCCGATAAGTTTTCGCATCCTGCCCTTTATAGTTCCAGCTTCCCAGCCGCATAGCAGCAATTTTTTGCAGAAAAGCAGCCCCGTCGACGGCCCGGAAATTTTCTTTGCGTGTCGAGTCGGAGAGGGTTGTCCAGGCGTTTCCATTTGATTCAAGTTGTACGCCGATGGTCGCTTCTCCCGTCGTGAAGAATTTATAGCCACCCGCAAAACGAGCCATAAACTGGTGATCATTGTCGCTAAAGGTGCCCGGATTATTAGAAGAAGCGTCCCCAATAATAAAACTGCCAACTCTGCCATTGGTACTAACATGGGCACCTAGAGCCGTCGAATGAGCTCCGCTGGCAGTAGTGTAGTAGCCCAAGGCGGTAGTGGCTTCCGCGCTAGCTACGGTGCGATAACCCATAGCCATTGAATAGGTCCCGCTGGCGGTGGTATTAGAGCCAGAAGCAAATGAGTAATAACCAACTTTATCATAGTTCCATTGATCTCCTGGACTTAAACTGAAATAAGTTGCTCCACCCGCCCGGAAAGCACCCTTGGTACCATACCAAATCATTTTGAATCCGGTACCGCCCGAAGTGTCCGCCCCAAATAGGACCGTTTGGCCGGGGATCACGTGAAAGAAGGCTCGGGGTGCGTTGGTGCCTATACCAACCTGAGCGTAAGTGACTGATAAAGTAGAAAGAAAAGCAATGGAAAGGGTGTAGATAAGCTTCATAAGAAGGGATTAAGTGAATTTAGAAATGGGTTGACAAAAAAGTCTTTTTCCGATAAATAAGCAAGCAGGCTGATTAACCGTTCAGGCCTTTTCCAGATTCTTCGCTAAACGGTTTTGTCCGTATCTTGCGGGCAGATTCTGCCCCATCCTGTATGAAAAAGTCGTTTTATTGGCTCATTGCCTTCCTTAGTTTCAATACGTTCGCCCAAACGCCCCCGGCCCAACAAGGCGCGGGCCTTAAACCGAACCCGCGCTGGCAGACCGATTACTGGAAAGCCCGCTGGATTGCGCACCCCACGGCGCCCAGCCGGTCCTATGGCGTTTATCATTTCCGGAAAACAATTGAGCTGGCTCAGAAGCCTAGTCGCTTCGTGGTCAACGTATCTGGTGACAATCGGTACCGCCTTTTTGTCAACGGAAAAGCCGTGGTGAGTGGCCCGGCCCGCAGTGATCTGCAAAACTGGAACTACGAAACCGTGGATCTGGCGCCGTACCTTAATAAGGGCAAAAACACGCTGGCGGCCCAGGTCGCTTACATGGCGGACCAGGCACCGTTTGCGCAGATGAGTTACCAGCTTGGCTTTATTGTGCAGGGTGACGGCGATGCCGAGCAGGTCGCCAATACCGACGCCAGCTGGAAAGTTCATCAGAATGTGGCCTACTCGCCGGTTGTCAACGATATTCCCAAATTACAGACGTACATCGTCATTGGAGCGGGTGACCGCGTGGAAGCGGCCAACTACCCGTGGGGCTGGGAAACGCCGGAATTCAATGATTCGGCCTGGCCCGCAGCGAAACCCCTGAACTGGCAGGCCAAACCCCGCGGCCTGGGTACGGATGGCAACTGGCAGCTGGTGCCGCGAACCATCCCGCTGATGGAAGAAACCCCCCTGCGGTTAAAGGCCGTCCGGCGGTCCGAGGGCGTGGATGTGGATGATGACTTCCTGACCGGTACTAATTCCGTGACCATCCCGCGAAATTCCAAGGCTGTCATTCTTTGCGATCAGGGTTACCTCACCAACGCCTATCCCGAACTGACCGTCAGTCGGGGCAAAGACGCCGTGATTACGCTGGCCTACGCCGAAGCGATGGTGGACGCCAAACGCCAGAAAGGCAATCGTGATCAGGTGGAAGGCCGGAAACTGATTGGTTTTGAAGACCAGTTCGTGGCGGATGGGGACAACAAACAACGGCGTACGTTCCGGCCGCTCTTATTCCGGACGTATCGGTACCTGCAGCTGACGGTTGAAACCAAAGGCGAGCCGCTGGTTATTCACGACCTGACTGGCCAGTTTACCGGGTATCCATTCGCCGAAAAGGCCCGCTTTGCCACCAGCGATGCCTCGCTGAAAGACATCTGGACGGTTGGCTGGCGAACAGCCCGGTTGTGTGCGGGAGAAACCTACTACGATTGCCCTTACTACGAACAGTTCCAGTACACGGGCGATACGCGCATCCAGTCGCTTATTTCGCTTTACGTGTCGGGCGACGACCGGCTGATGCGGAAAGCCATTGCTGATTTCGACCACAGCCGCTTCAACGACGGCCTGACGCAGAGCCGTTACCCTAGCGCTGACTTTCAAGTGATTCCGCCTTTTTCGCTGTACTGGGTTTGTATGGTGCATGACTACTGGATGCACCGTCCGGACGACGCTTTTGTGCAGTCGATGCTGCCGGGCATCACGAGTGTGTTGACCTGGCACGAAAAGCGCCTGGCACCCAACGGCCTGAATGGCCCGCTGGAATGGTGGAATTTCGTGGACTGGTCGAAGTGGGAGGCCCCCGACGAGGTAGCCGGTGGCGTACCCAAAGGCGCCCGGAAAGGCGGTTCGGCGATCCTGACCCTGCAACAGGTGTATACGCTGCAGCGGGCGTCCCAGTTGTTCTACCAATACGGCAAAAACGAGCAGGGTGAGCATTACCGCGCGCTGGCCCAGCGGACTGCCAAATCGGTCTACGAACGCTGCTGGAACGCGAGCCGGGGCCTGATGGCCGACACGCCCGATAAAACCACGTACAGTCAGCACGTTAACATCTGGGCCGTCCTCACGGACGCCGTGCCCGCGTCGCAGCAGAAAGCCGTTATCCAGAAAGTGATTGCCAACACAGATTTGGTTCAGGCGACGTTTTACTTTAAATTTTATTTATTCCAGGCCCTGAAGAAAACCGGTCTGGGTGACCAGTTTCTGCCTCAGCTGAAGCCCTGGCGGGATATGCTGGCGACGGGGCTGACGACGTTTGCCGAAAATCCAGAGCCGACCCGGTCGGACTGCCACGCCTGGAGTGCTTCGCCTAACTACGAGTTTCTATCAACCGTTTGTGGTATCAATCCGGCTACTCCGGGCTTTAGCTCCGTGGTCATCGCGCCTTACCTCGGTGATCTGCAATTTGCCGAAGGTACTATGCCCCATCCGGCGGGTGAGATCGCGGTGCGGTTCGAGAAAACGCCGACGGGTGGCCTGAAAGGCACCATCAATTTGCCCGAAGGACTGACCGGAACCCTGAAATGGAAAACCAGAACGGTGGCCCTGAAAGGCGGACGGCAGGAAGTGACTTTGTAGCAGTGATAGTCAATCAACGTTACCGCCAAAGGCAAATCAACGGTTCGTAAAGGAAGTCAGCCGGGCGAGTAGTCCTAAAGCGATTTCTTGAGTATACCATGTAGCTTATTTTATTAGGTATGAATTGACTTTAACTGCTATTTATTAGCCCTTTTGTTGCTCATTCAGAAGAATACTTGCTATTTGCCCTTAATCTGACCATTCATCGAAAAAGCCCGCTCACAGTCTATGGACCTGACAATCAACCGGAGAGATTTTATAAAAAACGGAACGCTGGCCCTGACCGCGTCCGCCCTGATGACGACCCCCACCTGGGCCAGTCAGGGAAAGAAAGCCCGCATGGCCTTTATTGGCGTGGGGTTGCGCGGCCGCAATCACGTCAAAAATACGCTGGCTTTCCCCGAAGCCGAGATTACCGCCATCTGCGACGTTGATCCCAAGGCGATTGCGGCTACGCAGGATATGCTCCGGAAGGCCGGCCGCAAAGAGGCCGCGGTCTATGGCAAAAGCGAGCGCGACTTCGAGAATATGGTTAAACGCGATGACATCGACGGCGTGGTGATCGCTACTCCCTGGGAATGGCACGTACCGATGGCCCTGGCGACCATGAAAGCGGGTAAATACGCCGGACTGGAAGTGTCGGCCACGGTCAAGCTGCAGGAGTCGTGGGACCTGGTGGATACCTACGAGAAGACGGGCGCCCACTGCATGCTGCTCGAAAACGTCTGCTACCGGCGGGATGTAATGGCGGTGCTGAACATGGTCCGTCAGAATCTGTTCGGGGAGATTCTCCACCTGCAGTGCGGTTATCAGCATGACCTGCGGGAGGTTAAGTTTAACAACGGTCAGCAGGCTCATGGCGGAGGTGTGGAATTTGGGGCTAAAGCCATCAGCGAAGCCCACTGGCGCACCCAGCACTCGGTGGACCGCAACGGCGATCTTTACCCGACTCACGGATTAGGCCCCGTTGCCGAGATGGTCAACATCAACCGGGGCAATCAGTTTCTGCACCTGACTTCCATGGCGTCGAAGGGCGTGGGGCTACATAAGTACATTGTGGACAACGGCGGGCCTAATCACCCCAATGCAAAGGTCAATTTCAAACTGGGCGATGTGGTGCAGACAATGATCAAGTGTGCCAACGGCGAAACAATTCTGATCACGCACGACACAAACTCCCCCCGCCCGTATTCGCTGGGCTTCCGCGTGCAGGGCGCCAATGGCCTCTGGATGGATGATGGCGACCAGATCTACGTCGAGAAAAAGAGCAAACCCCACGAGTGGGAAGCCGATGCTGAATACATGAAAACCTACGACCACCCGTACTGGCAGCAGGCCGCCAAAGAAGCCGAAGGCGCGGGCCATGGCGGCATGGATTATTTCGTGATTCGTGACTTTATTAATTCGGTTAAAAACAAGACGGCGCCCCCCATTGATGTCTACGATGCCGCAGCCTGGTCGGCCATTAGCCCCTTGTCGGAAGAGTCCATCGCCAAAGGGTCCACGGCGATTCAGATTCCGGATTTTACCCGTGGCAAGTGGAAAACCCGCAAGCCAGTCTTTGCGATTTAACTCATTATCGCTTAAGGCCTAAAGGATAGTAAGCCATCCGCTTTAACGAAGTTACCTGATAGTTACTTCGTTAAAGCGGATGGCTTTTATATAACCTAAATTACTTTTTAAGTTACCTCCTTTAATCTATAAAATTGGCATAAAAAATGATCATGCAGGAATAAGCCTTTCCAGGAGGCTTGTGTTAGAGAATAGTAGTCTAATACCTAGTACTCATTTGTCGCTTATGATTCTTGCCCCCATACCCGCCAACGAAGAACAACGTCTGGCTTCTCTGCGCCAGTACGAACTGCTTGATACCCTGCCGGAAATAGAATACGACCGGGTGACTCATATTGCCTCGGAGCTTTGCCAGGCGCCTATTGCCATGGTTAGCTTTATCGATGAACATCGGCAATGGGTTAAATCGCATTACGGAATAGAGATCAGCGAAATTCCGCGGAACATATCCCTGTGTGCGCATACCATCGATGGCAATCAGTTAATGCTGGTGGAGGACACCACTAAAGACGAACGTTTTCGGGATAATCCGGCGGTGGTTGGGCAGCCGGGTCTTATTTTTTACGCCGGTATTCCGCTGGTTTCGTCCGACGGGTACGCAATAGGCACCATTTGTGTCATTGACCACGAACCCCGGCAGCTTCGTCAGGCGCAGAAAATGG
>Ga0325400_1001141_pt1 | contig 21617 bp, 22 predicted proteins | sample PopdelMetagenome_2_FD_205662 | JGI IMG/M metagenome (GOLD analysis project Ga0325400, IMG submission 205662) | Populus deltoides microbial communities from Bellville, Georgia, United States - Xylem-PdKOR-R1 | ecosystem: Host-associated > Plants > Phyllosphere > Stem > Wood/Secondary xylem...
GCCCTGAACCAGCAGCGCGAGGCCGCCGTCGAGCGCCAGGATGACGAAGCCGACGCCTATATGGCCGGCGAGATCGAGGCGCCCGTCCAGCGCGCGCCCCTGCGCGAGCAGGAGATCGACGCCCAGGGCCGCGCCTACGCCACCGGCCGCCGCAAGGACGCGGTCGCCCGCGTGTGGCTGAAGCCTGGTTCGGGCAAGATCACGATCAACGGCCGCGATCAGGAAGTGTATTTCGCGCGTCCCAGCCTGCGGCTCGTCATCAACCAAGTGTTCGGCGTCGCCGAGCGCGAGGGCCAGTACGACGTGGTCTGCACCGTCAAGGGCGGCGGCCTGTCGGGCCAGGCGGGCGCAGTCAAGCACGGCATCAGCCAGGCGCTGACCCGCTACGAGCCGGTGCTGCGCGCGCCGGTCAAGGCCGCGGGCTTCCTGACCCGCGACCCCCGCGCCGTGGAGCGCAAGAAGTACGGCCGCGCCAAGGCGCGTCGCAGCTTCCAGTTCTCCAAGCGCTGAGCGGCCGGCGTCGGGCGTCGGCGACCGCCGACGTTCGACGACCGACGCGTTGCGGCCGGCGTGGGGCGGCGGTGCCAGCCGGGGCCGGACGACCGACGCACTGCGGCCGGCGAGTCGGCGCGGCGGATCCCGTCCGACGACGCGATACGATCCGAAGAGGGGCGGTCCGGGATGCCGGGCCGCCCCCTTTTTTCGTCGACCGACCACGCGGCCCTGTCGGCGAATCTTACAACGCCGATGCGGCAAGCGCGAAAAAGCTCGGATATCCGCGCCTGGTACGGAACTTGTAACTGGATCGGCACCAACTTGGGGGATTTTCCGATGACGTTTCGCGCACTTGCCTTGACCGCCGCGGCGCTGCTGGCGCCGATGACGGCCACCAATGCGCAGGCCGCCGCCGTGGTCGCCGGCTTTACGGGCAACACGCTGAACCGCGGCGACGACTTCTCGATCGGCCCGGTCAACCTGGGTTTCACGGCCAATTACTTCGGCAACGTCCGCACCACGGCTTTCGTCAGCAACAACGGCTACATCACCTTCACCGATGGCCAGACCGCGTTCACGCCGGTCGGGTTGGGTACGAGCTATGCCGGCCAGCCGATCATCGCCGCCTTCTACGCCGACGTGGACACCAGGAACCCCGACAGCGGCCTCGTCACCTACGGCACCGGCACGTTCGACGGTCGGATCGCGGCCGGCTTTACCTGGGACCGCGTCGGCTATTTCGGCAGCCGCGCCGACAAGCTGAACACCTTCCAGATCCTGCTGGTCGATCGAGCCGACGTGGCCGCCGGCGACTTCGACATCTATCTGAACTACGATCAGGTCCAGTGGGAGACGGGCGGCGCCAACAGCGGTGTTAACGGCCTGGGCGGCAGCTCCGCGGCCGTCGGCTACAATGCCGGCACCGGCAACCAGGCCGGCACCTATTACGAGGCGCCGGGCAGCCGCGTGAACGGCGCGCTGCTGGACGGCGGTGCCAATTCGCTGACGGCGAACAGCAACGTCGGCGTGGCGGGCCGCTACCTGTTCACCGTGCGCTCTGGCGTGGTGGACCCCGCCCCGGGGGTGCCGGAGCCGGCGACCTGGGCCATGCTGATCCTGGGCTTCGCGCTGGTCGGCCAGGCGGCGCGGCGGCGGCGGACCACGGTCCGCTTCGCCGCAGCCTGAGGCTCAGCGGCGGCGGCGGGTGGGGGGCGGGGGAGCGTCGTCCACCCGCCGCCAGCCCCGGCGGACGTAGCGGCGCGCGGCGGCTGCGCCCGTGACGGTCGCGGTGACGCGGCCGTCGGGCGACACGAACACGCCGCCGCCCTCGGCGCCGTCCGCGTCTTCGGCGTCCTCGACGCCGCGGGCATAGCCCTGCTGCAATCCCGCTTCGTACGCCCCTGCTCCCGCGGCGGCGATTCCGGCGTCGAAGGTCGCGGCCTGGGCAGCGGGATCGTCGGGCGGCGGCGACCGGTCCTGCACCGCCATCAGCGCCAGCCCGGCCAAGAGCGCGATCACGCTACCCGCTCCGCCACCAGCGCCGCCAGCGCCTCGACGCCGGCCGCGTCCTGGGCGTCGAAGCGGGCGGGAGACGGGCTGTCGAGGTCGATCACTGCGACCACCCGCCCGCCAGCGATCACGGGCACCACCAGTTCCGACCGGCTGGCCGCGTCGCAGGCGATGTGGCCGGGAAAGGCGTGGACGTCCGCTACGACCTGCGTTTCGCCCGACGCGGCCGCAGTACCGCATACCCCCCTGCCCCAGGGGATGCGGATGCACGCCGCCCGCCCCTGGAACGGACCCAGCACCAGTTCGTCGCCGACCGTTCGGTAGAAACCCGCCCAGTTGAGGTCGGGCAGATACTGCCACAACAGCGCGGACAGGTTCGCCATGTTGGCGACCGCGTCCGCCTCGCCCGCGGTCAGCGCGTCGGCGGCGGCGGCGAGGTCGCGGTACAGCTCGGCCTTGCCGCCGGTGTCGACGTCGAACTGGTACATGGCTAGTCCACCTTCACCCGGCCGCGCCCGGCCTTGACCGCGGCGCGGCCCTTCTTGCCCTCCACGCGGCGCGCCTTGGAGGCCAGCGTGGGCCGCGTCGCGCGGCGCTTCTTGGGCACCACCGCCGCTTCCGCGGCCATCGCCACCAGCCGGTCCAGCGCTTCGCGCCGGTTCATCTCCTGCGACCGCGAGTTCTCTGCGCGCAGCGTCAGCACGCCGTCCTGCCCCATGCGCCCGCCCGCCAGCACCGCCAGCCGCGCCTGCACCGCCTCGGGCAGGCCGGACGCCGCCACGTCCAGCCGCAGCAGCACGGCGGAATCGGTGGTGTTGACGTGCTGCCCGCCCGGTCCCGACGCGCGGGTGTAGCGCCACTCGATCGCGGCGTCGTCGATCGCCAGCCGCGCGGTGACGGGGATCAGCGGCACGACCCCGCCTCAAGCCACCGCATCGGCGAAGCCGACGTCGGCGAAGCGCGGCGGCCAGGGGGCGTCGGCCTCGACCGGGGGCTTGTTCGGCCGCTCGACGCGCAGGGCCGCGGCGTGGAGCATCATGCCGGCCGGATGGGCACGGCCATAGACCGGGTCGCCCATGACGGGGGCGCCCAAGCCGTCAGCGGCGTGGACGCGGATCTGGTGCGTGCGGCCGGTTTCGGGCCGGAACTCGACCAGGGCGCGACCGCCGTCGGCCGCCAATAGCCGCCAGCGGGTCAGCGCGCGCTTGCCGGCGGGATCGGGTACCATGCGCCACCCCGCCTCGCGCGTGGATCGCTTGGCGAGCGGCAGGTCGATCGCACCGTCCTCGCCCGTCGGCACGCCGTCCAGCACGGCCAGGTAACGCTTGGTCACGTGGCCACCCTCGAACGCGCGCTGGAACCTGGCATGGGCGCCGGGGTTGCGCGACAGCAACAGGCACCCGCTGGTGTCGCGGTCCAGCCGGTGGACCGCGGCGGGCGGGCGCCGGAATCCGAAGGACAGGCTATCAAGGTGATTTTCCAGCGACAGCGATCCGTCCCGCGGGCGGTCGACGGGCAGGCCGGCGGGCTTGTCGATCACCAACGCCTCACCGTCGAGGAACAGGACGCGCTCCGGGGCCATCGCCCCCGCCTTGCCACCGCCTTGCTGGCCGCGCCAGCCCTGGCGCTGGCGGCCCCGGTACAGGCGCAGCTGTGCGACGGCAGTTCGCTGCGGCCCTCGGCCGACGGGCGCGTGCTGGGCCACCTGCCCTACGGCGACGTGCCGGCCGACGAACTAGGCGAAGCACCGGACGGGTTCGCGGTGCGTGGGGTATGCCGGCTGCGTCGCGACGCGCTGCCCGACCTGGGACGGATGCTGGCGGACGCGGGGGCCGACCCGGCGACGGGCGGCACCTTGCGCGGCCTGTCGTGCCACCGATCGCTGACGCGCCAGCAGGACGTGTTCTGTCGCGAGCAGCCGGGCGACCCGGCCGACCGCGCGATGTCGGTGGCACCGCCCGGCCATTCGGAACATACCAGCGGCTACGCACTCGATTTCGCGGTCAGGCCCTCCAACGGGTGCCGCGACGCGGAGGCGTGCATGGCCGCGTCCGCCCCTTATCGCTGGCTGGTCGCCAACGCCCGCCGTTACGGTTTCGAGCAGAGCTTCCCCGCCGGCAACGCCCAGGGCGTGAAGTGGGAGCCCTGGCACTGGCGCTGGGTGGGCACGGCAGCGAACGCGCCCGGCGCCCCGCGCGCGCGGTCGCTGTTCGCCCGCGCCAGGACGGAGTTCCCCGCCGACCCGGCGGTGGTGACGCCGCCCCCGGTGGTGCCGACGATCCGGCCGCCCGAGCCCCCGCCACCCGCGCCGCCGGCCCCCACGAAGCGGGGTCGGCGGCGCTAGGGCGGATCAGCCGAACAGCTTGGCCGCGGTCTTGGCCACGCGCGCGCCCAGGTAGCGCGCGCCGTCCAGCTCGTTGTCGGACGGCTGGCGCTCGCCCTTGCCGCCGGCGATCGTGCCGGCGCCGTAGGGCGATCCGCCATGTACCGCGTCCAGCACCAGCTGGCCCTGATAGCCATAGTCCAGGCCGACCACCGTCATGCCCATGTGCAGCAGGTTGGTAAGGACGGAGAAGTGCGTCGTTTCCTGCCCGCCATGCTGGCTGGCGGTGGAGACGAACGAGGCGCCGACCTTGCCGTTCAGCGCGCCGCGCGCCCACAGGCCGCCCGTGGTGTCCCAGAACGCCGTCATCTGGCCGGCCATGCGACCGTAGCGGGTGGGCGTGCCGACCACGATCGCGTCGTACCCCGTCAACGCGTCGGGACCCTCGATCACCGCGTGCGCGGTGTCGGTCTTGAAGTGTGCGGAGGCGACCACCTCGGCCGGTGCCGTCTCGGGCACACGGCGGATGTCGACGGTCGCGCCCTCGGCCCGCGCCCCCTCGGCGACCGCGTCGGCCATCTGCTCGACGTGACCGTAGGACGAATAATAGAGAACCAGAACCTTTGCCATCCAGACTGCTCCTTCAGTTCGCGTCGACGAGGACGATCTCGGCGTCTTCCGATGCGGTGATCCCATAGGCCCGCCCACCGGACAGCGCGGCGCCGTCGCGCGGTTCGAACGCCTGCCCGTCGATCCTGATCCGACCCGTGGGGGCCACCAGATAGGCGTGGCGACCGGCGCCGACCGCGTGGCTCACCGTCTCGCCGGCGCGCAGCGTGGCCGCCATCACGCGGGCGTCCGCCCGGATCGGCAGCGCGTCATCGTCGCCTTCGAACCCGCTGGCCAGCGTCACCAGCCGGCCCGACCGGTCGCCGCGCGGGAAACCGCGCGTGCCCCAGGCCGGTGCGCCGCCGCGCGTCCGTGGCTCGATCCAGATCTGGAACAGGGTGGTGTCGGCGTCCTCCAGATTGAACTCCGCGTGGCGGACGCCGGTGCCGGCGCTCATCACCTGCACGTCGCCGGCCTCCGTCCGGCCGGCATTGCCCATCGAATCGCGATGCGTGATCGCGCCGGTGCGGACAAAGGTGACGATCTCCATGTCGCGGTGCGGATGGGCGGGGAAGCCTGTGCCGGCCGCGATGCGATCGTCGTTCCACACCCGTATCGCCCCCCAGCCCGTGCGCGCGGGGTCGTGATAGCCGGCGAAGCTGAAATGGTGGCGCGCGTCCAGCCAGCCATGGTCGGCATGGCCGAGCGACGCGAAAGGCCGGCGGTCGATGCCGGCGTCGACGTCGATCATGGGATCGTCCTCCTTACCGTGTCATGCCGCAGATAGTCCCCGCCCCTAGAGTCGAAAACGGAAACGATGGAAACGGATCGTTTCCTTTGATAAATAGTCTCGATGCGTCTGCCCGACCTGGAAGCCTGGGCGATCTTCGCCGCCGTCGCCGAGGCCGGGTCGTTCACGGGTGCGGCCGCCGAACTGGGCCTGTCCAAGGCCACCGTGTCCAAGGCGGTGGCGCGGCTGGAAGCGCGGCTGGGCCAGTCGCTGTTCCACCGCACGTCGCGGCGGCTGGCGCTGACGGAGGGCGGCCGGCCGCTGGCGGAGCGCGCGGCCGCGGTGCTGGCTCAGGCGCGCGCGGCGGAGGAGGCGGCGCTGGACGCCGCCGCCTGCCCCGCCGGCCGCATCCGGGTGGCGGCGCCCATGAGCTTCGGCGTATCGCGCGTGGCGCCGCTGGTGACGGACTTCCTAGCCGCGCACCCGCACGTGGAGGTCGAGCTGCACCTGTCGGACGCGCGCGTGGACGTGGTGGGCGAGGGCTTCGACCTGGCGCTGCGCATCGCCGACCTGCCCGACTCGTCGCTTCGTGCGCGGCGGCTGTGCGGTGTGCCCAGCCGGATGCTGGCCGCGCGCACCTATCTGGCCGCCGCGGGGCGCCCGTCGCGGCCCGAGGAACTGGGGCACCACGCGCTGTTAGGCTATACCAACGCGTCGGGAACGTGGCGCTTTCACGGCCCGGGCGACGAGGAGGTGGCGGTGCGCGCGGCCGGCCCGATCAGCGCCAACAGCGGCGAGGCGCTGCTGCCCGCGCTGTTGGCCGGGTTGGGGATCGCGCGGCTGCCCGACTTCATCCTGGGCGACCTGGTGGGCGACGACCGGCTGGAGGAGGTTCTGCCCGATTGGCGGCCGCGGCCGATCGCGCTCAACCTGCTGACGCCGCCCGGCCCCCTGCGCCCCGCGCGCGTGGAGGCGCTGATCGCGTTCCTGGCGGCGGCGCTGAAGGGATAGGGTCCGGGTCGAGTTCGGGGTCGATAGCCACCCCTGACCGCCACCCGGGACCTGTTCCGGGGTCCACCGTCATCCGGGCGTCTCCACGGGGTCGTGCGCACAGCGGTGGGCCCCGGAACAAGCCCGGGGTGACGAGCAAGTGGAGTCCACCCCGTCTGTCCCGCACGGCTCGTATCTGCCAGGATGCGGCGGGTGAACGATCAGACGCCCCCGCCCGATATCCGCCAGACCCGTCCGCCGATCCGGCTGGCGCCCGACGCGGACGACGCGCGGTTCCTGCGGCGGCTGGCGATGCTGCTGGTGGTTTCGGGGCTGGCGGCCGCCTTGTACCGGATGGGGGACCTGCTGATCCTGGCGTTCGGATCGGTGCTGGGGGCGATCGTGATCCATTCGGTCGCCGACCTGTGGCGCGATCGGTTACGCTTGCCGGAGCGAGCGGCGCTCGGCCTGGGCATCCTGACCGTGCTGGCGGCGGTGGCGTTCCTGTTCTGGCTGTTCGGCGTCGCGTTCCGGCAGCAGCTGAACGTGCTGGTGCTGCGCCTGCCAGGCCTGATCGACCAGCTGGCGGACTGGGCGGGGCAATCGCCCGTCGGTGCCAAGGTGGTCGACGCGGTGCGCGCGGCCTTCGCCGGCAGCCGCGTGGCGCAGGACATTGGCGGGCTGGCGCAAGGCGCGGCGGAAGGGCTGCTCAACTTCGTGCTGGTGCTGATCGGCGCCATCTTCTTCGCGGTGGCGCCCGCCACCTACGAGCGTGGGCTGCTGCTGCTGGTGCCGCCGGCCAAGCGCGCCGCGGCCGAGGACGCGTTGTTCGACGTCGCCTCGACGCTCAGGCTGTGGCTGCGCGCGCAGCTGATCCAGATGACCAGCATGGGGGTGATGACCGGCGTCGGCCTGTGGCTGGCGGGCGTGCCGTCCGCGCCGGCGCTCGGCCTGTTGACCGGATTGTCGGAGTTCATTCCCTATGTCGGGCCGCTGGCCGCGATGCTGCCCGCGGTCGGGCTGGCGGCGACGGCGGGCACGGGGCCGCTGCTGGGGGCGCTGACGACCTTCGCGGTCGTGCGGCTGATCCAGACCAACCTCGTCACCCCCTTCGTCACCGCGCGCGTGGTGGCGATCCCGCCCGCCGTCACCCTGTTCTCCGTGGTGGCGGTGGGGCTGGTGTTCGGCGTGTTCGGGCTGTTCTTCTCGGCAGCCCTGCTGGTGGTGATCTTTCAGCTGGTGCGCAGCCTGTACCTCCGCGACGTGCTGGGTGAGCCGGTACCGCGGGCGGAACACCAGACGCTGTTCCCGCCCCGCGGATATCGCAGCCGCTCCGCTACCAGTTCACCCCCGCCCGCACGTACAGGTAGCGGCCGCTGAAGCCGAAGGGCGAGTAATAGGGAAAGCCGATCACGCCCGTCGAGTTGTTGGCGGCGATCGTCGCGCGCGGATAGACGTCGAACAGGTTGCTGACCCCCAGTCCGATCTGCGCGCCCCGCGGCTCGGCGTAGCGCAGTTCCAGGTCGGTGATGGCGCGCCGCCCGGTGAACACGTCGGCGGCGGGCGTGGTGCCCGGCTGGTTGACGTTGCCGTAATAGGTGACGCGCGCCAGCGCCCCGAACCGGTCCAGCGACCAGTCGACCTGGCCGGTCACCTTATGCTGGGGCGTGCCGTCCTCCAGCGTCAAAATGCGGCTGCGCGCGAACAGCGTCGGCGCGGGATTGAGCGTCGACGTGGTGGTAGGCACGCGCGTCACGCGCACGTCGTTGACGTTGCCCGCCAGCGTCAGGTCGAACGCGCCGGCGCTCGCGGTGCGCAACCGGTAATGCGCCACCGCGTCCAATCCCTTGGTCGTCGACGCCAACCCGTTCAGGAAGAAGCGCGCCGCCGACACGCCCAGCGGATTGAGCAGCGCCGCCACCTGGGGGTTGCCCGCCGCCGCCAGATTCTCCGACAAGCCGATCTGGTCGCGGATGCGGATGCGGTAGGCGTCCAGCGTCAGGTCGAACCCGCCGAAGCGGATCACCGTGCCCGCCGACAGGTTGGTCGACTTTTCCGGTTCCAGCGGCAGACCGCCCAGCACGACGGCGGTGGGGTCGATCGAAGGAAAGGTGCCCGTCTGGACGGGCGAGCCGTTGACGACGACTTGGGCCACCTGGGTGAAATATTGCTGTTGCAGCGAGGGGGCGCGAAAGCCCGTCGACGCGGTGCCACGCAGTGCGAACCAGTCCGCCACGTCGTAGCGCAGCGACAGCTTGCCGTTGGCGGTCGAGCCAAAGTCCGAATAATCCTCGACGCGCCCCGCCAGCCCGACCAGGAACGCGTCCGTCACCTGCGCCTCCAGGTCCAGATAGGCGCTGGCGCTGCGCCGACTGCGCTCAGTGGCGTTGCGCGGGGCAAAGCCGCCGAACCCCTGCGCGCCCGTGCCGGTGTAGGAGGCGAGCTCGCCCGCCTCGATCTTGTAACCCTCGCGCCTGACTTCGACGCCCAGCGCCACGTTCAAGGATTGGAACACGTCGAACCGGCGGGTGGCGTCGACGCCGCCCACCCACTGGTCATAGGTCAGCGCGCCGTCGTCGAATTCGCGCGGCGTGGCCGCGCCCAGCGAATAGTTGGCCGAGTTGAGCGTGCGAAAACCGATCTTGTTGCGGCCGTAGCTGATCGACGCGTCCAGGTCGAAGCCCGCCAGTTGGCTGCGTAGGCCGAGCGCGGAGTTCAGGTCACGCGATTTGGTGTTGATGAGCGGCAGGAAGCCGTTCGGATAGCCCGCTGTCACCGTCTGCGTACTGGCCAACCGCGGAAAGGCCGCGCTGCGCGAGTCGCGGTCCTGATAGCCGGCGAAGCCGTAGAAGGAGAGATCGTCGGTCAGCGAGCCGCCGAAATTGGCGAACCCCGTCCACTGTTCGACGCGCGGGTCGCCGTAGCGGCCGGTCACGCGCGTCGGCGCCACGCGCGGATCGAAATCGGCGCGGTTGGTCGGCTGGCGCTTGGTATATTCGCCGGACAGCGTCAGGTAACCGTCCTCGCCGAAGCCGATCCCCTGCCACAGCGAGGTCGTGACCACCGGCTCGCCGCGCACGTCGCGGCTGCCCCGCGCGGTGTCCACGTCGGTGTCGTAGAAGCCGTAGGTCACCTGCGCGCCGCCGCCCGACCGCGCCTGGCGCAGGCGCAGGTTGACCACGCCGGCGATCGCGTCCGACCCGTATTGCGCGGACGCGCCGTCGCGCAGCACCTCGATCCGGTCCAGCGCCGTCACCGGAATGGTGTTCAGGTCGACCGCCGACGACCCGCGCCCCACCGTACCGTTGGTGTTGAGCAGCGCGGACGTATGCCCGCGGATGCCGTTGACCAGCACCAGCGTCTGGTCGGGCGACAGGCCGCGCAACGTGGCGGGGCGGACCGCGTCGGTGCCGTCGTTGGCGGACGGCCGCGGAAAGTCGATGCTGGGCGCCACCGTCGCCAACGCGGCCCCCAACTCGGTCGACCCCTGGCGTTGCAGGCTGGCGCCGCTCAGCACGTCGACGGGCGACGCGCTGTCCAGCCGCGTGCGCCCGGCGGTGCGCGTGCCGGTGACGACGATGTCGTCGCCCCCCTCGGCGCCCGTGGTGGCGGTACCGTCGGCGACGGGGGCGGCCTGAGCCGGCTCGGGGGCCGCGTCCTGCACGCCGGTACCGGGGGTGGCAGCCGGTTCGGCGGGCAGCCGTTGCGCCTGAGCGCCGGCCGCCAGCATCGCGGACAACGAGACGCCCATCAGCGTCGTACGGATCGTCATGATCTTGTTCCTTCCCGAACCCCGTGGGCGTTCGACCGTTGCCCGGCCTGGACCCGTTCCGTGTTCAACGCCTTATCCCCCCTCGGGATGCGCGGGCGCGGCAGGCCGGCTTGGGAAGGACGAAGCAAAACTTCATTTCCCAGTTCAGCGATGGGATCAGCTTCGGATGTCGGAGGCACTCCTTGGCCATGCTCACCGTTGTTGATCGTCCCGATGCGCGCACGGCTAGGCTGCCGGCGGCGGTGAACGGCCCGCGCGTGCAGCTGTACCAGCACGTGACGCGGGGCGCGCGGGGCGCGCTGGGGGCGACGCTGACCACCCCGCGCGACTGGCACGCGCGCCACCCGATCGCCGGTGACGATGCGGTGATCTATGCCGGGGCGATCATTCCGGGCCGCGTGCGCGTGGGCGCACGCGCGATCGTCGGGGGTAATGCTTGGCTGCTGGACGACCTGCCCGACGACGGCTGCGTGATCCAGCCGCCCGCGCGCCGGCTGGACGCCGCCGCCGACCTGCGCGAGCGGCTGTCGCGGTCGGGCGACCCTGCGTGACCCGCCCGCTGATCGGCGTGATGTGCGGCAACGAACATGCCGGCCGCCCCGTCCAGGTCGTCGCCGACCGTTTCCTGACGCCGCTGACGGCGCAGGCGGACGTCGACGCGCTGCTCGTGCCGGCCAAGCGCGGTGCCGCCGACCCCGCCCGGCTGGCGGGGTTGCTGGACGGTTTGCTGCTGACGGGATCGCGGACGCACGTCGCCCCGTGGCGATATGGCGCAACCGCCGCGCTGTCGGCGGATGCGCTGGACGAGGAGCGCGACGCGGTGGCGCTCGCGGACCGCGTGATCGAGGCCGGGAAACCCGTGTTCGGCATCTGTCGCGGGTTTCAGGAACTGAATGTGCTGTTCGGCGGCACGCTGGCCCCCGTCGCGGCCTCGGCGCGTCACCATCGCGGGTCCTCAGCGGACGATCACGCCGCGCTGTTCCATCACCGGCACGAAGTGACGTTGCGCGTCGACGGCCTGCTGGCGGGCGCCAGCGGGGTGGAGCGTGCCACCGTCACCTCGGTTCACCAGCAGGGCATGGCCCGCCTGGGCGCGGGCTTGGCGATCGAGGCGCTGACCGAGGACGGGCTGGTAGAAGCGTTCCACGCCCGGCCGGGCACGTCCGACATCCTGGCGGTGCAATGGCACCCGGAATGCGATGCGGATCGCTCGCCCGTCAGCCGCGGCTTCTTTGCCGCCGTCCGACGCGCCGCGCGCGGGGACCGGCTATCGACCCATCTGTTTCAACAAGGAGGAAAACCATGAAGCTCTACACTATCCTGACGTCCGCCGGCCTGCTGCTGGTCGCCGCCTGCTCGGGCAACGGGACTGCCAACACGGCGGCGGGCGACAATCTGTCGGCCGACACGGTACTGAACGAGGAAGGGCTGGACGCCGACAATTTGTCCGCCGTCGACGGCCCGGCGCTGAACGAGACGGTGGACGCCAACGCCGCCGACGCGCCGCTCAATGGCGAGGCGTCGCTGAACGCCACTACGGCCAACGGCCTTTGATCTACTGATCTGTTTCCGTCCGGCCCCCGCCTGTCCGGGGCCGGACGGCGCGGGGCGGGAACGCCACACCCCCTTCGCGCGCTGTTCCCCGCGTAACGGCATGGGATGACCGGCAATGGACGACGACCGCGTCTGGACCTTCGAGACAAGCCTCTGGACCGAGGGGCGCGACAATTATCACGAGAAGGTGGATCCGGAGGTGGTGATGGTACTGCCCACCCCGCCCTACGTGTTCCAGGGCCAAGGCGCGATCGAGGCGGTCAGTGCCACCCCCGAATGGAAGCGGGCCGAACTGACCGAACGCCGCGTGTCCCGCCCCGAGGAAGGGCACATCGTCGTCGCCTACCACGCCGACGTGTCGCGCGACGGCGAGCGCTACGTCGCCTGGTGCACCTCTACCTACCGCCGCCTCGCCCACGACGTGTGGCGCGTCGTCCAGCACCAGCAAACCCCGCCGCTCGCCGCGGGCGGAGGAACGGCGGAAAAGCATTGAGGGGAGATTGATCCGACCGCCTCGTCCACCATGTCAATTAACGCCCCTGGCCGTTACGACGTGAAGCAGGGTCGGATAGCGGAGCAACCGCTCGACGCGGTTGCACGGCGGCACGCCGTACGGTCATGCTACGTGCCGCCCCTGGCGGGGGTTGTCGCCTCGATCTCGGTATCGGCTGGTTCGTCAGCATCGTGATCGACGAGCAACGCTGCCCCGGGCCGAAAGCGCCCCGAGGCGTAGCGGTTGCTCGAAGGGCGATGACGGCGGTTCAACCCGGTCGGAAACCGCTCCGGGCCATATATGTCGCGCCTGCCCCGGCGTCGGCGAACGGCCGTTCTCGTACCTCGCATAGGGCATGGAACCCGATCATAGAGTTGCCGCGCGACTGACTGAGCGCCTCGGCCGGCCCCGCTGCTTTTCCGCCCCCCCCCGCTCAGCGATGCGCTCGCGCAACTGCGCCGTTGGCCACGTCGACGCCGGTTTCCCCCGACCGCGCCGACCAGCGTCGTCGGCATGGCTTCGGACAAGCCGTCTCACTTGCCCTGCGCCCGCTTTCGGGCGGCAGTAGCGCGTTCACCATATCGGACTGCGCATCCGAACCCCGAGCCACCTCCGAATGGTAGCCTTGAGCAATTCCAGGTCATCGCGCCGCCCCTCGTCTCCGCGGCATGAGCCATATCAGGAACGTCTTACGTGCCGCCCGTCCGGAACGGCGCCGTCTGCGGTTGAAGCCCGGCCCGCCGCCGTGCCCCGATGCCGGGCGTATGGACCAACTGATATACGATCGTTTGACTCCTAAGGAACTGGAATGTCTGCGTTTGGTCGCACGCAATCGTTCCAGCAAGGAGATTGCCAGATTGCTGGGCCGATCGGCCAACACCGTCGACAATCAGATCAAGAGCGCTTTGTCGAAGAGTGGGGCACCCGGCCGCTACGCCTTGGCGGCGATGGTGGCCGAGCATGAGGGGCGTAGCCAGGGCCTGGCTAGCCAGCCACCGGCCATGGCCGATCCTCCGTCCGACCCCCTACCCCCGCCCCTGCCGAAACCCGAGCATGGGTCGCGGCTCAGGGAGGAAGCGCTGCCGTTCCACGGCTTCGCGCCGCCGATCGAACGGCCGTCGCATCCGGTGCGGCGGTCGGCCGCGCGGGTGCTGCTGATGATCGGCGCCGGCGCGGCGATCATCCTGGTCCTGCTGCTGGGCACCGTTGCCCTGCTCCAGGGGGCCCAGACCCTGATCGACCTCGTCCAACCGACCAGATAGGCCCGCGGTCCCCGCCGCGGGCGGGGAGACACGCATGTTGAAGCAACGCACCGCCGCCGCCGACGCCATCGCGGCCGCCATCCGCCCGACGGAAGTCTCGATCGACCTGGCCGCCATCGAGGCGCATCGCTGCGTCGCGGTGCTGCTGGAACAGCGGCGCGCGTCGGGCGTCGCGCTGACAGTAGGGCTGGACGCCATCTCGTCCGCCTCCCGCGCCGCGCAACTGGCGGTGGAAGCGCGCCGCGCCGCGATCGAGGCGCACGAACACCTGACGCCGGCGCTGCGTCAGGCGGGTCTGATACGCATGTACGGCAAGGAGGACGCGCCGCCCAACGAGCCGTTCGCGCCCAGGCCGGCCGAGTTCTTCATCGGCGCCGAACGGACGCAGACCGAGCGGGCTTGATCGAACTGCGACGGTCGCCGACGGCGGTGGAATGGCATGGTACACACTCGCATTCCGATCTGCCCTCATCGTCGCGATCGTCGCGGCCTTTCGCTGGGGAAGCCGCACAGAGCGACTGACCGCAATACGCTTTCGCCACGTAGACCCGCTCCCGCTTGCAACGGACCTGCTGCTGGCGGCGGGGTTGACGATGCTAGCGGTGCGTCGCCAGACCGGGTGGCTGATCGCCATGGCCGCCGTACAGATGGTGACCACATTGGCGCACCTGAGCAAGCTGTTGAACCCTCAAACGTTCAAGACGGCCTATTGGCTGGCGGCGTCGATTTCCAGTTGGCCGACGCTGATCCTGCTCGGCTGGGGGATATGGAAGCATCGGCGGGGGGCGTCGATCACCTGGGCCGGCTCCTGGGATCGCGGGCCGCCGCCGCCCGGCTGATCCGAGCCTTCGGATCGCTCTCCGCCGTGCTGCACGCCCGGCCCGAACGCTTGGGCCAGATCGCCGGGGCGGAAGCGGCCGGGCGCGTGGCGGCCCTACGCGCTTGCGTGCATCACGTATTACGCGCGTCCTTGGCGAAGCGACCGATCCTGTCCGACTGGCGCGCCCTGCTGGACTATCTGACCGCCGGCATGGCCGCGCGTTCCACGGAACAGTTCCGCGTCCTCCACCTCGACGCCCGCAACGGGTTGATCGGCGACGAGGTGATGGGCGAGGGCACGGTGGACGAGGCCCCGATCTACGTTCGCGAGGTGATCCACCGCGCGATGGACCTGGGATCAACGGCGCTGATCCTGGTCCACAACCATCCATCGGGGGACGCGACGGCCAGTGGAGCGGACGTGGCGGTCACCCGCGCGGTGATGCACGCCGCGACGCCGCTGGGCATCGCCGTTCACGATCATCTGATCATATCAAGGAACGGCCATGTCAGCATGCGCGCGCAGGGGTTGATCTAGAGCGGTTTCCGACCGGGTTGAACCACCGTCATCGCCCTTTGGGCGACCGCTGCGCGGCGGTGATCCAACCCGATTGGAAACCGCTCTAGCCCGACACGAACACCCGCCGTGCCCGCCGGTCGAAGCGCAGCGCTGCGGCGCCCAGCCGCAGTTCAAAGCCGGGACAGTCCGGCGCTTCCCAGTCCGCCGGGGTCATGGGCTGCCCGTCCAACGTCAGCCACCGCGCATCGCACGGCCACTCGGGGCTCATGATCGCCGGGTGCCGCGCCCGCACGTCCGCCAGGGCGATCACGAACGCCTCCAGATCGCGGTCGCGGGCGATCCAGTCGAGTTCGACCATCTCGGCCTGCGCGTAGGCGTTATTGTTGCCGCTCTGGGTGCGCCCCCATTCATCCCCCGCCGTCACTTGGATCGTGCCGCGCGAAAGAAACAGGGTCGCCAGCAGCGCGCGGATGTCCAGCGCGCGCGCCGCGACGATGGCCGGGTCGTCGCTCAGCCCCTCCGCGCCGTTGTTCCAGCGCGGTTCGTGGCCGCCGTCGCGATTACCCTCACCGTTGGCCTCGTTATGCTTGTCGACGTAGGACACGACGTCCGCCAGCGCCGCGCCGTCGTGCGCGGCGACGAACGATACGGACCGGCTAGTCGCACCGCCGAACAAGTCCGCCGACCCGCATATCCGGGTCGCGAACACGCCCGCCCCGCCATCGCCCCGCCAGAAGCGGCGCACGTCGTCGCGGTAGCGGTCGTTCCATTCCAGCCATCCGTCCGGGAACTGCCCCAGCCGATAGCCGCCCGGCCCTACGTCCCAGGGCTCGGCGATCATCACGCGGGTCGATAGTAGCGGATCGGCGGCGACCTCCGCCAGGAAGGGTGCGGCCGGATCGAAGCCGGGGCCGCGCGCCAGCACGGGGGCGAGGTCGAAGCGGAAACCGTCCACCCCCAGACGCGCGAAATGTCGCAAGGACGCCAGCGCCAGCGCCCGCACGTGGGGACTGGCGAAGTCGAGCGTATTGCCGCAGCCCGTGTCGTTGATGAGCGCGCCGTCGGGCGCGCTCGCGAAGGCGTCGCGCGCGTCCAGCCCGCGCAAGGATAGCACCGGCCCCGCCCGATCGCTCTCGCCCGTATGGTTGAACACCAGGTCCAGCAGCACACCGATCCCCGCCGCCCGCAGCGCCGCCACAGTGTCGCATAGTTCGGCCACGCCGCCAGGCGCCAGGCCGGGGTCGAGCGCCATCGGCGCCACCGGGTTGTAGCCCCAGGCATTGGCCAGCCCCAGCGGCGGCAGGTGGCGTTCGTCGATCCAGGCGACGACCGGCATCAGTTCAATCGCGGCCACGCGCAGCCGGCGCAGATGAGCGATCACCGCCGGATGGGCCAACGCGGCGATCGTGCCGCGGATCGTAGGCGGCACGTCGGGATGGCGGGCGGTGAACCCGCGCACGTTGACCTCGTAGATCAACCCGCCGGGGCGGAATAGCGCCGGGGGCGGCTCGACGGCCATGGCCGGGGGCTGGACGATCGCGCGGGGAACCAGGTCGGCGGTGTCGGTGCCGAACGCGGACAACCGCGGGTCGTAGCGAAAGCGTCGGTCCAGCTCGATCGCGTAAGGGTCGACCAGCAGCTTGGCGGAGTCGAACCACAGGCCGGCGTCCGGGTCCCAGCGCCCGTCCGCGCGATAGCCGTAGCGCATGCCCGGCCCCGCCCCAGCCGCGTGGGCGGTCCACAAGTCGCCGTCGCGGTGCATCGGCAAGCGTCGTTCGGCCGCGTCGTCGAACAGGCACAGCCATACCGCGTCCGCGTCGGGCGCGCGCACCGCGAACCGGGCGGCGCCCGCCCGCACGTCTACGCCCGGCCCCGTCAAGCCGCGAGCAGGCCCGCGTAGAGGTCGGCGTAGCGGCGTCCGCTTTCCACCCAGCTCCAGTCGCCGCGCATCCCCGCGCGCTGGATCGCGGCCCAGGCGTCGGGCCGCGCGTACAGCGCCGCCGCGCGCCGTAGCCCACGGACCAGCGCGTCGTCCGTCACCCGGTCGAGCACGATCCCGGTGGCGCAACCCGCGGCCAGCGCGGCGGCGTTGGCATCGACAACCGTGTCCGCCAGCCCGCCGGTGCGCGCCACCACCGGCACGCAGCCGTAGGACAGGCCGTAGAGCTGGGTCAGCCCGCACGGTTCGAACCGCGACGGGATCAGGATGGCGTCCGCCCCGCCCTGGAGCAGGTGCGACAAGCCCTCGTCATAGCCGATGCGAACACCGATCCGCCCGGGCGACCGTTCGGCGGCGGCGCGGAACGCGGCCTCAAGATCGGCGTCGCCCGACCCCAGCAGCGCCAGCCGCCCGCCGCCCGCGACCAGATCGTCCGTCACGCGGGCCAGCACGTCCATGCCCTTCTGCCACGTCAGGCGGCTGACGACGCAGAACAACGGCCCCTGCCCCGCGTCCAGCCCGAATGCCCCCTCGACCGCGCGCTTGTTGCGGGTGCGCCTGGAAAGCGTGCGGGCGGTGTAGCGCGCGGGCAACGCGGGGTCGGCGGCGGGGCTCCAGACGGCGGGATCGATGCCGTTGACGATGCCGGTCAGTCGGTCGCGCCGCGCGCGCATCAGCCCGTCCAGCCCCATGCCGAACTCGGGGTCCAGCACTTCCTCCGCGTAGGTGGGACTGACGGTGGTGATCGCGTCCGCGCTCTCCAGCCCGCCCTTCAGAAAGCCGACGCCGCCCCAATATTCGACGCCGTCGATGCCCCAGGCGGCGTCGGGCAGGCCCAGGTCGGGAAACAGTTCCGCGGCGTAAGCACCCTGGAAAGCGATGTTGTGGACCGTGACGACGCTGCGCGGCCGAATGCCGCCGGGCGGAACGGCGCCGTCCGCGTAGCGCAGATAGGTGGCTGCCATCGCCGCCTGCCAATCGTGCGCGTGCAGCAGGTCGAACCGGTCGCTCCCCACCGTCCCCAGCGCCGCGTCGGCGGCCGCGCGCGAGAAGGCGGCGAAGCGACGCCAGTTGTCGGGCCATTCCGCGCCGTCCGCGTCGGCATAGGGGCCGCCATCGCGCGCGAACAGGTCGGGCGCGTCCAGCACCAGCAGCGGATGCCCCGCCATTTCCCCACGCAACAGGCGGGCAGGCACACCCATCAGGTCGTCCCAGCGACGCACCGCACGCGGGCGGCCGAGCGCGCGCAGCACGGCCGGATAGCCTGGCAGCATGGTCGTCACCCGGTGGCCGTGCGGTGCCAGCGCGGCCGGCAGCGCGCCCACCACGTCGGCCAGCCCGCCCGTCTTGACCAGCGGATAGGCCTCGGAAGCGACGGACAGGATCTCAGCCATCGGACGTGATTTCCCCGACAAGTCGGAACACGGACCTTCGACCTGCCCCTAGCCCAGCCGGTCGAGCATCGGCTGGGTGATGAGGCAGACGCCGCCCTCGGTGACGCGGAAGCGGCGGCCGTCCAGTTCCGGATCCTCGCCGACGATCAGCCCCTCAGGCAGGCGAACGCCGCGATCGACGACCACCTTCTTCAACCGGACGCCGCGCCCCACCTCGCAGTGCGGCAGGATCACCGACTGTTCCAGCTGCGAATAGCTGTGCGCGCGGACGCCGGTGAAGATCAGCGAACGGTGAATGGTGGAGCCGGACACGATGCAGTCGCCCGACACCAGGCTGGACACCGCCTCGCCGCGGCGGCCGTCGGCGTCGTGGACGAACTTGGCGGGCGGCGTGATCTCCGAATAGGTCCAGAGCGGCCAGCTGCGGTCGTACAGGTCCAGGTCGGGCACCACGTCGGTCAGGTCGACGTTCGCCTGCCAATAGGCATCCACCGTGCCCACGTCGCGCCAATAGGCCGCGCCCTCGAAATCCGAGCGCACGCAGCTGTCGGAGAAACGGTGGGCGACGGCGCGGCCATTCTTCACCAGCCAGGGGATGATGTCCTTGCCGAAATCACGCGACGAGGCGGGGTCGTCGGCGTCGCGGCGCAGCTGGTCGAACAGCACGCTGGTGGAAAACACGTAGATGCCCATGCTGGCCAGCGCCACGTCGGGGCGGCCGGGCATGGCGGGCGGGTCGGCGGGCTTCTCGACGAAGGCGGTGACGCGGTCGTCCTCGTCCACCGCCATGACGCCGAAGCCGCTCGCCTCTGCCCTCGGCACCTCCATGCACGCGACCGTGACGTCGGCGCCGCTGTCGCAATGCTGCTGGAGCATCAGCTCATAGTCCATCTTGTAGATGTGGTCGCCCGCCAGGATGACCATGAACTCCGGCCCGTAGCTCTCGATGATGTCGATGTTCTGGAACACGGCGTCGGCCGTGCCCTCGTACCATTGATGCTCGCTGATGCGCTGGCTGGCCGGCAGCACGTCGAAGCTCTCGTTGCGTTCGGGGCGCAGGAAGTTCCAGCCGCGTTGCAGGTGGCGGATCAGCGAATGCGCCTTGTATTGCGTCGCCACGCCGATGCGGCGGATGCCCGAATTGATCGCGTTGGACAGCGCGAAGTCGATGATCCGGCTCTTGCCGCCGAAATAGACCGCTGGCTTGGCGCGGGTGTCGGTCAGCTCGTGCAGGCGGCTGCCGCGGCCGCCGGCCAGCACATAGGCCATCGCGTCGCGCGCGAGGGGTTGTCCGGGACGCCTGTTGACCATTGTTTCCCTCTCCGCGTGTGGCGCCTTCAACGAGCGCCTATTCCTCCAGTTGCAGCCAGACGACGGCGAGCGGCGGCAGCGTGACCCACGCCGCCCCGTCCACCGCCTCCACGCCGCCCAGATTGCCGAGCCCCGCGCCCCAATAGTCGCGCGCGTCCGTGTTCAGTATCTCGCACCACCGCCCGTCCGCCGGCAGCGGCACGCGATAGGGCGCGCGCGCGACGGGCGTCAGGTTGGCGATAACCGCGACGGGCGGGCTGCCGGCTGCGCGGCGCACCCAGGCGAATACCGAATTGGCGGCGTCGTCGGGGATCAGCCAGTCGAATCCTTCGGCCTCGCAGTCGCGCGCGTGGAGCGCGGGGTGGGTACGGTAAAGGCGGTTCAGGTCGCGCACCAGCGCGCGCACGCCGCCGTGCGCGGCCGAGTCCAGCAGGTCCCAGTCGAGGCTACGCTCCTCCGACCATTCGCGGCGCTGCGCGAACTCCTGGCCCATGAACAAAAGCTTCTTGCCCGGATGGCCCCACATGGTCGCGTAGAGCGCCCGCAGGCTGGCGAACTTCTGCCAGTCGTCGCCGCCCATCTTGGTCAGCAGCGACCCCTTGCCGTGCACCACCTCGTCGTGGCTGAGCGGCAGCACGAAATTCTCGGAAAAGGCGTAGGCCAGGCCGAACGTCACCTCGGAATGATGGTGGCGCCGATGCACCGGATCGCGCGCGAAATACTGGAGCGTGTCGTGCATCCAGCCCATGTTCCACTTGAACCCGAAGCCCAGGTTGGTCGCCGCCCCTTCCGCGTGCGCGGGCGCGGTGACGCCGGGCCAGGCGGTGCTTTCCTCGGCGACGGTGAAGATGCCGGGGTGGTGGGCGTAGACCTGGCGGTTGACCTCGCGCAGGAAGTCCACCGCTTCCCAATTCTCGCGGCCGCCGGCGGCGTTGGGGATCCATTCGCCCTCCGCGCGGCTGTAATCGCGGTAGAGCATGGAGGCGACGGCATCGACGCGCAGGCCGTCGACGTGGAAGCGTTCCGCCCAGTAGAGCGCGTTGCTGACCAGGAAGCCCGACACCTCGCGCCGGCCGAAATTATAGATCGCGGTCTGCCAGTCGGGATGAAAGCCCAGCCGCGGGTCCTCATGCTCGTAGAGCGCGGTGCCGTCGAAGCGGGCCAGCCCGTGCGCGTCGACGGGAAAATGGGCGGGCACCCAGTCGACCAGCACCCCCAGCCCCGCGCGGTGCGCGCCGTCGACGAAACGCGCAAAGCCGTCGGGATCGCCGAAGCGCGCGCTGGGGGCGAACAGGCCCGTCGTCTGGTAGCCCCAGCTGGGGTCGTAAGGGTGTTCGCTGACGGGCAGGAACTCAATGTGCGTGAAGCCCAGATCGACGCAATAGGGGATCAGCTCTTGCGCCAGCCGATCCCAGGGCAGGAACCAGCCGTCCGCGTCGCGCCGCCACGACCCGGCATGGACCTCGTAGATCGAGATGGGCACCCGCCGCGGATCGACCGACGCCCAATGCGCGCGGTGCGCGGCGTCACCCCATTCATGGCCCGGCTCGCCCGCGGTGACCGACGCGGTGGCGGGGCGAAGCTCGGCTTCGAAGGCGAACGGATCGGCCTTTAGCGGCTGGTCGGTGCCGTCGGGGCCGGTGATCGCGAACTTGTAGCGGTGGCCGGGGCCGAGATCGGGCAGGAACAGTTCCCACACGCCCGCGTCGGCGCGGCGACGCATCGGGTGGCGGCGGCGGTCCCAGCCGTTCCAGTCGCCCACCACCGACACCGTGCGCGCGTTGGGCGCCCAGACGGCGAAGTGGAACCCGTCCGCCCCCTGGTGGCGGATCGGGTGCGCGCCCAGCCGGTGGTGCAGGCGGCGGTGCGTTCCCTCCCCCATCAGCAGGTCGTCGAC
>Ga0325400_1001143_pt1 | contig 21602 bp, 13 predicted proteins | sample PopdelMetagenome_2_FD_205662 | JGI IMG/M metagenome (GOLD analysis project Ga0325400, IMG submission 205662) | Populus deltoides microbial communities from Bellville, Georgia, United States - Xylem-PdKOR-R1 | ecosystem: Host-associated > Plants > Phyllosphere > Stem > Wood/Secondary xylem...
ATTTTTTTTCTTTATATTAAGTTTATAATAAAAATTAAATTTATGATACTAATTAAATATGAAAATATAACAAAAATAATTTTAATCTTTTACATTGCTAAAAAAACACTTATATATGTATATAAATTATAGTGTTCATATTATTTTATTTAAAAAATATTTAAAATCTTGTATTGAAAAACTATGAAGAACCTCTGTAATGCATTTTTTAAATTTAGTATAAATTTGAAAATCTGGAAAACTAGTTTTCTAATTTCCTTGGTGGATATATATTGCTTCTGAACATAAAAATAAACAGGCCTAAATATCGTGCGGAGAAATGAGGATTAATCATACAATTAGTGTTTGTACTCTTAATTAATATTGCCGTTTACTATTTTTATATGGTTGGTTTCTTTACTCAATAAATCTTTTTAATTTGGTCCCTCCATTAAATTGTAGTCCAATTCTTTGTGAATTCCTGAGACATTTTATCTGGCGCATCAGGTTCCGTTTCAAGAATTGATAGTAATAAGTTGAACGGAAGGATTATATTAAGAAACATGTTGGAGTAGAGGGGCAACATGAGAATATCAAAGACTATAGGGACCAGATATGCGGTTTCCCATAAAACAGGAATAAATAAATAAAAAAGAAAGATAGGGTTGTTAGGGAAGTATAAAAATCAAGCGGGGGGTTGTAATAGTAATAAAACTGGAATAAATACTGTAGTTGCATTTTAATTCTTTACTGACAGGTCCTGACATAGGCTACTGTCTCCTCCGTTCTTTAGCTGGTCACTCCTCCATTCATCGCCTCCCCTCTCCTCCCCTCCGCCTGCGCTTTCCTCCCTCTCTTAGAAAATCGACAAATTCGAAATCAAACCCTCAATAAAACCCTACCCCTTACCCAAATTCAAAAATCCTAATTTCTCACATCTCTCCATTTTCAATTCCTCTCTTCCACCCCCCGAAACCCTAGAATAAAATATATAATTCCAGATTTCATGTTTTATTTTGTTCTTCTAATCCTCAGTTTTGATTTTCGCGATTGGCAGGAATGAAGAGAGAGCTAGGTTTTGCGAGTTCACTCGGTCGGACGACCCAGTCGAGTTCCTCATGTGTTCAACTATCTGACGATGATCTCAATAAGAGGTTCAAAGTTACTAAGGTAAATGGTTTCATTGTCTATACTCGAGGAAGGAAGACTAGAAACAACAACAACAACAACAACAACAATCATGGTTGTGATAAATTAATTGCGGCGGAGGATGATGATAGACATATTAAGAGAATTAAGAGCTTAGAGGAATCGAAAATTGATGTAGCAAATGCAATAAATGCTTCGATTAATGATGATAATTTTAAATGTCGTCAAGTTAATAACAAGACTGTAATTGGAGAGCATATCAATTGCAATAATGTCGAAAAGGGGATTTTTAAAGATGAGAGTAAGGGATCTCTGGCGATCAAAGGGGCAAACAAGATGGCCGTAGTTGTTTTTGGTGAGAATGGTGAGCCTAACAGTAATAATAGGCCGAAGAGGGCTACCAAGTCAAAATTGAAGATTAAGTTGCAAGCAGTTGAGGTTACTGTTGAAGGACCAGAAGCTATTGAAGGTGAAGCCCTTTCTAGAGTGGATGTGGAGATGATAGCTGAAGGGAGTGCCTTGACGCCTCCAAAGAAGAATTTAGAGTTGAAAATGTCCAAAAAGATTGCATTGGATAATGTACCAATGACAGTTAAAGAGCTGTTTGAGACTGGTTTGCTTGAGGGGGTACCTGTTGTTTACATGGGTGGCAAGAAGGTATAATTGCTTTGACTCCCTATTCCCAAGTGTTTTACATCCTTTTTTTTTTAATGCAGAGTGATGGTTTATGATTTTTTCCTTTTTGTTTTTCTGTGCTTTAGTTTCAGGCGTTTGGTCTTCGGGGCACAATCAAAGATGTTGGGATTTTGTGTTCATGTGCTTTCTGCAATGGACGTAGAGTGAGTATTCGTGTTGCTCTTATGTGGTTTGATATCCAGATTGGTTTCATATATTGAATGATCCTTCCATGTTTTTGCTTATTTCTTTTGTCGCATTGTCACTAATGTAGGTTATTCCACCATCCCAATTTGAGATTCATGCTATCAAACAATATAGACGTGCGGCACAATACATATGTTTTGAGAATGGGAAGAGCCTGCTTGATGTATTGAATGCATGCAGGACTGCTCCTTTGGACTCTTTGGAAACAACTATTCAAAGTGCCATTAGTGGTTTGCCAGTGGAAAGAACTTTCACCTGTAAAAGATGCAAAGGTGAGCTATTTGCTTTTCTTTCGTTTCATTAAAATTCTTATCGAAAGGATATCCAAAGCTTCTTGATGTTAAATCCTTTGGTTGTTGAATGATGTAGGTATCTTTCCTTCTATTTGTGTTGGCAAAATTGGGCCTTTATGCAACTTATGTGCAGAGTCAAAGGAATCTCATCCCACCCTAACTATTGGATCTAGTATAATATCTAGGTATGTGTTTTTTTTTAATGGTTATCAGTTGCAGCTATTAATTCCTGCACTTTCTGATTTCTAATTCATGCATTTTGGTGAACTAAGCTTGCAAATTTTATTTTAATCTGTTGAAATTTGGTTGTTTAAGTTCATGAAAGTAATGTAATTCGTGGGCTTTGGTGAGCTAGGTTTACTGATTTTCTTTATTCCCCCACCTAAAACTGGTAGTTTAGGCTCAATATGATGATGTTCTGATTTATTGTTTATTGTAATGTTTTGTATTTTGCTTACTACAATAAGGAAAGTAGGATAATTTATTCTTGGCGTTCATAAAAAGCTTTAGTGGTCCATGCTTCATGGTATGTTTGAATCACCTTAGAGAAAAATTTTAATAGATGTCTTTCTTAGAATATATGATGCATCATCTAACATAATTTTCTCCAGTTGGTCTTATTATCCTAAGTTAGATGGTTTCATGCCTACTTTTAAAAAAAGTGTCAAAACCTGCCATCCTTGATCTTAATTAGTTGGATAATAAATCTGAAGACCATAACATCTGGCCAGTTTTTATTAATGCTGGCACACTGTTCCTTTAGGCTCTCATTTCTGTTTGTTTTTCCTTTGTTATCTCTTATTAAGTTCTTTCAGGAATGTGTGGGTCTCTGGCGTGCTTCTTGGAAACTTGTGTTTTGCCCTCGTATCTTTTGGTTATGTTAATTGCAGAGAAGAGTGATCTTTTGATTCCTGATTTTGGGTGCGTGGGTATGCAAACATTCCCACAATAACATCTGGCCAGTTTTTATTAATGCCCACTCTTCCTTCAGGCTCTCATTTCTGTTTGTTTTTCCCTTGTTATCTCTTATTTAGTTCTTTCGGGAATATGTGGGTCTCTGGCGTGCTTCTTGTGAAATTGTGTTTTGCCTTCATATCTTTTGGTTATGTTAATTGCAGAGAAGAGTGATCTTTTGATTCCTGATTTTGGGTGCGTGGGTATGCAAACATTCCCTTCAGAAATTTTGCAGATGCTTTCATCAGTGGAAATTTGTCTGTTTTATGATGGGGATAAGTAAATAAACTCTGTTTGAGATGATCCTTGAATTTATATGGTTAGAATCAGGATGCTAGAGCAGGCAATTTGACAATACTTGAAGTTATGGCTTTAAACATCAAAGGCCACTATTACACAAATGATTTTGATATTATGTTATGTTAAACATGCAACAGATTTTGGAAGTCAAATATGTAATGGATGTTAGGATCATTATTATGCTTTAAATGGCTCACTTGTACAAACAGCCGCTTCCTTGCATAATACAATTTCAGACTAAGCTTTGACTGTCATGTAATGGCTGCACATGTAAACGTGACTGTGATCTCAATCTAAAACAGATTTCTTATTGCCTGTATTGCTCAATGCAACCGAAATGCTTTATGTGAAGTTTGGCATATCACTCATATTGCAAATTTATGCCATGCTCATAGCTTTGTGGTGGTTAATCTTTTGATTAGTGTGCATCATCTACCCTGTTCATGTCTATGGTTGGGCTTCTATTACAAGCAGTGTTGTCAAAAGGTGCTTAGGTGCTTGCTTAAGCGCTACAGGCAAGGTGAGGCCACATTGCCTTTATTAGCCTCAGGCGATGAATTTTAATGAAGCGCTGCCTAGGCGAGCGCCTAGCACCTCGTGCATTTTACAGGTTTGGCCTTTGACAACATTGTTATTACTTTAAATTTTCTTATTTTGTTTTAAGGGTGAAAAATATAATTTTGTATGACTATGTTACGGTATTTTATATTTTCTAATGATCTAATCTTAATTGGGAAGATATATATTTTAGATTTATATAATATAATATAATATAATATAATATAATATAATATAATATTATACATATATATTTTTTGTTAATTTATAGCATTCTCCTTGGTTTATTTGAGCGTGCACCTAAACCCTTGGGCATTTTACAGGCTTGGCGCCTTTTAGCGCCTTTTGCCTTTGACAACATTGGTTACAAGGTAGCCTTCCCTCACCTTCAAAATCCTTGGTGTAGGATCCATTTCCAAGACTTTCGGATGATGCCATGATACCTTACCAGCATACTGATGAGACCTAATTTTCGTGCTTATTATTGAAAAATATTTGTGAATGTTTTAATGTTTTACACCAATCCTGTGTTTTATCTTTTCTATTAACACAAACAGTTCATCTTTTGGTCAGACTTGAGCTACTATTGAAGGGAGTATAGCTTTTTCTAGAGAACATTATAATGTGCTGAAGCTGTATTTTTGCACATGGGGTGATTGCTGGTGAAATATGCTCACCGGCTGCTTGCCTTACAATTGGTTTTAGATGGCTGATTGCTTTTGGTTGGCTTTTTCTTCAGCTTACCATCATAACTGATGTTCAAGTTGACATGCTATTTAGATGTCTTTTCCAGTGGATAAATTAATATATAAATTAGCTTTGCTTGTTTCATAATATTTCAAGTGCATTGATATACCATGAATGTCCAGGTGTAATAATCATGAGCTCAGCTTGGCTAATTGTGTTTGAAAAGGACTCAACAGAACAAATTAGGAGAAGATTCTAAAAGAATCCACATGTCATGCCATGCATGCATGTAAAGTCTTGCACCAATTCTTTGTTTGATCTTTTTTATTAATACAAGTGGTGCATCTTTTTGTCAGGCTTGATCTACTATCATAGGGAATTTAGCTTTTTCTAGAGAACATTAAAACGGGCTGAAGTTGTATTTTTGCACATGGGGTAATTGCTGGTGAAATATGATTACCAGCTGCTTTCCTTGCAAATGATTTTAGATGGCTGATTGCTTCTGGTTGGCTTTTTCTTCAGCTTACCATCGTAACTGATGTTCAAGTTGACATGCTAATTAGATGTCTTTTCCAGTGGATAATTTAATACATAAATTAGCTTTGCTTGTTTCATAATATTTCAAGTGCATTGATATACCATGAATGTCCAGGTGTAATAATCGTGAGCTAAGCTTTGCTAATTGTGTTCAAATAGGACTCAGCAAAACATATTAGGAGAAGATTCTAAAAGAATCCACATGTCATGTCATGCATGTATGGAAAGTTTTACATCAATTCTGTGTTTTATCCTTTCTATTAATACCAGTTTTGCATCTTTTTGTCAGACTTGATCTACTATTGTAGGGAATTTAGCTTTTTCTAGAGAACATTAAAACAGGCTGAAGTTGTATTTTTACACATGGGGTAATTGCTGGTGAAATATGTTTACCATCTGCTTTCCTTGCAAATGATTTTAGATGGCTGATTGCTTTTGGTTGGCTTTTTCTTCATCTTACTATCATAACTGATGTTCAAGTTGACATGCTAGTTAGATGTCTTTTCCAGTGGGTAAATTAATATATAAATTAGCTTTGCTTGTTTCATAATATTTCAAGTGCATTGATATACCATGAATGTCCAGGTGTAATAATCATGAGCTAAGCTTGGCTAATTGTGTTCAAATAGGACTCAGCAAAACATATTAGGAGAAGATTCTAAAAGAATCCACATGCCATGCCATGCCATGCATGCATGCATGAAAAGCATTTATTATACATCTCGTCTGACAAGTGCCATTAATACAGTAAATGGCTTCAGCTTTTCTATTTTTATTTTTTTAAATTTTATGTCTCTTTGTGTATTATCAAATAAGGTTTGCTTTTTAGATGGTTATTTTGCATTTAGTACAATCTGTGTTATTTCAGCTCACCAGAACAAGTTTTGGCCTTGGAGTACTTCAAACCTGCTTCATTGTCTACTTTCTCACAAGATAATACTCTACGGAAGAAAAAAAGAAAGTCAGTATCCTTTTTTTTTTGTCTTGTTTATTGTTTGCAGTGTAGCATATTAATGCTAATGTGTAACTTCTTGCTTTGAACTGCTAAGCAACTTTTAGTTATTGTTTTCAAAGCATGTGGAAACATGCTGATGTATTTTAATTGTCATCTTGTTCTGATGTTGTACTCTGTGTTCCTTGTTCTGCTCTAGCTACTCTTTCCCTTGTGTATAAGATTCGTATCTCTGTGATTTCAGGTCTTCAAAAACAGATTTGAACAAAAGTGCTCCAGTGCGTGTGTCCTCAAGAATTCAATCCAAGATTACATTAAAGTCAGTATCCTATTTTATCTTGCTGTTGTGTTGCTTATTATGATATTGTGTTCCGGATTAGGGTTTAATTTTCCTCTTTGGACAAGTTCATAATCTTTATGGTTACATCAAAAAGCCACCTGTCCCACAACATTTTAGGTTGTACTCTTAAGTGGCATTTCAGTTTATGCTTTAGTTGGCAGTTTGCCATGTGCCTTTTTTCTAGATGTTTACACATGTTTAATCTGCATTAATTCAGACCAGAAGAACCAGATTTGATTGCAAAACCAACCAAAGTTGCTTCAGTACATCTCTCTCCACGAAAAAGGAAGTATAAGAAGATCTCACCAAGGTTTGTTTCATTTTTATCTTGTTGATATTCTGTTTGGTCTAGTCATGCTTTCACCTCTTTCTGGCTAGTAAATAGTTTTGGTTATTAAATTGCATGAAACATAGAAGCGTAGTTGTGATATGATATGGTCTTCATTAAAAAAATATGCTTACTCATTTCCTTTTTGTCCTTTTTCAGGATATCAAAGTCAGTTTTGTTGTCCAAGTCCTTCAAAAATACAACACCGGGCATCTCTTCACAGAAGACATATCAGTGGAAAATAACAACAAAGTTGGTTTCTTCTTTCTTTTTCCCCTCTTATTCTCTCCTTTCCTTCTTTACTTTTGGCTTGAATGTTTCTTCTCATAGCAGTGTTTTATGTCTTCTGTTATTGCTACTAATCGGGCCCTTGGTATCTTATTTTCTCAAGAGATCAGCGGTTGCATAGATTGGTTTTTGAGGAAGGTGGATTGCCTGATGGAACTGAACTAGCATACTATGCTCGTGGGCAGGTGATTAGTATCACATATTCTTATCCTTTTACTTTCTTATTGTTTATAGTAAATAATATAAATTCTTCTGCACAGAAATTGCTTGGCGGGTATAAAAGGGGCTTTGGAATACTTTGTCATTGCTGCAATTGTGAGGTAGTTCTTATTGGGTAAACTTCTTGACTCCTTTATCATCTGTCAGACATATTGTCAAGGACCTATGGTTTATGACTAATGTGCAGGTCAGCCCCTCAACGTTCGAAGCTCATGCAGGTTGGGCTACTCGCAAAAAACCGTAAGTCTTCTTTTTTATTAGATGTGACTTTCCTTTATATTTTGAGCTATTTTTCTCCTCACAAAATTCATGATTTCTTGTTTTTACCCCCACAGCTATGCATGTATTTACACATCTAATGGCGTATCGCTCCATGACTTGGCAATTTCTCTCTCAAAAAGTCGGAAGTATTCTTCTCAGGATAATGATGACCTCTGCATCATTTGTGCAGATGGCGGGGATCTTCTGCTTTGTGATGGATGCCCAAGGGCCTTCCATAAAGGTGAACGTAAATTCTAAAGGTTATAAGAAAAGTAAACTTTTAAATTGCTGATTAACTAATCAAATTGTTACCTACAACAAACTTAAAAGCTGCTTCTGGACACAGCCCTTTCGTATCTCTTGTTTGGTTGAATTTTTGATCTTCTGCATTAGTTTTCTTTTGACAGGTCAATTAATGCCATGCTAACAGTGCCTTATGAATTAATTTTGAATTATATAAGTATTTTAATTAGTACATTCGCGTATGATTTTAATGTTTTATAGAAAATTAGCTTAATTAATATTAATAGTTATTATTAATTAAGAGTATTAGTTCATTTCCTATTTTTGATAAAATTCTTTAAGCACTTTCTTGCCTTCCAATATAAAGCACAGTTATGCATTCCTTTACTGAAGGTCATTTTATCATGAATAAAAATTGAGAATTCAAGTTTCACTTTGAATGGAATCTCCTCTTGTTTCTTTGCACTCGTGGATTCAAGAAAAATGAACATAGATGAATGATATTTGAGAATTTGCTATTCTACAAAATTGTTTGCTCTTGTGGACCTTAAGAACCCCAATTTCTTTGTGGATTCAAAGGCTGTCCAATTGATTCTAGGTTTTTCTGTCCTTATTGTAGCTCCAACATGAGAAATTTCTGTATATTTTAATTTTCTTGACCTATGAAATGCTTGCTTGTATTCACTATATAGTTAAGGCACAAAAATTAACAGTGTTATGAGTCCCTCATTTCTCGAGAATGATGGTCCATTTTAAGTCCTGTAAATTGAAGTTTAATATTCAAATTCTGATGTCATTTGTTATTAACCTATTAATCTTCTTTGATGAGTCACAGTTTGGACTTTGGGCAGCTGAGAACTGAGATGACAACTTGCTAGGCATACTCGTACCAAGCTTTGTAGCATTTTCAGTTGTACACCTTCCATGAATTTTTGTGTGCTGTGTCAAAGTGTTTTTAATACCATTACTGGGGTTGAAAACATATATTTCCCAGCAATTACTTGTTCCTTTTTTTGAACTTGGTTAAAAGAAAGAGCTTCCATGACTTTTATGTTGTTGTGAGAAATTAGCGGCTCCAATTAGTATGCCTAGTTTCATTGCATTATATATTATTCTTTAAGCATGAAATGTGAGCCATTACTATCACTACTCAGCATTTGTGTTTATGCTTTGTGAAATTGACAAATTATCGATTTATTTATGATCAATTCATCTTTATCTAATAAGACTATGTAAGTTGCCTCTAGATGATTTCCTGACTGCATAATTTTATTGCCTTTGTAGGATGTGCTTCTCTATCAACTGTTCCCAGTGGCGATTGGTATTGCCAGCATTGCCAGAATACGTTCCAAAGGGAAAAGTTTGTTGAGCATAATGCAAATGCTTTCGCAGCTGGAAGGGTTTCAGAAATTGATTCTATAGAACAGATAACTAAGAGATGCTTTCGTATTGTCAAAAATGTAGAAGCTGAACTTACAGGATGCGCATTATGCAGGTCATAGCTACACTGATAAACTGGAATAGTTGAGCTTATTTACTTTGTTACAACTCATGACCCACGTCACACATTTTGTAATGAAAAGTTGTCGCTATAAATATGGTTTTTGGTCTTTTAATCCCTTTGGACTTAGCTGTAGCTTGATATATCTTTAGTATTTGTTTTATGCAGAGGTTATGATTTTATGAGATCTGGATTTGGTCCACGCACAATTATACTTTGTGATCAGGTAATTTTCAAAGTTGTTCATGTCTTCTTTTTTGTTGCAATTGAAATTGAGTGATTTAGATGGGGAAGTTCTTTTGTGTCAATAGTGCATGCATCTATATAATTAACTTGATGTTCTTTTTTTGATTAGGTGCTTTCCTCTTTTTCATGTCATCTTATTCTTCTGTTTCCTCTATGTGGACATGGAGTTACATTTTTAATTCATTGTTGCTTGAATTTGCTTAGAGGATTGGTACGCTTATTATTTATTTATGATCTGTGCCAGTGTGAGAAAGAATTTCATGTTGGCTGTTTAAGGAGTCATAAGATGGCAAATCTGAAGGTTAGTTTGTACAGGATCTTATTTTCCTTTTAAGATGGATATCATTTGCATACTCATTTTCATCTGTGGCGAACATTCTAGTCAATTTGTGGATAAACATGTTGATGCTTCTTGTTTGGCAGGAACTGCCAAAAGGGAACTGGTTTTGTTGCATGGATTGCAGTAGGATCCATTCTACTTTGCAGAAGTTGCTCATTCGTGGGGCTGAAAAACTCCCAGACTCTCTTTTGAATGATATAAAGAAGAAGCATGAGGAAAAAGGTTTAAACATCAGTGACAGTATTGATGTGAGATGGACGCTTCTTAGTGGAAAAATTGCTTCTCCAGAAAATAAGCTTTTACTCTCACGGGCTCTTTCTATTTTTCAAGTAAGTGCTGTCCATGTATTATGTAATATTTCTTTGGCCATTGATGCCTGAATATAGTAATCAGTGGTGCTGCTGCTCTAAATTAATAGCTGTTGACAGGATTCTGGATTTTTGTTGTTATTAGGTTTTATTGTTTTACCAATTTGAGGACTTCAAATCTAATAAATGAAAATCTTTTGTTTCTGTCTTAGTTTCAATCTTTAAAGAAGAGTGCTGGAATATCATTATGGAATTTATTTTTCTGTCCTTTTTGGAAATAGTTTTTTTTGCTATGCAAGAATAGCACGTTGGCTGTGATGTGCAAGGTGCTTTTCACCTCAATGCTCAGTCAAATGCTGTTTAAAAGGAAAAAAAGAAGTGCTTTTAGGAATGATGCTCTTTCACACGAAGTTTTGATGCTTTTAGTCAGGTATCATGATCCACTGGCAGATTTTTTTTCTTAATTAAAACTGCCTTTTAAAGAATTCCCGTGCATTGGTGTTCTAATATTTAAAGAATTCCTATGTGCCACCCTCACTCCCTTTTTCCTTCATCTGGGCATCAAACCTTACCAGTCCTTGACATATGAGAAACATCGTGTGGGGAATCGGAAATGCCTGGGGAAGAACCCTAAAGTCAGTCCTCTCCGTCTGCTTCCCGCTCTTTCTTTTGTTCTCATTCAAAATCCTTAATTGAAGGAATTTAAAGCAAGCAAGAGTATCATTAAGAACATAACGTGCATTGATCTTTAGTGGTCAACATGCTTATTATCTTTTCTTTGATTTTTTGATCCAACTATCTTATCTATTTTTTTTTTATAATCATCATTCTGATTGTCAATAGTTTCGAAAGAGGATTTAAGTGCTCGTGTTGAAAAATTATGGAGCTTTCTGAAAATACAGTGCAGAAACTTGTCAATCCCTCACTGACTGCTGCAACCCAACTTGATAAACAATGCATGCCTCTGACTGCTCATTAGGAGGATGCTGTTATCACTTTTTAAATCCCTACATGTGCATGCTTGCAGTGATATGTGAAATTTGATGATTTGTTTTCAAAGTCCTCTTTTGTTGATGGTGTCATGCAAGCATTATTTTTTTTCCTATAACTGTGACAATGTTAATGTTAAATTTAATCATTTACTTCACAATCTTACCTGTCTATGTCATAATGCAGTTCTATTTTGTGTTCCTTTTATGTGCTTCTGTATTTTGTGTAATGCTTCATCTGCAAATAAAAGTAACCAAGATATGCTAAGCTGACGTTTTTGTCCTTTATTTTCCAGGAATGTTTTGATCCTATAGTTGATTCAACAATTGGACGTGATCTTATTCCTTTGATGGTTTATGGGTAAGCATTCATATTTTTTCTCCTATTATATACAGCATATCATTTCATTGCCAGTTTCTGCAGCCATTAACATTAACTATTTTTCAGTAAGAACTCAAAGGGCCAAGATTATGGGGGAATGTACTGTGCAGTGTTAATAGTCAAGTAAGATATAGTTTTGTATCTCCAGGCTGGTTATATCTGGAGCTTTAGGAATGTTTATGAAGTCTAAATCTCTAATTTTGCAGCTCATGTATCGTATCAGCGGGTATACTAAGAGTTTTTGGGGAAGAAGTTGCAGAACTTCCCTTGGTTGCAACAAGGAATGGTGACCATGGCAAGGTGAGGATAATCAGCTGGGCTTGATATTTAGTTATTTCTCTGGCATTTGTTTGCAGTCTTAAGCTTTTTCTGTGAGCTTGAATTTAACGTTTTTTTCCTGGAGGGAGTTGTGTATTTTGAGGCATCTCCAATCCCCAATAATTTTTAGAACATGAAATTATTATATATTATACTTTTCAGCCATTGTGATATAGTTGTGAATCTTGATTTGCTTACTTTCTCAGGGATACTTTCAATTACTGTTCTCCTGCATAGAGAAGTTGTTGGCGTTTTTAAATGTGCAGAATCTTGTGCTTCCAGCTGCCGAAGAGGCCGAATCAATATGGATCGAAAAATTTGGTTTTCAGAAGATAAAACCTGAGCAGGTATGAATGTTTCTTAATGACAGGCGCAAATTAAATATAGTTGTGAATCTATTGTTTACCTGTCTGAAATTGATTTTTACTTTGCAGCTTAGCAAATATAGAAAAAACTGCTGCCAGATGGTTCGATTTGAAGGGACATCAATGCTACAGAAAGCGGTTCCCACCTGTAAAATTGTTAATCAAAGTATCGAGTCCATAGGATTATGTAGAAAGGAGTAACGGGGAGCCTTTTATATATATATATATATATATAATATATTTTTTTTTTAATTTTTAGTGAGAGGGAGAAGACGGCTGATCTTTTAGTTTCTACAGTTTTGATCTTATTTTTTCATATTGATGTATAGGCTAGATATTGAAGGAAGTATATACATGTCTAGTCCTCGACGGAAGCTATTTGGGCTTACTGCTTTCTCATTTATTTCAATTGAGTTGGTAATTTTACTTTTGATTCTGAAGCTGAAATTCAATGTGCTTTTGTGCCAGCGAGAGGAAGGCATGATTATATTGGCATCTCGTTTTTCCATTTTTTTTTAGAGAAAATAACAGATAATGATACAACCAAGAGAAAGTCCGTTCCAGAATTAATCGTTGAGTAATTTCTCATTAACTAAATCGAAGGCAGGGTACGGTGTCTTTTTCACGAGGATGGTATCATTAGATGACGTATAAATGATTGTTATTTTAGGAGTATATTTTATAATCATGGAATGATTAGATTTAAAGAAATACTCATCTGATTGATATGAGTGGGAAAAAAAAAATAATTTTAGTTCTACATTTATAACTTGTATTTACTAGTTGGGATTACATTACTTGAATATATTTGATATGATTTAGAATACTTGAATATATTTGATATGATTTAGAATACTTGTAATTGTAAGGATGGATTAAATATGAAATTCTTGAAGGATTGAATTATATTCAGTCATGTGTAACTAAAAATACTTAGGGTATATTAGTATACTTTAAGGAATAATTAATTATAAGGTCGATGTCTATTATTTGGCTTGTATTAGGTTTATATATTGGAGCTTTGTTCATTATATGCTTCAGGTCGCAAGATCCATTAGTCAAGTATGAAATTCTTGTGCAAGTTTAAAATATAATGTATTAGATAGATTCAGTCCTTTATGGGTGAGTGAGAGATGTTGGTTATTGGATTAGGCCTGGTGATGCGATCCAACCATTAAATGATCCATTGAAGGTTCTAGTTGGTCTAGTTACTAGGCTTAGGGCTAAGAAGTTCAAAGAAGCTTTCAATGGACTTCTTCAAGATACATGGGTTAAGGTGGACTTCAAGAGGATTTGTAATAATAAAGAGCAAGCCTTGATTAATCTGACTCATGTTCAAGAGGGGCTTGTTGGTGGAACCAAGACCATTACACAAGGATTGGGAGAAGAACACTAGATTCGGATAGTTTGACCTTTCGTTATTTTTTTGGTCATAACTGGAGCTACATATCTAATTTTGATGTGATTCTAGTTGGGCTGGAAACTAGACTTCCATACCTTTTCAACGTTATATGGCACGCCTTCTAATTCATTACGACGAGAGAGAAACATCCATTTTCAGTTGGGCCTTGTTGCTGCCAAACAGAATGCGGAAACAACAAACTTGTCTTATTTAATTAGTTGGGCTATCAAACTTTATTTATTTTGAGAGGAGGCAATTTGTTTGGGTTTTAGACTTGTTTATTTTGTTTATTTTAATTAGTTTGAGTTAGTTTTAGCTTGGGTTGATTATTATTTAAATTGGGTTTATGTGAGACCCATTAGGGAAACTAGGGTTTTGGCTTGGAGTTTAAATACTCTTTAGGAATAATTTTAGGTCAGACTTTTTTTTGACATTTTTAGCATTGTAGCTGACTTTTGGTTGCTTAATCTTGGTTTTTGATTGAACTTTCAACTCTTCAAAGAATTGACCATTTTTTGTTGTGAATTTATACTTCCTTTACTCGTCTCCAGGTGCAGGCGTTGTGATCGAGTTGGTTTATAGTCTTGTTGCCTTGGAGCAAGTCTTCCATTGTGATAAGCTCATTCAAATCTTAACAAACTTGGGTTAGATTGATCTTGAGGTCGCGAATACCATTAAATTCCGTTGGGGTTCGCATCACCTAGTCCAAGTATTTAGAGGAGTTACTAAAGGAAGTAATCGCTTGCTCTACTTATATATATAGGGACATAACCTATATGAAAAGTTAAGTTTTTTATTGTTGAAAGAAAATAGTTCACTCTTTCTCTTCTCTCAACTTGGACTCTCTACATTAACTTGACAATATTTACAAAGACGTTCGTACTGTAGAATATCACTTTAGTTCTAGTAATTGAAGTGGCACTAAAGTAATTGATCCAGAGACAAGAGAGCGAATTCTCACGTCACAAGTAAGTTTCCTTACAATTCTACACTTCAGAATGCACTTTCTAGCCCTTGTATACAAGATAGGACATTTTCTATCCCTATCTCTTTTATTCTGAGTGCTTTTTTGAGCCCTCGTCTTCGAGGTAGTATGTTTTCTAACCTTATCTCCTTTCGAGTGAGCCTTTGAGCCCTTATCACTTAGATAATGCATTTCTAACCCTATCTCTTTTTTAGTGCGCCTTTGAGCCCTTACATCTCATATAGTTTGCTTTCTAGCTCTATCTTTATTTTCCTCGAGTGCACCTTTGAGCCCTCATCACTCAAATAGTGTATTTTCTAACCCTATTTTTTTAGCACGTCTTTGAGCCCTCATATCTCTAATAGTGTGCTTTCTAACCCTATCTTTATTTCTCTCGAGTGCAAATTTGAGCTTGCATCACTTAGATAATGCATTTTCTAGCACCATCTCTTCTCTTTATGAGTACGTCTTTAAGCCCTCATCTCTTAGATAACGTACTTTCTAGCCCTCATTACTCAGATAATGCGTTTTCTAGCCCTATCTCTTCTCTTTTCAAGGGCGTCTTTGAGCCCTTATCTCTTAGATGGTATACCTTCTGGCCCTATCTTTTTCCTTTCGAGTGTGCCTTTGAGCCCTTATTTCTCAGATAGTGTGCATTTAGGCCATATCTTCTTCCTTACGAGTGCATCTTTAAGCCCTTACCTCTCAGATACTGCGCCTTCCGGCCTTATTTTTTTCCTTTCAAGTAAGCCTTTGAGCCTTTATCTCTTAGATAATGTGTATTCAGGCCATATCTTTTTCCTTTTGAGTGCACCTTTGAGCTTTTATCACTTAGATAATACGTTTTTTAGCCCAATCTCTTCCTTTGAGTGTGCCTTTGAGCCTTTATCACTCAGATAATGTACTTTCTAGCCATATCTCTTTCCTTTCAAGTGTACCTTTGAGCCCTCATCTTCTAGGTAGTGCGTTTTCTAACCCTATCTTCTTTTGAGTGCCTATCAAGCCCTCATCCTTAAGATAGTACGCATTCTAGTCCTATCTCTTTTCTTTTCGAGTGCACTTTCTAGCCCTCGTATATCGAATATTGCACTTTTTAACCTTATCCATTGAGTGTGTCTTTGAGCCCTCAACCATCAAATAATACGCTTTCTAACCTTATCTCTTTTCTTTCGAGTGTGCTTTCTAGCCCTCATATACTAGATAATACATTTTCTAGCCTTATCTCTTTCCTTTTAAGTGCACCTTCAAGCCCTCATCACTTAAGATAGTACGCATTCTAGCCCCATCTCTTTTCTTTTTTAGTGTACTTTCTAGCCTTTGTATATCAGATAGTATGCTTTCCAGCCTTATTTATTGCGCCTTTAAGCCCTCAATCATCAAATAGTACACTTTCTAACCCTATCTCTTTTCTTTTTTAGTGCATTTTTTAGCCCTTGTATACCAGATAGTGCACTTTCCAACCTTATCTATTGCGTTTTAAGCCCTCAATCATTAGAGATTATGCTTTCTAGCCCCATCGCTTTTCTTTGGAGTGTTCAAGCCCCATCTCTTTTCTTTTTTAGTGCATTTTCTAGCCTTTGTATACCAAATAATGCGCTTTCCAACCTTAGCTATTGCGCCTTTACGCCCTCAATCATCAGATAGTACGCTTTCTAGCCCTATCTTTTTTCTTTCCTTTCGAGTGCATCTTCAAACTCTCATCACCCAGGTAGCGTGCTTTCTAGCCCTACCCCTATCACTTACTAAGCGCTTCGAGCCCTCATTTCTAAAGAACTAACCAATTTTTGATATGGTAAGTTCACTATCTCTCATTTCTTTTTTCTTATTTATAAATTACCATGTAAAGTCTTTTATGAAACTTTCTGTTGTAAGTATTGTAAAGATGGAAAACTGTCATAACTCATTTTTAGGTTATTCTCCAAAATTTATCCTGTTTCTTCATAAAAATCAAAAACTAAAAGCAATAATAACAAGAAGACTGACAATTTGTAAAAGTTGGTTGAGGAAGGTTTTAGATAAAAGAGATAAAAGATTGTTGGGCCGTTAGTTGGCCCAACCCATTTTGGGCGAGCCGAGCCTGGATTTCAGGCCGAGTTTAGCCCATTCATTTAAAAAATAAAAAGCTAATTTTTCAAAAGACCATTTTGAAATTATCTATGGGCTCGTCATACATTTTTCTAACAATTTTGTCTAATATCAAGATGTAGACTTACACTATATGATATGGACCCGGTATAAATGTATCTTATTTTTCCCCATGTAAAATTCAAAATTTCAAAAATTTTATTTTTTTAATAAAAAAGATGTTTTGTTTTCACGCATACAACCAAATTCTAAAATTTTCATGCATATTTAAAAAAAAATTGTATTTTTATCATGTTTTAAAATGCAAAATAGATATTGTAACCAGTTTATGATTATCCATTAGGATTTGGCTAAAATTTCGGAAAAAAAACCCATAAAAATTAATTCATTTAATTAATATACGGGGCATGAATTTCTTAACATAATACATAATTACGTTATTAATTTAAATGGATTGATAGAAATAAATGTTAGAAATTAGTTGTATCTAGTGAATAATTGTGATGCTAAAATTAAAGTTTTAGAACGGTTATGATTTAACCCGATAAGATAGAGACTTTCTCATGAAGGAAGATGTGCCTTGAACTTTAGATGAGACCAACAAATAGAAACACAACTAAGAATAATAATCTGAAAACAATGTAGTTTACCTTAGATAGGGTGAACTGAAGATGATGCGTCTTCCCTTTGCACAACTAGTCTCCTTACCTAGACTATCGCAAACCATTAGGTTTTCTAGCAACCATAATACTTGGTGGCGACTCTTGAACTTCATAATCATAATTGTATGATTAAACCCAAGACCCCCTTTAACATTCTTAGGAGCTAGCTATGTCATTCGACGTCGTGCACGTAATGACAGCATATATGGCAAAGTAACACTCATTGATTTGTTAATGCCACCTTGAACTTTAGATGAGACCAACAAATAGAAACACGACTTAGAATAATAATCTGACAACAATGTAGTTTACCTTAGATAGGGTGAACTGGAGGTGATGCGTCTTTCCTTTGCACAACTAGTCTCCTTACCTAGACAATCGCAAACCATTAGGTTTCCTAGCAACCATAATACTTGGTGGCGACTCTTGAACTTCATAATCATAATTGTTTGATTAAACCCAAGACCCCCTTTAACATTCTCAGGAGGTAGCTTGTCATTCGACGTTGTGCACGTCATGATAGTATGTATGGAAAAGTAACACTCTTTGATTTATTAATGCCACAATCTTCACATGATCAGGAAAAAAATCAAACGATATTTCAGGATGGGGTTTCAGAGTGTTAATTGAAACAAAGGAAACATGATATTCATTTCTGATCATGCTTTGTATAAAGAACCCAAAGACAAAGTTAGTTCTTTGGTTGTGCAGCTTCGTAAACGTGGATTCATAAGTGAACATGTTGCAAACCTTGGAAAGAAGCCTACATTTCCCTATTCTCCATTGATGAATGCATTAACACTTCATAGATGATATCCGAGCATAGGTCACAAGTTGAGTTCATGGTAAAACAAATGTTTTTGTTACCGGCTTAAGGAAACCATAACAATGCTTTTGGATTAGAAGTCAAGCAAATCCTCTTTAACACTGTCAAACATTGACAACTCTTGACCCTTTAAAGGAAAACTAGATTTGGAGGACCTATATTTTGAATACTGATACAACCATATTATTTGATAGTTTTATATATAATTACCTGGTATTTTGTTAATGTTTTTTATATAAAATTCCTTGGTAATCTTTGTTTTATGTTTTTAAGGTAGTTTTGAATGTGAGATTCGAAAAGAAGTAAATTGGAGATAAAATTCAGACCATGTTTTAACTCGCGCTAAATAATAGCAAATTTGACCTCTGATCGATGTTTTATGTAGAACTTAAGTTGTAGAGGTCAAAATGAAATGATTCCAATGGAATTAGAAAGATAACATCCATATATTTCGATACATACATGACAAGAAAAATAAAAAATAAAGAATATGAAAATCATAACCTTCAAAGACAAGTCTCGCATTCTATCAATTTTAACCTTCGGGCATTCTGACTTGAATATCTTGAGTTAGAGAAAACCACTTGATGCAAACTTTTAAATTCCTAACTCTAGAACCTATCAATACCAAATATCAACAGAAAAAGATCTCATATGAGAGAGATATGATTTTTCTAAGACAACCTATAAATTCTGCCAACAGACAGGTTTTGTGAAGAAACAAGTCCAACTTACTTAAATGTAAATTGTCTACTTTGGCAAGGACTTTTTTTTTTTTTGAGGATACAAATGGAGGGATGTGGGGATTAGGATTTCCTAAAAAGTAAAAAGTACGAGAAAAAGAAAGAGAGGAGGCAGCTAGAAAAAAGAGGAAAACTCCACTTTTTTCTCTTATACTCGAAATTATGTTCTCATTTGTTCTATTCATTAGTTTTTCGATAGACATGCAAGACTAAGTTATTTTTCTTGGTTGAAAGGATAATGAAACCTTCTAATTTCAAAAACTATGAGATCTATTCTATCTTTTTTTTTCCAGTTTATATGATGAATATGAATGTTTTTCTATGCTTATTTCCTATGATTATTTAGTTTTATTGTTAGAGCGGACTCTAAATTATTATTCTAAACCAATCTACTTCTAAGTTTGCTATTAAAACCAGAGTTGTGATATATAAACTTGTGAAGCGACTATGTTTAATAATTATGGTTGATCTATGTCATTAATTTTAGGAAAAATATTCAATTAAATCGAACATAAACTGCAGACAGTTATGTTGTCTAGATTTATCAATCTATCTAGTTTTTAAGGTTTGCATTGAATTAAATTACTAATGTGGACACTATGGTTATTTAATGGTTAGAGTTAGTTATACTACAGATCGGTTTTCTAACTAATGTTAAGAAAAGATAGATATTCAAAATACAAATTGATGTGTCGTTTCAATGATCAATTTTGATTTCTATAGGTGGACGTTTACTTGAAACCAAGGTTTTTCTCTTGATAAGTTTTAGATTTATTTAATTTAGCTTGATTATTTTATTTTGTTTACCATAGTATAGCTTAGATAACCTCAAAACCCCCCCAACTTTAAATCATCTAGCATAAAGACCTGAACTAGATCTTCTTTATGGGATCGGCCTTTTGATTGCTCTAAACTATATTGTTTCTTTATGGGATGTATGATTATGCATAATGATGTATGTTGGATATGGATTAGCTACACCCTGGGTTGATATATGGTCATCATTCCTTTATAAATGGGTAAGGTTCTAATTCTTTCTTAACTATCGAGAACATTTAATCTGAGCTAATGCTTATCATCATCATCATTGTTTATAGGGAGAAAGGCAAAGACTTTATTTTCTATGTCCCTAAGAAAAGAATCAGTCTCAGCCATGCTTTGTTGAAATCGGTGGACATCCCTTCCAATATTTTGGGCATTATGGTGGATTCTCCAGGCATAGATAGAGGCTCGGTCAATCTCCTCATCCATGTTTCTCATCTTTTCTAAAGGAACATGTTGTTCCTATTCAGTTGATTGTTGTTGGTGTTAATCATCTGGTTGTGGTGCTCGACCAATTCACACTTTTATTTCAAATGATTTGCCTTGGCTTTTTCCTCATCAAGCTTTTTCTCTAACAGATTAAACTCATTTCCCATTTTATCCAAATTAATTTTGAAGACCCTGATAACCTTTCATTTGGCTTTCGCTTCAGCCAGCTTACTTTCAAACATCACATGCTTCTTGTATAGCCTTTCATACTACACAATCCGGCTGTCTAATTCAACTTGGGTTTTTGAAGACATATCAGTCCTTTCTTAGCAATCATTGAATTTGGTTTTTAAAGCCTCTAGCTCAATATTGTTTTGCATCCAATATGTTTCCAATTCTTCTCGCTCTTTCTCAATTTGGTTTCTAGCTGTCTTTTCTCCTTCCAGTTGCTTCTCTAAGGGTATGATGTTATTATTCTTTTCCTCCATTTGTTGCTCTGTAAATTTTCTAAATTTCTCTTTAGTGAGGATTTGTTCCTCGAGGGATATCTTAAAGGCTTTACTAGTGCCTACCTCCATTTGGAGTCTTTCTAGTTGTTCTCTCAACTCTTCCTCATTGTTAATCCTTTTTTCTTTTAGTCGATTCAATAGCTTACAAAGTCTCGACTTCATATCCAAAAGTCATGGGGATGGTGACTACTAATAGATCTCTCCACCTTGGATACTTTTCACTAGTAACTTGATCTCTCAAACCATTTGATTCTTTCTTGATCAATACCAGAAGCTTCCAGTCTTACTTGATGTTTTTCATAACTTCCAAAGCATATTAATCCTTGAATAACCCTAAAAAATGAGATAACCCAGCCATCCTTGGCACATGTTGTACACCCCTAAGTTGCTGTCAAAAACATGCTAAGACATAAAATAAAATAAAAACCAAATGCAAAAATTTAAACACATTAATTCAAATAAACCACTTAAAACACATAAAGCCTAGTTCAATGTTGTCAAAAATAGAAAATTTCTAGTGAAGTCGCTATTATGTCGCACATGGGCGCATGGTATAACGGGGCATCGGGATTGAGGATTCGATACCTAGTTGTTTGGCTATTTGGTGTAGGGTCACTGAAGACTTGGATATACTAGTTTTATCAGAATCTTCAAGGGTAAAGGACTGGTTGTGGCTAAGAAAAGTATTAGCACCCCTATTGCACCTTACCTGAGGTAAGTTACATTGTGTGATCTAGATAT
>Ga0325400_1001144_pt1 | contig 21602 bp, 15 predicted proteins | sample PopdelMetagenome_2_FD_205662 | JGI IMG/M metagenome (GOLD analysis project Ga0325400, IMG submission 205662) | Populus deltoides microbial communities from Bellville, Georgia, United States - Xylem-PdKOR-R1 | ecosystem: Host-associated > Plants > Phyllosphere > Stem > Wood/Secondary xylem...
GGTGACCGCTTGTCAATCGGTCGCCTCGTCCAGCACGCGGGCCCAGCACAGGATCGTGACCGATGCGGCGCCGGCGGCGAGCAGCACGCGGACGCAGGCGTCGGCGGTGGCGCCGCTGGTGTGGACGTCGTCGACCAGCACCACCCGCCGGGCATCGATGCGCGCCGCGCCGGCGGGATCGACCGCGAACGCGCCCCTGACCGCGCGTCTCCGCCCGGCGGGGCCGAGGCCGCGCAGCACCGGGGTGGCGCGGCGGCGCTGGAGCAGGTCGGGCGCAACGGGCACGCCGCTCGACGCCGCCAGCCGGCGGGCGACCAGCGCGGCCTGGTTGAACCCGCGCCGCCACAGTCGCCAGCGGTGGAGCGGCACCGGCACCAGCACCTCCGCGTCGTCGGGCACCAGCCGCCGCATCTGCCGCGCGATCGTCTCCGCGAGCCCGAGCCGGCCGCCATACTTCAGCCGCAGCGCCACCCGCCGCGCGGCGGGGCCATAGGCGACCGCGGCAAGCACTCCGGCATGGCGCGGCGGATCGGCAAGGCATCGCGCGCAGCGCGCGCCGGGACTCGCGTGCGGCATCGGCCGGTGGCACCCCTCGCACCAGGGCGGCGCCAGGAAGCGCAGCCCCGACCAGCAGGGCGCGCAGAAGCGGTGGTCGTCGCCGACCGGCACGCCGCACCCTGGGCAGCGCGGCGGCAGCGCCCAGGCGAGCGCAGAGCCGAGCGCCGCCGATCCGGTGCGGGCGAGGAAGAACAAGGCTGGCGACCCCATGCAAAGCCTTGTCGCCGCTCCCCGACGCGCCCACAAGCCCGCGCGTGACCTCCGCTATCTTCGACCGCGCCGCCCGCCGCCGCCGCCGCGACCGTGCCGAGCCCGGCTTTCGCGCGCACGATTTCCTGCGGGCGGCGATGCTCGACGGGCTGGCCGAACGGTTGGGGGCGATCACCCGGCCGATCGGGTCGGTGCTGGACCTGGGCTGTTTCGACGGCGCGTTCGTGCCGCCGCCGGGTGCTCGGGTGGCGCGGATGGACGCTGGCTTCGGCTTCGCACGCGCCGCGGGCGGCGTGCAGGCGGACGAGGACCGGTTGCCCTTCGCCGATGCGAGCTTCGACGCGGTGGTGAGCGCGGGCGTGCTCGACCAGGTCGACGACCTGCCAGGCGCGCTGGCGCTGGTGCGGCGGGTGCTGAAGCCCGACGGCGTTTTTCTGGGCGCGTTCACGGGCGCAGGCTCGCTGCCGACGCTGCGCGCCTGCCTGCGCGAGGCGGAGGGCGAGCGGCCGGCGGCGCGCATCCATCCGCAGGTGGAGGTGCGCGCGGCGGGCGACCTGCTGGTCCGCGCCGGATTGACGCTGCCGGTGGCGGATGTCGAGATGCTGGACGTACGCTACCCGTCGCTGTTCCGGCTGCTGGAGGACCTGCGCGGAATGGCGGCGGGCAATGTGCTGAGCGAGCGGGTGCCCCTGTCGCGCGAGACGCTGGGCCGGGCGACGGCGGCATTTGCGGCGCGCGCGGATGCGGGTGGGCGGACGACGGAGCGGTTCGCGATCCTGCACCTCACCGGCTGGGCCCCCGACCCCAGCCAGCCCCGGCCCGCCCGGCGCGGGAGCGGGGCGCAGTCGCTGGCGGAGGCGTTAAAGCCGAAGGGATAGGTCGCCTTGGTCCGTGATCTCCCGCCAGGGCGCGGCTTGTCCGACCGGCGCTAGACCAGCGTCCCGCCGGCATCGGCGTCGCGCGCGAGGATGCGGCCTATCGCGTCGAACAGCGCGTCCATCGCCACCGGCTTGAACAGCACGTCGTCCGCTCCCGCCGCCAGGCAGCGTTCGCGCAGGTCGAGAGCGGTGTCCGCGGTGATGACGATCACGGGCACCTGCGCCTTGGTGTCGGCGCGCGCGCGAATGTGGCGGATCGCGGTGATGCCGTCCATGCCGGGCATCCTGAGGTCGACCAGCAGCATCGCATAATCGTGCTCGCCCAGCATGCGGAGGCCGATCTCGGCGCTTTCCGCTTCGTCCATCGCCACCCCGGCGACGTTCAGCATATCCTTGACCACCCGCCGGTTCATCCGGTCGTCCTCGATGAACAGAACGTTCACGACCTCACCCGGACGGGGGGCACAAGGGAACCGGGTGTCATACTGGTCACATACAGATCATGCGGCCCGGCTCGCAAGCGTATCCGGAACGGATGCGACGAACGGTCGATCGAGGATGCGGGCGATCAGCTCGGCGCTGGCGATCGGCTTGGCGAGCCGCTCCGCCCCCGCGACGGCCACGCCGGGGCCGGTGCCGAGCAGCGTCACCTGGACCCCCTCGCCCCCGGCCGCGATCAGCCCGGCGACCGCTTCGGCGATCTCGCCCGCCACGCCCAGCGTCGCCTCGTCCGCCAGGATGCGCAGGGCGCCCCTGTCCTTCATCAGCGCCAGTGCCTCGGCGGTGCTCGCCACCAGCGCGATCGGCTCGAGGTGGGGGGCGAACAGCGTGCGGATGGTGGCACGGGCGATCGGGTTGCGCTCGATCACCAGCAGCGCCGGCGGGACGACCGCCGCCGCCGCCGGATCGGCCGCGGGACGGTATGGCAGGGTGACGGTGAAGCATGCGCCCTTGTTTGGCGCGCTATCGACGGTGATGCCGCCGCCCATCGCCTCGGCCAGGTTGCGGCAGATGGCGAGCCCAAGCCCGGTGCCGCCGAACTCGCGGGTGGTGCCCGCGTCGGCCTGGCGGAAGCTCTCGAAGATCATCCCCAGCTTTTCGCGGGGGATGCCGACGCCGGTGTCGCTGACGGTGATCGCCACCCGGTCGCCGTCAAGCGCCGCGACCAGCGCCACCTCGCCGTCGCGGGTGAACTTCAGCGCGTTGGACAGGAGGTTGAACACCACTTGCCGCACCCGTGCGACATCGCCCTCCACCCCTTGCGGACAGTCCGCCAGATCGACCCGCAGCGCCACGCCCTTGGCGGCCGCTCCGTCCTCCCACAGCCGGGCGGCGTCGGCGAGCGTCGCGCGCAGGTCGAATCGGGCGTTCTCCAGCGTGAGCTTGCCCGACTCCATCTTGGCGACGTCGAGGATGTCGTCGACCAGCGCGCGCATCGTCAGCCCCGCGGTCTGCACCACGTCCAGCCGGTCGCGCACGTCGGGCGCAAGCGCGGCGTCGGCCAGCATCACCTGGGTCATGCCGAGGATGCCGTTCAGAGGGGTGCGGATCTCGTGGCTGGTGGTCGCCAGAAACTCGGTCTTGGCCGCGAGCGCGGAGCCCAGCGCCTGGTTGCTGACCGCGAGCTCCGCGGCAGTGACACGCACCTTGTCGCGGCTGCGGCGGATGGTGAACAGGCCGATCAGCAGCAGCACGATGATGATCGCGACTGCGGCCAGCCCGCCGCCGAACAGCATCTGCTGGCTTTCGACGCGCGCCCGCTCGAACGCGACGCTGCGGCGGGCCTCGTCGCGCTGGAGGTTGGCGATGCGCAGCTCCTGGTTGGCGAAGTCGAATCGCGCCGCCATCAGCTGTGCGCTGGTGCTGGTGGCGAGCTGGGTGGACTGGTCCTCCAGACGCTTGAGCGCCTCCAGGTGCGCCATGGCGCGGGGCAGATCGCCCTGCGCGCGATAGATGCGGTACGCAGTGTCGTGCGCGTCGCGCCAAGTCAGGCTGGTGGTCTTGAGATCGAGCCCCTCGAAGCTGCGCCCGATCATCGCCGCCGCCTGGGGCAGGCGACGGTGCTCGAACATCACCTGCGCCGCGAGCGCCAGCATCGGCCGCTCGTCGGACGCGCCGCCCCGCGCCGACGCCATGAATCCCGACTGCATGGTCTGCTCGGCGTCGCGGACCTGACCGGCGGCAAGCTGCGCGCGGGCGATATTGCGCAGGATCTGCGCTTCGATCAGCGGGCTCTTGAGCAATCGGCCCTGAGCCAGCGCGACGCGGAACTGCGCCTGCGCCTCCGCCAGCCGGCCGAGCGCGATCAGCACGTTTCCCCGGTTGTTGGCGATGCTGAGCGCCACCAGCGGGTCGGCATGGTAGATGTCCCACGCCTGGTCGGCATAACGCAGGACGGAGCGGTAATCCTTGGCGTCCGAGTACAGCGCCGAGATGTTGAGCAGCGCCGCCGATTGCGACCGGGCATCACCGGTCGCCCGGAACAGCGCGAACGAGTTCTGGAGATCGGCCAGCGCCGCCGCCACGCGCACCCGGGACGCGTTCAGGCGCCCGCGAGACAGCAGGATCTGCGCCTTGAGCCGCGATCGGGGCGCTAGGCCGTCGACCGCCCGGTTTGCCTGATCGAGCAGCGTGGCCGCGGCGGACAAGCGCTCCAGCCTGACCTCGGCGTCGCCCTCCAGCCATTGGGCGGCGGCGATGGCCAGGGCGCGCCGCCGTGGATCGGGGATCGACTCGGATTTTTTCCGCTCCTGGCGAATGACCGGGATCGCTCCCTCCGGATCGGCGAACACCAGCGGCTTCAATCGGTCCATCATCGCCTGCACGCTGGTCGCGGCAGCGGCCATGGCGACCGCCGGCGTCAGCATCGGCAGCAGGGCGGCAAGGATCGCCAGGCAAAGGCGCTTGTGCAAGCCCCCAGTCACGCCGTCCGCCATGTCCCGAACCGGCCCAGGAGCTGCCGGGGATCGGGCGGGGAGTCGAGGTGCCGCTCTTCGTCCAAGTACGGGATCAGCGCGTCCAGCCCGATCGGCCGGCTGATAAGGAAGCCCTGCACCATGTCGCATCCCATCACCGACAGCAGCGCCAGCGACGCCTGCGTTTCCACCCCCTCGGCCACCACCTCCATCTCCATCGCATGGGCAAGGTCTATGGTCGAGCGGACGATCAGCGGATCGCGATGCGACGAGGTCAGCTGGGTGACGAACAGCTTGTCGATCTTGAGCTCGCGCGCGGGCAGCTGCTTGAGATAGGCGAGCGAGGACAGGCCGGCGCCGTAATCGTCGATCGCGATGGTGATGCCCATGTCGGCAAAGGTCTTGAGGTTGGCGATCGCGGAGGTCGGATCGCGGATCACGGAGGTTTCGGTAATCTCGAACCCGATCGCGGCGCCGCTGCCCTCGATCAGCGCGGCGACATCGCGGACGAAGCGCGCGTCGCCCAGCAGCACGCCGGCGATGTTGATGAACATGCACAGGTCATGGCCGCGCGCGCGCAGCGAACGCTGGTCGGCGATCACCTGCCGGATGGTCCACAGCGTCAGAGCGACGATGTCGCGCGATTCCTCGGCCAGCGGGATGAAGTCGCCGGGCAGCACCAGCCCGCGGTTCGGATGTCGCCAGCGGATCAGCGCCTCGACCGAGGCGATCCGCTGTCGACGCATGTGGAGCTTGGGCTGATACTGGAGGAACATCTCCTCCGCCGCGATTGCCCGGCGCAGGTCCTGCGCCAGCGAGATGCGATCGACGGTGCCGACCGTTTCGCCCACCCGGCGCGCAACCGGCCGGCGTTCGTGCCGCGCGTCGCCCAGCGCCTGTTCGGCCGATTCGATCAGCCGCACCTCGTCGCATCGCGCAGCTTCCACCACCGCGCCGCCCAGCGCCAGTTCGACCGCGCACGCCTCGCCGTCGATCTCCAGCGTCGCGTCGAAGGCAGCCTCGATCGTCACGATATGGTCGTCCAAGGCGGCGGCCGTGCTCGCCCCCGACCGTATTTCGACCTGCTCGCGGCCGCTGGCCAACACCTCAGCCTGGGGCAGCAGCGCGGTCAACCGAGCGACCACCGCGGCCATCAGCCGCTCGGTCCGGGCGCGGCCCAGGTGGCGACGCAGCACCGGGTAATCCGCCACCGCCGCGAGAATCAGCATCCGCCAGGCCGGTGCGGCCGGAGAGCCGCCCGTAGCGCTACCAGGATTGCCGCAATCGGCGGGGTCCGGGACGTGACACATGTTGTCTGACTATCCAGACACCCTAAACAACCTGTTAACCGATCACCCCGATTTCGTTGCGACCGGTGATTGCGAGCATGGTTACTCTACGTTAATATAATCAAGCATTCGGCCGGAAGGTCGGTGCTCAACGAGGGAGAAGACCATGTTTGCATTCCTGCTCTCGCTATTCGGCGGTGAATCGTCGGCGGCGGCGGTGTACGGCGAAAATTTCAAGCCGATCTGACCACTTAACGGGCCTGTCGGCGATGCTTGCCTGAACGGGCGGAGCATTGCCGGCAGGCCTTTCTGAACGGGTTTTACGACGTTCGGCTCTTCACGGACGCGAGTCGCTCTGCTCGACCTGGACTCGTCGGGTTAGGCCACCGGTCTACTATCCAGGTTATCGACGGTCCTTTTCGGGACGTGCGCCGATTGTTGGCAGCGCCTCCCAGCCACCACCCAGCGCCTTGAGCAGCGACACCGTCTGCTGGCGCAACTGCGCATCGCTGGTGACCAGTTCCTCGCGCGCCGACAGCAGCTGTGCCTCCGCATCGAGCAGCGCGTTCTGCGCGACGAAGCCGGTGCGATATTGCGCCTCTGTCGCCCGTGCGCTCGCCAGCGCATCGGCCACCGCGGCGTTGAGGGCAACCTGCCGCCGCCGTTCGCCCTCGATCCGGACCAGCGCGTCCTCGACGTCGCGCAGCGCACCCAGGACGACGGCGCGGTAGCGCAGATACGCCTGCTCGCGCATCTCGCGCCGATCCTCGACGGCGGCACGACGGCGGCCCCAGTCGACCAACGGAAACTGCGCCGCGCCCGTGGCGGTCAGTTGCAGGCTGTTGCCGGAGAACAGGTTGCCGAGCGCGCTCGACAGCAGTTGCGCCGCGCCGGTCAGGCTGAAGCGCGGGTAGAGGTCTGCGACCGCCACGCCGATGCCGGCGGTCGCGGCGGCGAGCTGACGCTCGGCGGCGCGGACGTCGGCCCGGCGGCGCAGCATGTCGGATGGCAGTCCGGCCGGGATCGCGGGCGCGGGCAAGAGCGGCGGGAGCACGCCGCCAAGGTCCGAGTCGAGCGCCGCCGGTGGCTGACCTACCAGCAACGCAAGCGCATGACGGCGCACGTCAATATCGATCCGGATCGGTTCTATTCGGGCTTCGGTGTCGGTGATCGAGGCGCGCTGGCGGGTGACGTCGATCGTCGGCACCAGCCCGACGCGCGCCGTCTCCTCCGCGATCCGCAAGCTGCCGCGCTGACGCGCCAGTTCCTCGCCGATCACCTGCAACTGCTGCTGGTCGAAGCGGAGCGCGAGATACGCCTGAGCGACTTCGGCGGCAAGCGTGGTGGCGAGGTCGGCGCGGGTGAACGCCTCGCCCTCCGCCTGCGCGCGCGCGGCCTCGACCTGCCGGCGGACGCCGCCGAACAGGTCGACTTCCCAGCTGGCGTCGAAGCCGAACGCGTAGGTGGTAATGCCGCTGCCGGGGAGTGCCACGCCGCCCGCCGATCCGGTGCCGCCGCCTCCCGCGTCGCCGCCGCCGGAGAACAGCCGTGCGAGCGAGGCGAAACCGGCGTTGCGGCTGAACTCGATATGCGTGGCATTGGCGTTGGCGTTGACCTGGGGCAACCCGCCGCTGCGCGCGACGATCTCCTGCAACCGCGCCTGCCGGACGCGCGAGGCGGCGGCTTGGACGTCCGGGTTGTCAGACAGCGCGCGCTCGACCAGCCGGTTCAGAACAGGGTCGCCGAAGCGGGTCCACCACCGTTCCGCGACCGCCTCGCCCGCGGGTTGCGGCCCGGCAAAGGCAGGCGGCGCTTCGGTGACGGGCGGGCGATAGTCCGGCCCCACCGTGCATCCCGCCAACGCCGCCGCGGCGGCCAGAGCGACCATCGCGCGCATCAATGCATCCCCCCCGCCGGCGCGCCGCCGCCGCTCTTGTTGGCGCGCATCAGCAGCACCAGCGGCGCCACCACCAGCACCACCACCATCAGCCCGCGGAACACGTCCAGGAACGCGAGCATCGCCGCCTGCCGCTGCACCTGCTGGTAGAGGATCGCGCTGGGCAGCACCGACGGATCCCCCTGCCCCGCGAATGCGCGCCCGGCGGTGGCGAGCCAGTCGTTGTAATTGGGATCGAGCGGGTTCAATCGTTCGACCAGCTCCGACTGGTGACGCTGCAAACCGTTCGACAGCATCGTCTGGGCGCTGGCGATCCCGACCGTGCCCCCCAGGTTGCGCGCGACGTTCAAGAGGCTGGACGCCTGCGCGGTCTGGGTCTGCTTCAGCCCGACATAGGCGATCGCGTTGATCGGCACGAACAGGAACGGCAGCGCCATCGCCTGATAGAAGCGCGCCATCGCCGCGTCGGCGAAGCTGATCTCGGCGTTGAGGTTCGCCATGTTGTACAGCGCCGCCGCCTGGACGAGCAGCGCCGGGAGCAGAAGCAGCCGGACATCGACCACTCCCGCCAGCCGCCCGGCGAAGGGCACCATCACCAGCGTTGCGACGCCCCCCGCGGTCAGCGCCAGTCCCGCGTCGAGTGCGGAATAGCCCAGCACCTGCTGCAGCATCTGGGGGATCAGCTGGGTCGTCCCGAACAGGATCATGCCGGTGATCGCCATCACCCCGATGGTCAGCGCGAAGTTGCGGTTCTTGAGCAGCCTGAGGTCGACCACCGGGTCGTCATGGTTGAGCTCCCATATGACCAGCGACACCAGCGACACCGCGGCGATGATCCCCGATCCCAGGATCAGCGGGCTGGAGAACCAGTCCTCGCGCTCGCCCCGGTCGAAGGTGATCTCGAGGAACCCGAGCCCCAGCGCGACCAGTGCGACGCCGACGTAATCGATGCGCAGGCCGTTCCTGAACTTGTCGGCGCGGTCCTTCTGCACCTGGTCGGGCTCGTCGACGAAGGTCTCGACCAGCAGCCACGCGGCGATGCCGACCGGCACGTTGATGAGGAACACCCAGTGCCAGCTGGAATATTCGACGATGTAGCCGCCCAGCGTCGGCCCCAGCACCGGCCCGACCACCACCACGATCGCAAAGGCGGCGAATGCCATGCCGCGCTTTTCGGGGGGAAAGGTATCGGCGAGGATCGACTGTTCGACCGGCGCGAGCCCGCCGCCGCCGATCCCCTGAAGGATGCGCGCGATCACCAGCGTCGACAGGTTGGGCGCGAGCCCGCACAGCAGCGAAGCGAGCGTGAACAGCGCGATCGAGATGAGGAAATACCGCTTGCGCCCGATCGCGTCGGACAGCCATCCCGAGATCGGGATCACGATCGCGTTGGCGACGAGGTAGCTGGTCAGCACCCAGGTCGCCTGGTCGTTCGACACCGACAGCCCGCCCGCGATATGATCGAGCGCGACGTTGGCGATCGAGGTGTCGAGCACCTCCATGAAGGTCGGGATCGAGATGATCGCGACGATCAGCCACGGCGAATACCGGCCCGCCGCCGAACGGCTCGGGCTCCACTCGTGCCCGCCGCCCCCGCGCGAGCCCCCGCCGCCTCCGGATCGCGCGGGGGTCTTGCCGCCGCTGCCTCCGCCCGTCTTCGCAGGCGTGCCTTGCGCGGCGGCGGCGGCCATCAGCGCACCTTGACGGTGGGGACCACCGACATGCCCGGCCCCACCGCCCAGCGGCGCGGGTCGGGACCGTGTCTGAGGTCGAACTCGATCCGCACCGGCACGCGCTGGACGACCTTGACGTAGTTGCCCGTCGCGTTCTGCGGCGGCAGCACCGCGAACGCCTGCCCCGCGCCGCGCTGGATCGAGTCCACCACGCCCTTGAACTCCAGGTCGGGATAGGCGTCCACCCGGATGCTGACCGGCATCCCCGGGCGCATCCGCGCAAGCTGCGTTTCCTTGAAGTTGGCGGTGATCCAGATGCGGTCGGGGACGATCGCCATCAGGTTGGTACCTGGCGCGACATAGGATCCGACATTGACCTGGCGGTTGACCACCTGTCCCGAGACGGGCGCGGTCAGGCGCAGGTCGCCGATCGTGACGTCGTTCTGCCGGACCGCCGCCTCGCGCGCACCGATCACCGTGCGGGCCGCCGCCGCACCGCGCCGCGCCACCGCGATCTGGGCATCGGCGGTGTCGACCTGCCGCCGCGCAGCCGCCGCGTCCGCCGCGGTCTGGCGGGCGTTGGCGCGCGCCTGATCGAGCTGCTGCCCCGCCACCGCGGTCGGATCGAGCCGGAGCAGCGCCTCGTAGCGGGACAGGTCCTGCTGCGCCTTGACCGCGGCGGCGAGCGGCACTCGGGCCTGCGCCGCCGCCTGGGTACGGCTGGAGCGCGCGGCCTCGATCTGGGCGACCGCCTGTTGGTACTGCGCCTGGGCCTGCGCGACGTCGGCCTGCGCCTGGGCGCGCTGCTCCTCCTGCCCGTTCGCCTCGATCACCGCGAGCAGGCGCCCGGCCTCGACATGGCGGTTGTCGACGTCCGCGACCATCTTGAGCTGGCCCGCGACGGTCGGGGCGATGCGGACGATATGCGCGTCGACGAAGGCGTCGTCGGTGGATTCGTACTGGCGCGCGTGGAGCCAGTAGAGGGTGCCGCCGATCGCCAGCGCCGCCACCACCGCGATCAGGATGATCCAGAACAGCGGCCGCTTGAACACCGACGGCTTGGCGGGCTTGTCGTCGTCCGCCTCGCCCTGATCGGCCCCGTCCTGCGGCTGGTCCGCGTCGTCGCCGTCGTCCGGCCGGTCGCCCTCCCGATGCTGATCGCGCGTCGATCCGTCGCTCATGGCCGCTCCCGAAATGCTGCGCCGCGATAGTCAGTCGCGGGTGGCGTGACCAGCGGGAAACATCTGAGACATATCAGGCCGCAACCGGAGCCGGCGGGTTCGAGAAGTTCATCGCGTCGTCCACCGTTCCATAGCGGAGTGCCAGCACGTCGAGCAGGTAGTTCTGATGCAGCCGCCACGGCGCGCGCGCGCCCTGATCGGGCATCTCGCCCCGCGCACGCTGGATGTAACCCGAACTGAAGTCGACGAACGGCACGCGCGCCATCGACTCGTCGGTGTTGACCGGGGTCGCCTGCCTCAGCCGACGCCGGCGCATCGTATTGAGTAGGCGGCAGACATAGGTCGCGGTCAGCTCCGCCTTCAGCGTCCACGACGCATTGGTGTAGCCAAAGGCGAGAGACAGGTTAGGGACGCCCTCGAACATCATCCCCTTGTACGCCAGCCGCCCCGCGAACGACACGGGCGCGCCATTGACCGCAAAGGCGATCCCGCCCGCGATCCGTATGGTCAGCCCGGTCGCGGTGACGACCAGGTCGGCGGGCAGCTCGCGTCCGGACGCCAGCGTGATGCCGGCGGGGGTGAAACGGTCGATGGTGTCGGTCACCACCTCGGCGGTGCCGGCGCGGATCGCCGCGAACAGGTCGGCGTCGGGGACCAGGCAGACCCGCTGGTCCCACGGGTCGTAGCGCGGGGTGAAGTGGGTCGCGACGTCGTACTCCGGCCCCAGCGCCGCCTGCGCCATCGCGACGATGCGCTTCCTCACCCGCGCCGGTCGCTTCTTCGCCAGCCGATAGAAGAACATGCCCAGCCCGACATTCTTCCACCGGGTCAGCGCATAGGCGGCACGGGCCGGAAGGACGCGGGCGAGGCCGTTGGCGATCCGGTCTTCCGCCGGGCGCGACACCACATAGCTCGGCGAGCGCTGGAGCATGGTGACGTGCGCCGCGGTCCTGGCCAGCTCGGGCACCAGGGTCACCGCGGTCGCTCCGCTCCCGATCACCACCACGCGCCTGTCCGCGACATCGAGGTCGTCGGGCCAGTGCTGCGGATGGACGATCCGGCCGGCGAAGTCGCCCGCGCCGGGGAAGTCGGGCGCGTACCCGCCCGCATAGTCGTAATAGCCCGCGCACAGGCACAGGAAGTTGCAGGTGAAGGTCAGCGCCCCGTCCGGTCCGTCCGCCTCGACGGTCCACTGCGCATCGGCGGTCGACCATCGCGCCGCGGTGACGCGGACGCCGAAGCGGATGTGCCGGTCGATCCCCTGCGCGCGGGCCGTTTCGGCGACATATCCGCGGATCGAGGCCCCGTCGGCGATCGCCTTCGACCCCGACCACGGCCGGAAGCCGAACCCCAGCGTGTGCATGTCGCTGTCCGATCGGATGCCGGGATAGCGGAACAGGTCCCACGTCCCGCCGATCGCGTCGCGCGCCTCCAGGATCGCGTAGCTTCGGTCGGGACACCGGGTCTGGAGGTGATGCGCCTGCGCGATGCCCGACAGCCCCGCGCCGACCACGATCACGTCGATGTGGTCGGTCATCCCGCGCGTCCTCAATAATCCTTCGAGTAGCGCAGGCTGGCGTTCGAGCCGCCGAAGGAGCCGGTCGAGGTGAGCAGGCTGAGCGCCCGGGTCAGTGCGATCTCCAGCTGGGTGGCGGTGAAGCCGCGGGCATCCGTCACGATCTCGACATAGATGTCGTCGGTCAGGTACTTGCCCGCCGCCAGCGAGGTCCCGCGCCCGGTGGCGTCGTCCGCGCCCAGCACCCGCAACCGGTCGAACCCGGTCGCCGAACGCAGCTTGCCGAGCGGGTTCAACCCGCCGCCACCCGACCCGCGCAAGCTGTTGAGCGCGGAGGCGAGCTGGATCGCCTCGGTCGCGGACAGGTTTTCGGGGTTGGTCCCGAACAGCAGCCGGCTCAGCACCTCGTCCTGCGGCAGCGCAGGGGTGGAGGTGAACGCGATCTGCGGACGCTGGCCGGTACCGGTGACGTTGAGCACCACGGTGACCCCGCCGTTGGTGGTAGTCGCCTGGATGTTGATGTCGGGATCGGTCAGCGCGCCGCCACGGAAGCGGATCTGGCCGCGATTGACCTCGAACCGCTTGCCCGAGAAGCTGTAGGTGCCGCGCACCAGGTCGAGCCCGCCCGAGATGACCGGTGCAGTCGACGTACCGCCGATCCGCATGTCCATCTCCCATTCGGATTCAAGCCCCATGCCCGAGACGAACAGCTGGTTGGGCGCACGCACGCGCAGGTCGAGGCGGAACACCGCCGGCTTGGGCGCGGGCGCGGGCCGGTCGGTCGGGCGCGCGACGCGGATCTCGCTGCGCCGGCGCACCCCGGTCAGCTCCGGGACTTCGGCAGCACCCTGGCGGATGATCTGATAGCGCGCCTCCGGGATCTGCAGGTCGCCCTGGATCAGACCGCCGTTCGCGTCCTTGGTGACGTGGATCTGGCCGCTGGTCGTCGCCTCCAGTGCGTCGCTCTTTGCAAGCTGGGCGTTGTCGAGCGTCGCGCGGAAGTCGATCGGGAACCCCGCCGCCGCTGCGAGGCCGACGGAGCCTTGCGCGCTGATCGAGCCGTTGCCGGCGCGAGCTTGGAGCCGGGTCAGCTCCAGCCGGTCGTTGTTGAAGCGCGCCGCGATCTGCATCCGCGACAGGCGGGTGCCATACGTCTCGTTGTCGTAGGTGAGGTTGTCGGCGCGGATCAGGCCGTTGAGGCGGGGCGCGTTCACCGTTCCGGAGAAGTCGGCTGCGATCGCGATCGCGCCGTTCAGCTGCTGCTCGGGCAAGGCGGCGAGGCTGAACAGCACCGCCGAAGGGCCGTTGTAGCGGATGCCGCCCGACAGCGGGGCCGACTGGAGCCGCGTGACCCAAGATCCCGCGCCCGGTCCCAGCGGGCGCAGGTTCGCGACCATGCGGCCGATCGTCGCCGTCCCGCGCTTCACCAGCGCGCGCGCCTCGCCCCCATCGGCGAGCAAGCGCCCGGCGAACTGGACGTCGACCGGCTCGGACACGGCGGCAAGGCCGATCCGCTGGAACCCGGTGATCGCCAGCCGCGCGTCCGCCCTCGGCAATGCCGCCGACGACGTTTGCGTGAAATCGAGCGCACCCGTCGCGCGGCCCTGGATGCCGAGGTTCGGGACGAATGCCGACAGCAATTGCAGGTCGAGCCGGTCGAGCCGCGCCTGCACCTCGGTCGCGCCGCCAAAGCGGCCCGCCAGCCGCAGCGAGCCCTGGTTGAAGTCGATCCGTGTCGGCGCGAGGCGGTAGCCGCCAGCGCCGGCGGTGATCCGCGCCGGGTTGACCGTCCGGAAGGCGATCGCGTTGGCGGTGCCCTGGAGAGCGACGAGGTAGTTGCTGGGGGAAAGCTGCGCGTTGACCGCGACGCGGAACGGCACGCCCGAGGACCCGGTCAGAAGCGCCTGCGCTGTGCCGCGCCCGCCGGTGTAGTTGACTCTCGCGCGGCCCGACTGGAGCACGAAGCTGTTGTAGCGGGTGTCGGCGATCTGGACGTCGGCGACCACCTGTGGCGCGGCGGGGAACAGCACCACGCTGGCATTGGCGATCAGCCGGCCGATCGTGAAGTCCGCCTGCCCCGGCACGCGCGCGTTGTAGCCGCGCGCGGCGACGTCCGCGCGCTGGTACCCACCCTGATTGGCGAGCTGCACCCGCCCGGTCAGCCCCTGGCCGTTGAACTGCAACTGCCCCGCGAACGGCCCCGCCGCAGTCTGCACCACGCGGCCGTTGGCCAGGATGCCCGCGAACACCACCCGGCGAATATCGACCGCAAGCTGCGCGCCGGGGCGCACCAGCACGTCGGCGGTGAACGGTCCGTAGTTGGTGCCGCCGCTCGCGGTCACCGCATAGGCGCCGTTGCGCCCCACGACGCGGGCGTCGAGGTTGACCAGCCCGACGCCGACGCCGGGCCGGGGCGCGCGGAGCACCACCACCGGCGCGGTCGCGGTGCCCGTCACGCGCGCGAACAGCGGGCCGTACTGGGTGGAATACGCATCGGCACTGACCGCGACGGTGCCGCGCGCCGGATCGAACCGGCCCTCGCCCCGCGTCACGCGGAACTGGGGCGCGGACAGGCGCAGGTTGCGGAAGGTTACGATGCCTTCGGGGCTGTAACCGACGTCCGCCCGCACGATCGCGTTGCCGCCCAGGAAGGTGCGCGCGCCGCTGTTGAACAGCTGAGAGGTGCGTGCGACCACCCGTCCGGTGATCCCGAACCCGCCATTTGGCCCCGGCACCAGCTTCGCATCGGTTTCGAGGTTGATGATGCCGATCGAGTCGACGCGGTAGTTGTTGATCCGCCCCTTGAGCGCGCCAGTGTATCGCCCGGCCTGGACGTTGGCGACGACGATCGCGGTGGCGTCGATGTTGTCGGACCGGATGCGCAGGTTGTCCGACAGGATGTTGGGCATGGAGATCGCGAAGTCGCCCTGGATGCGAACGTTGTTCGCAAGCCCGCCGACCGCGGCGTTCAAGCCCACCACCCGCCGGGCGCGGGCATTGACCGGCACCAGGATGCGGTCGCTGTTCACGGTGGCACGACCCTCGGCATAGAGGTCCTGCACCCCCATCGTGCCGAAGCCGACCGCCGCCGCGCGCACCTTGTAGTCCACGGTCGGGGTCGCGAACGCGCCGTCGAGCACCACCCGCGCCGCAACGTCGCGGCCGTTGAGGTTGGGGGCGATCGCACCCGGCGTCAGCAGACGCGCATCGACCGCGAAGTTGCCGAACCGCGAGTTGGCGAGGTCGATCAGCCCGCCGGCGTCCACCGCCAGCGCGTCCGACCGGAGCACGACGCGCGTGTCCGCGCGCCGTTCGTTGAGCGTCGTATCGATGCGCACGTCGAGTTGCGGCGCGGTCAGCCGCTCGACCGGCCCGGCGAGGTACAGCCCCGGCCGGGTGGTGCCCCGCACCTCGATATGACCATTGCGCGCGGTCAGCCCCAGGTCGGCGAGCTGCCCGCCGCCCAGCGTCGCGAGCGCACGCCCCTGCCAGTTCGCCCAGCTGCCCCGCCCGTCGACGGAGAGCGACAGCGGCGCGTTGAGCTTGCCCATCGTCGCGACCACGCCGCCAGTGGGAGCCTGGAGCCTGACGTTCACGTCCAGCTTGTTGGCGTCGGGCACCGCGTCGATGCGGAGCGCGAGCCGGTCTCCCCCGGCCACCCCCGCCCCGCGCAGCGCGGCGGCGTTGGCGACGAGCTGCGCACGGCGATCGGCGATATGGACCTGCCCGTCGATCGACAGCGCATGCGCCTGCCCCGTCACCGGGGCCGACAGCGCGAAGCGACCGACGCGGAGCCGGTTCACGTCAATATCGAGGTCGGGCAAGAGCGGCGCGTTGGGGTCGCTCGGCGTCTGCTTGAGCAGGGGCTTGCGACGCAGGGTGATGAGCCCCGCCTCGACATCGCGCACGTCGACATGGTTGCGGATGAACGCGAACGGCCGCCAGTCGACTGCGATGCGCGGGGAATCGAGGAACACGCCCTGCGGATCGCTGACGCGCAAGTCGGACAGCGTCATGCGGCCATAGAGCGATCCGTCGATCCGCCCGACCTTGATGTTCAACCCCGAGGCGGTGGTGTAGCCGCCGATCCGGTCGGCGACGAAGCGGCGGCCGGGATCGGTGTTGATCCCCAGCACCACCGCGACGACGAGCAGCAGCAGCGCCGCGACCGCGACGCCGATCCACTTGGCGATCCGCTGCCACAGCGGGCGGTTCTTCACCACGACTTCGGGGGTGCCCTCGCCCGCCATCAGAACGCCTGCCCGATCGAGAGATAGAGCGCGATCAGGCCGTCGCCGGGGCGCTTGTTGAGGGGGGTCGCCACGTCGATGCGGAACGGCCCGAAATTGGTGTAGAACCGCCCGCCGATGCCGGCGCCGAAACGCAGGTTGCTCGCCTTGGGGATCGTGCCTTCATAGCTGTTGCCGGCGTCGATGAACGGCACGATGCCGAAATTGCCGAAACGGTAGCGCGCCTCTAGCGCGAACTCGTTGAGACTGCGACCACCCAGCGGGCGGCGCTCGATCTCTTCCAGCTCGCCGTCGTCGTTGAGTTCGAACCGCTGCGGCTCGAATGGCCCGAGCCGCTGGTAGCCATAGCCGCGCACCGAGCCGCCGCCGCCGCCGTACAGCCGGCGCGAGGGGGCGAGGTCGTCGCGGTCGATCCCCTGGATGCTGGCGGCGCGCGCACGCGCGGCGATCACCAGCTTGTCGCCGATCGGCTTGTAGAAGGTGCCCTCGATCTGCGCGCGCACATAGGGGCGCACCCCCCCGCGCACCGACGTCTCGGGACTCAGGTTGAGCTTCAGCCGATAGCCGCGGGTCGGGTTGAGCAGGCTGTCCGACTGGTCGAACACCACCTGCCCCGGCAGCGCCGCAATGCCATAGGTGCCGCGGCGGCGATCCTTAAGGTCGAAGTCGAACACGTCCTCGTTGGTGCCGGTCAGCTCGACGCCATAGCTGTAGGTGAACGTCTTCTGCCAGATCGGCGTCGAATCGTAGCTCCAGCGCGCCGACAGCGTGCCGATGAAGGCTTCGTACGCGTCGTAGTTCTGGTGGCTGGCCGAGGCGATGACGGTGAAGGTGCGGTCGCGCCGCCCGGCATTGGAGCGGCGGAAGGTGCCCGACAGTCCCTGCTCCTGCGTGCCCGCGACGCCCGAGGCGATCAGCGCACCTTCGGGCGGGAACAGGTTGCGATGGGTCCAGCTGCCCTCGACGCGGACGCCCTGCCCGGTCGAATAGCCGCCGGTCGCGGCCAGCGTGCGGGCGGGGCCCTTGGTCTGGGTGACGCGCAGGTCGACCGCCTCCGTCCCATCGGGGGCGTTGCGCCCGGTTCGCTGAGGCTCGACCGCGAGCCCGCGGAACAGCCCGGTCGCGACCAGCGCGTCGCGCAGGTCGTCCTGCAATCGCCGGTCATAGAGCTCGCCCTCCTTGAACCGCGGAAAGACGTTGAGGTGTTCGAGGTCGAACACCGGATCGCCCGCCGCGGTCAGCCGGCCGAAGCTCGATCGGGGTCCCGTCTCGACGGGCAGGGTGTACGCGCCGGTCGGCTCGGGCGACTGGTCCTCCAGCAGGATGTCGCGCTCGCCCACCGCGACGAAGGGATAGCCGCGCTGCGGCAGCACCAGCGCGACATTCGCCTCCGCACCCTGGATGCGCGCCGCCTCGATCGGATCGCCGACCTTGAGCGGCAGCGAATCGCGCACGAGGTTCGGCGGCGTCGTCTCGGCCGCCGTGACCGTCACCGATCCCAGCGTATAGAGCCGCCCCGGCGTCGCGGTCAGCACCGCGCGCAGCCGGCCCGGCCGCCCCGGCGCAGCGGGAGCGGGCACCGTCTCGATCACCGAGGTCGCGGTGGCGTCGTAATAGCCGAGCGAGCGCATCAGCCGGACCGCGAGCTGTTCGTCCTCGCGCGCGCGCGCCTGAACCTGGGTCGAGTTCGCGGCCTTCCCGTCGCCCTCACGCAGCGCCGACAGCGCCTTGAACTGTGCGTCGAGGCCCAGCTTGTCGAGCCCGGCGACCTCGGTGTCGTAGCGGATCTGGGGCGCGTCCTTGTCGTCGGTGTCCGCCACCTCCTGCAACGGCGCGGTGTTAAAGCCGTTCAAGGGAACCAGCGGCTGGGCGAGTTCCGGGTCCTCGGGGCCGACCGGGACGATGCCGGCATCGGCGGCCTGGCCGGGCGCGGGCGTGACGGCGGGCGTCGGGGTCGCCGCCGCCGGCATCGGCTCGAGTGGGGCGTTGATGTCGCCGCTCAAGGGCGGCAGGGCGGCATCGAACTCGGCATCAGGGACGATCGGCGCATTGCCATTCGGATCGCTGACCGGCGCGGGCGGGGTAGCGGAAGAGTCCTGTGTCGCGGCGGAAGTCGGAGTCGGGCGGGGCGCGTCGGGGCCGCGCGCCGGGGCAGTCCCTGGCCGGTTGATCTGGGCAAGCGCAGGCGGGGTGGCGACGAGCGCGACTGCCAGCCAGTATTGACGACCGTTGATGCGCCGCACGCCCTTGCGTTCCCCTTTATTCCGGCAATGTCCGCTTTGCGGATCAAAGCCATTGAGCGCAACCCTTTAGCTTGCAAAAGGTTGCGGTCGCTTCCTCACGGGGCGGCGCGGCATCCCACCAGCCCGCCGACCGGCAGCACCAGCGTCTCCGCGCCGTCCTGCACCACCGTCAGCATCGCTTCGGTCACCGCCGCCCCCTCCGTCAGATCGGGGCGCGCCGCCAGCGTCAGCTCCAGCGTGGCGGTGACCGCACCCAACCGGTATTCGGTCCGCGCAGCCAGGCCATAGCCGGCGGCGGCGCCGCTTGTCGCGATGCGGGGGAGGTCGGCGGGCTTGCCGCCGAGCGCCAGCCTGAGCGTCGCGGGCTCGGCGGTCGCCATCGCCACCAGCTCGGGAGCGGGACCACGGCTCCACAGATACGCCGCGCATCCGCGCGCCGGCAGTGCCTGCCGGCCGATCGGGGCCGGGAGCGGTGCGGGAGCTTGCAGGGCGAGCAGCAGCGCGATCATGTCCCCCATCCTATCATCGCCAGCCAAGCCGGGTAAGCCGCCGCCGCCATCAGCGCGCCGAACGGCAGCGCGGTGTCGCCCGCCACCTCTCGCCCGCCCAGCCGCAGCACGGCCACGGCGCCCAAGCCGACCAGCCCCGCAATCACCAGCACCGCCGGCAGCATCGCCCAGCCCAGCCAGCAGCCGATCGCGCCCAACAACTTGGGGTCGCCCCCGCCCAGCCCCTCGCGCCCGCGCCATCGGCGATACCCCGCCGCGACCAGCGCCAGCCCCGCATAGCCCAGCGCGCCGCCGATCACCCGGCCAACCGGCATCCCCGGCCCGAGCGCCAGCCCGGCGATCGCCAGCGGCAGGGTCAGCCGGTCAGGCAACCACCAGTGCGTGAGGTCGAGCACCGCGAGCGCGAGCAGCCCCCAGCCGAACACCGCGCCTGCGACCGCGAACGGAGAGGCGGCGACCAGCCCCGCCGACGCCCCGATCGCGGCGGCGGCGACCTCGACCCGCCAGTGGATCGGCGCGATCGGCGCGGCGCAGTCGCGGCATCGCCCGCGCAGGGCGAGCGCGGACAGCACCGGCACCAGGTCGCGCGCGCGGATCGTCGCCCCGCACGCGTCGCACGCCGATCGCCCCTGCGCCACCGACCGACCCATCGGCCAGCGCACGCTCAGCGCGGCGACGAAGCTGCCGATACAAGCCCCGGCAACGCCCAGCGCCAGCGCCCACCAGGCTTCGTCAGCCGTCCACACGCTTGCGGACCAGATAGCGGTACACCCCGAACAGGTTGACGCCCAGCAGCACGACGTTCTGGGTGCCCAGCGCCCAGTCCTCGGTCAGCGCTGCGCCGCTGATCCACGCGATCGACGAGGCGACGAACAGCACGAACCCCCATCCCGTCACCCGCCGCCCGCAATCGGTGGAGACGGCGAACGCCGCGATCATGCCGCTGCCGGCGGCGAACCATTTCAGCCAGTCGGCGGGATTGTCCATCGGTCCTCCGTGATGCGCGACGCCGGCAGCGTCCATCGCCGGTTGCAACCGCAACGCACAAGGTTACATCCGGGCCCGGAAATATCGTCATCCCACGAAGGAGTTGCCCGTGCCTAGCCAGGATCCCGTCGTCATCGCGTCCTATGCCCGCACCCCGATGGGCTCGTTCGGCGGCACGCTGGCGGGCGCCTCCGCCGTGGAGCTGGGCGCGGCGGCGGTGCGCGCCGCGGTGGAGCGCGCGGGTGTCGCGGCGGAGGCCGTGGAGCACATCCAGATGGGCTGCGTCCTTTCCGCCGGCTTGGGGCAGGCGCCGGCGCGCCAGGCCGCGATCGGCGCGGGGCTGGGCGCGCATGTGGAGGCGACCACGGTCAACAAGATGTGCGGATCGGGGATGCAGGCCGCGATCATGGCCGCGAACGCGCTCGCGGCGGGAGCGGCCGACGTCGTCGTGGCGGGCGGCATGGAGAGCATGAGCAACGCGCCCTATCTCAGCCCCAAGCATCGCAGCGGCGCGCGGATCGGCCATGACCGGCTGTTCGACCACATGATGCTCGACGGGCTAGAGGACGCCTATGAGCCCGGCCGCGCGATGGGCACCTTTGCCGAGGATATCGCGCGCGAATACCAGTTCACGCGGTCGGCGATGGATGACTTCGCGATCGCCTCGCTGACGCGCGCCCAGCGCGCGCAGGGCGACGGCAGCTTCGACCGCGAGATCGTGCCGGTTGAGGTCCAGGGGCGCAAGGGATCGACCACCGTGTCGGTCGACGAACAGCCCGCCAAGGGCGACATCGCCAAGATCCCGACGCTCAAGGCCGCGTTCGCCAAGGACGGGGCGATCACCGCCGCCAACGCGTCGTCGATCTCCGACGGCGCGGCGGCGCTGGTGATGACCCGGATGAGCGTCGCCGAGCGGCTGGGTCTGACCCCCGTCGCGCGGGTGATGGGGCATGCCGGCCACGCGCACGAGCCCGCCCGCTTCACCACCGCGCCCGTCGCCGCGATGACCAAGGCGCTGGACCGCGCCGGCTGGCGGATCGGCGATGTCGACCTGTTCGAGGTCAACGAGGCGTTCGCGGTGGTGGCGATGATCGCTATGCGCGACCTGTCGATCCCGCACGACGTGCTCAACATCCATGGCGGTGCCTGCGCGCTGGGCCATCCCATCGGCGCGAGCGGCGCGCGGGTGCTGGCGACGCTGCTGTCGGCGCTGGAGGGCGCCGGCCAGAAGCGCGGGCTCGCGTCGCTGTGCATCGGCGGCGGCGAGGCGACCGCGATGGCAGTGGAGCTGATCTGATTCTCACGTCGTCACCCCGGCCTCGTGCCGGGATCCACGGAGCCGCGAGCGTCACCGGTTGAGGTTTCGACGGCCCGCTCGCCGCGAGGTGGACCCCGGCACAAGGCCGGGGTGACGAAGACGAGCCCGGGTGTTCTTACGGCAACCGTTCGCCGCCCTCCACGCCCCACAGCCCGGCGATCTCGGCGTACCCCGCCTG
>Ga0325400_1001146_pt1 | contig 21595 bp, 12 predicted proteins | sample PopdelMetagenome_2_FD_205662 | JGI IMG/M metagenome (GOLD analysis project Ga0325400, IMG submission 205662) | Populus deltoides microbial communities from Bellville, Georgia, United States - Xylem-PdKOR-R1 | ecosystem: Host-associated > Plants > Phyllosphere > Stem > Wood/Secondary xylem...
TGATTGTAAGTTAGTTTTGTTACTCTTGCAATGGTTTCTGCCCATAACATCTACCCTTTGTTTACTTGCATGATTTTTCTTTCTCGCTGCTTTCTTTTCTTAGATCTTAGTTTTCCATTTGGAAGACTGAAGTGTGATATTTAAGTTGCATTTCCTTTTTCTGTCAGAAATTGGATTTGCGAGAAGGTGCTTCACTTGCAGAAAATGAGAATCAGAAGGACTCTCCATCTTCTTCTTCTTTGATTGCATCAGATCTAACTAGTGAATTTAAACATAGAAGATCTTCCAGCAAGTGGAATGAAGAACTCTCAACAGCTAGCAGTGCGGTTACGGAAACGATTCATGCAGGCAACCTTTTGAATGCTTCAAAACTGGCACCAGTAAGTTTTGCTGATTTGTTTTTGTTGCTTACTCGTATATAATTCCAAGTAAATTTCCCCTTCCAGAGAATCCAAAGTTCACTTCTCTCTCTTCTTCTCATATTGAGCACTCTGGTTTTGGTTTCATCAGATTCCTTTTCATTTGCTTCCACGACCTACCATTATTGAATCAGGAAAACCCAAATCCTGTTTCCACTGAAGTCTAGGACACTCATACCACAAATGCCATGTCATTTTGATATATTTGTGTCTCATATGTTCTAGCAGTAATTTTTCCTTTGGGTGACCAGCCCGAAACTTTTCATTTATTTTTGGTCACTGGTTTTTTTGAAGAAATTGTTAAACTGACAATTTTTTTTGGGTATTTTTAGGGCGGGATGACCCAAGACCAGATGGACCTTCTTGTGGAGCAGGTTAAAATGCTTGCTGGAGAGATTGCATTCAGCACCAGTACCCTAAAGCGCCTGGTAGAGCAGTCTGTAAATGATCCTGATAGCTCGAAAATTCAGGTATACTTCTCTTTTCTTGCAAAGTTATATGTCTGCTTGTGTTTAAAATTTAAGTTCAAAATGAGATGCAAAGCTTTGATCATGCTTGAGCCAACATTTTGAATAGATTACTGGTCTCTCAGTTGTGCTTGAGCCAATTTGAGTTCATGTGGTTGATATGATTTTTAGATTTTATTGAACTCTGAGTATGCATTTGATGCTTATCACATGCTCCATTGGTTCATGTTTCTTCTTTTGCATATTATAGAATTTAGTAGCTAGCGAAGACACCCTTTTCCTACGCTTCCTTTTTTCACTAAGAGTACTCAGCTGTTAATATTATTTAACAGATTAGGAAACAGAAGTTTTCCATTTTTCAATGCCATATTTTTAATTACCCAACATATAAAATGTGGCAGTAATATACAACTGAGTATCCATAATTTTCTCAAAAGCTCTGATGAAGACAAGTGTATAATTTTGCCAACCACAGATCCAGAACTTGGAACGAGAGATCATGGAAAAGAAGAGGCAAATGGGAGTCTTGGAACAACGTATTATCGAGAGTGGTGAGGCTTCAATTGCCAATGCCTCATTGGTTGATATGCAGCAGGTAGTTTCACTTTCTTCCACATTTCCATTTTTCTTCCTCTCATATCCTTTCATTTCTTTATTCTTTTTCCAGATAATAGTAGCTTAATTATTTCAATTTCATTTTGGCTACAGACAGTAATGAGATTGATGACCCAGTGTAATGAGAAGGCTTTTGAGCTGGAGGTGAGCACTGCATATCATGATATTACTGAAATTCTTATTGGGGCTTGTCTGTTCACTTATTGTTCTAGTGTCACATTAAAACACAATGGAGCCAGGCACTTGTATATCAATGGTGAGCTATAATTGGTTCCTTGGCAAGTATCCCATTAAGATCACTAATTATAACTGCCGAGGAGATAAATCCAGCTCCATAATCTCTTTCTTAGAATCTCGCAGCTTCAGAATCTGCATCATAATGGTTTTTTCTCTTTCCTTTTCTTTTTTCTGTGAGAGAGGTAAATCCTTTCATAATAAAACACCTATATGATTTTAGTCTTAAGACTACTAAATATCCCAGGAAACCAGGTCATGAAGTCCGCCACCTGTCATCTTGGTTTCAGTGGTCTCTAGTAGTTGGAATGGTGAATGAACTTGCATAGATTATAAATTTCCTGACCACTACAAATGAGATGATTTTGACTTTTTTGCAGATAAAATCAGCTGACAACCGCATCCTCCAAGAACAGCTTCAGAATAAGGTTTAACTGCCATTCTCCATCCTATTTGTCCTCTTAATTGATTGTTTTTCTTCCTTTGCTTCTCTTTCCTTCTGCCATTTTATTTGATGCTCAGCACTTCCTTGGTCCTATTCATCAGCCTGGAATGCTATTGTTTCTTTCTTGTTCCCTGCTTTGCTTATGTTTCAAGCTGTTCTTTCTACATATGGTTATTATTGGCAGTGCTCCGAAAACAAAGAATTGCAAGAAAAGGTAACTCTCCTGGAGCAGCGGTTCGCTTCACTTTCTGGTGACAAAGCACCACTAAACTCCGAACACAATGCATCTGAAGAATATGTGGATGAATTGAAAAGGAAAGTTCAGTCCCAGGTGATCACTACGATGCTAAACTTTCCTAAGTTTCGATGCGCTTATTAAAAGTATCTCCATTTTGGGATGTAGTCATTGTTTTTATTTCTAATTGAACTAAGGGTATTGGTTTAAACTTCTCGTATGAAACAATAGGCATTATTACTGTTGTACATTGTCAAATATAAGCAAAATGTTGATCCCGGTGAGTAGTTCTAACATATAACAAAGGAATTCCGAGTTTTTTCTTATAGCTATCAACATGTTTTTGTTTTTATCTAACAGGAGATTGGGAATGAAAAGCTAAAGATCGAACAGGTCCAGCTTTCCGAGGAGAATAGTGGATTACGGGTCCAAAATCAGAAATTGTCTGAAGAAGCTTCTTATGCAAAGGAACTGGCCTCTGCTGCTGCAGTTGAGCTGAAGAATTTAGCTGGTGAAGTGACCAAGCTCTCATTACAGAATGCAAAATTGGAACAAGAATTGCTGGCTGCCCGAGAATCCATGCATTCTAGAGGTGCTGGCATGCAAACAATTAATGGAGTTAACCGCAAGTACCATGATGCCACAAGACCAGGGAGGAAGGGGCGGTTTTCTGGCAGAGGAAATGAGATTTCAGGAATGCATTCTGATGACTTCGAGTTGTGGAATCTGGATCCAGATGATTTAAAAATGGAACTTCAGGCAAGAAAACAACGCGAAGCAGCACTTGAGGCATCCTTGGCTGAAAAGGAATTCATAGAAGATGAATACAGGAAAAGGTGTGAAGAGGCCAAGAAAAGGGAGGAGGCTCTGGAAAATGACTTAGCAAATATGTGGGTGCTTGTTGCTAAGTTAAAGAAAGATGGGAGTGCTATCCCTGGGATGAATGCTGCTGATGAAAGGCATGGTGATGGTATAGATCATGCCAGGGATCCCAAAATGAATGGGGTCGAAGTTGATCAAAATAATGCTGTAAAAGAGAGACAAGATTTGGATGCATCACAACAATTTGATGGAACTCCTAAGGAAGAGCCCCTAGTTGTTCGGTTGAAGGTAAACCTTAATTATTTGAACCTTTTTTTTTGTTTCTTACTTTGCTTTGTTGTACCCATCTGCTGCAATCATTCTTCATTTCTGCTTGCAGGCGCGGATGCAAGAGATGAAGGAAAAAGAGCTCAAATACCTGGGAAATGGAGATGCCAATTCCCATGTGTGCAAAGTATGTTTTGAATCACCAACAGCAGCTATTCTTCTCCCCTGTCGACATTTTTGTTGTAAGTCAGTTAGTTGCTTTCATTTGAACCGTGCCTATCCTTTCTGCACATCATGTCTAATCATGACTACTGCTGGTTTATTCTTTGCAGTGTGTAAATCTTGTTCGCTTGCTTGTTCTGAGTGCCCGATTTGTCGCACAAAGATTGCAGATAGGCTCTTTGCATTCACTTGACATTGTGCTTTTACCCTCAAATAAAGGTCATCTATACTGGCTCTGCTCATTTTTTCTGATTTGTTGATAGGTCAACCTTTTGGACAAATTTAGGTTCCTCAATGCCTTGTAATATTACTAGACAAGTAGATAAGAACCGTTAACATGTACATAGTTTAGAAGGAAAATTGAATTATCAAAATAAACTACAGGTTAGCCTGCAGACACAAAGGCTATCGCTCTCACATGGAATGGATCTTCTGATCCCGTGTCCATTGAGTCATGGACTCACGAGTCCGGCACATGCAATAAAAATCTCTTCAGCAATCTGGAAAGAAAGAGGAGCTATTTCCCAAACTGCTGTGTCATTTATGTGAAAATTAGAGTGTCTTCCATCAGAAGATAAACTGACATGCTCTTTTTTTTTTTTTTCCCCTTCTTCCCCGCCACTTCAAAAATTGCAGGGCTTTGCCGATGTTTTCCTGTTCGCTACATTCACTGGAACAGTGGTGCGATTCTTTTATTAGTTTATTGTATGTAATTGTCAAAAAGGTATATCAATATATTGTTTCTGCACTCTCTCCCTCAGGGGCTGTAAAATAAGATTAATCAAAGGTAAACAAAGAATCAGTACATTCCAAAGTATCAAATTTAGGATGTTGCCTTGTTTTTGAACTTGCAGCAGAATGTTGTGATTTATATCACCATGTATAGAAACAACGTATGCTTCCATGGGAAGTGTTTTTCCCAAGGTATCTGAGCAACGCTGGTTCATTAGCTCCTTGTGTATCTTTATTCTCCTTTTCATTTCCGAGAATCTTGATATTATATGCTAATTAAAGTGCTGAGCAATCCAAACAGCATGCATTCATTTTGCTTGCTTCTTTGGACTCGTTAAATCCACCCGGCAAAACCAGGCTGGGGACCCAGAAGTCTATAACTTCTGGTGAAAAAAGAACTCCCGTAGCTTTTAAGATCTTGATCCAGCAATGGCAAAAAATGGCCACAAGTTTACATCAAATTGGGCAATGTCAGAGAAAAGAGTGTAGACGAGTCTTAAAAAATTTAACACCCTCAAAACTACAAGAGGCCACTCTCTTTATAAATAGGGTGCATTCCAACCCTTGCTGAAACTATTATTGCAAGTGAATGAAGGATCAAGAAAATCATCCACGCGCCACCCTGGTACTACCGTCTCTAAATACTCAGATATGCTACTTATTGAAATTGAACCATCGCCACTAACATGATTATCGTCATAACTATATGCTGTTGGTGGCGATGCTGTCGCTACTGAAGGAGAGCTGCAGATTTCATTGGAAGCTGAAATCGGTTTCTTCAGGTAGTTCTGATGGTTTCTATTGCCAGTAGCGTTAATGTTTGCATCACAGTTACTAGCGGAGGATGATGTTGCGTACAGAGAAGGACCACAGAGCTTTACACCAGTGAGAAGAAACCTATTGTGTTTCTGGGTATGTTCATTAACTTTGTGAATTGGAAGGTCACATTCTCTGCATAGAATTGCTCTATCCTCTTGACAAAACAGAACGGCTCTCCTCTCCTGAAGAAAAACAACAACAAATAACATAAACATTTTGACCACCATAACCACAGTAGAGAAAAGTAAGAGAAGTATCTAGCTGCTAGTACCTGGCAGATATCACAAAGAGGGGATTCTTTGAAGGAAGGATGGACTAAAGAGAACCTTGAGTGTTTGCTTGCTAGCATGTTTGCATGGTGAACTCTGTGATCACATCCATCACAGAGAGCAGCTTCATCCGCACAACAAAAAACTGTGGCCTCTACCTTGTCACACACATCACACCGGATCTTCATTGTCATCTTATTACGCTCCCTCTAATATTCTTGGTTAGGGTTTGATATAAAGATCACAGATTGTGATATTGGAAAATTGGAAATTGACCTGTGATGGTGAATAAAAGGACACTGACAAAGCTGTTATGGGAGTGTGGGCAATGGGGGGTGTAAATGGATAAACAACTAACCAAGCTCAGGGATCTTGAATGTTTGTCTGACTTTTTTAGAGAAAGCTCTGGATAGATGCCATGCAGTTTTCCTTAATATCTCTCTTTCTTGAGCAAAGAAGAGGAGAGCAAGTTGGACTATGGGCTATGAAGTTATTGCAAAGCAACCTGAAGCTTCACTCTCTTCTCAGTACTGTCTGAAGTTGAAGGAATGGCAACCGATTTGCAGTTATCTTCCTATTTATCGACCCAGGCTTCTCTTCATATTAATTTAGTGGGGTAGTATATATTAATTTACAGCAACAGGGAGGGAGCGAGGGGGGTGGTGGAGCAGAGTCAGCTCATGAGAGACCAGAGCTGGCTGCTTAACTTGCGTTTTCAATATTTTATTTGATTTGATTTCGACACTTTTTTTGAATGAAAAAATAACTTTGTTCTGTTTAATTTGACATTTGACTTCACAGTCTGCTTCCCATTGAATTCCTTGTATTTTTATTTTTATTTAATGAACTGTACAAGAAATAGAAATGTTATTTTTCACTTCCAAGCTCTCTCAATGCTACCGTGCCATTAACGACATAAGATCCTGTTTGTCTTTGACTGTACTTTTTTAAAAAAAATTAATTTTTTTATATATTATTATATTATTACTAGTATTAAAAATATTTTTTTATAAAAAAATTATTATTTTAATACAATTAAGAAATACGTTATAAAACAACCGAACATTATAATTTCAGAAGTGTCATCTTCAATACCCACACCACCAGCTAGGCTGCATAAACCATTAAGGAAATTTTTCATCACTGCCTGATAAAATGGAAGGCAAAGGATTAAAGAGAGAAAAAACAAATAATGGTTTTATTGATTGACTTTTTAATCCTAGTTTTTGCTGTGTTTCTCACTCCTACTACGTACATCCATCTCCTATTGGCAATTTGTTTCACCTTGGATCCAGCTAAGTTGCATTGAAATTATTGTTAACCAGACAAAATGTCAATGATGATGATGGAAAGAAAGTGGAAGAGGCAAAATATAGGGCAAAACCACAGCAAAATGAAAGATATCCAAATGGTTGAATCTATCAAGATTGGTTTCAAATCCTTGCAAACGCAGAAACACCTTAACCAATCTGTCTTTAACAGAGAAGGAATCAATCAGACATGATACATTGCTGATAAAAAAAACTGGGAACCTCAAGAGAGGCAATTTTCACCATCCTCTTCTTGATCTTCTCTAGAGTCAAGCCAACCCAATCCTCGATTCAAATCGAGCACATCTACACACACCCATAAAGGCAAAAGTTGTACTAGAGTGACTCTGAACAACGTTATTTGTAAGAAAAAGAATCACGTTACGACTTCCAAAACAATTGGTGCCACTCATTGGCCTCCATTGATGACAAAAAGTCATGCTTACCGTGTAAGATAATTAACAAATTCATCTATACTATGAATTATCAATGTTAAGTTTTGCTTATCAGAGAAAAGGCTGTCCCTCTTTTCTTCTTTTCATACGTACGGTTCACTTAAGCCCTTAGATTATTTGTGCAATCCATGATTAACTCGCACGGATTACCTACAAGCTCCGTTCTTTAATGGGAGTATGCGGTCATTGCTTGCATCATGACTGTTTTTATCTTGATAGTAACCTAAGTCTTCGCTTCAAATGTAAGTTATCCACAGCATGATTAGAAGATTTGCAGTAGTAAAAAAAGAAAATCAATCCTTTTAATCATGAGGTATACCCTCATTCCTCTTTCTAACAGGATCATTCATTGACCAGATGCACGTTCTAATGAAGCGGGAAACCAAAGAACATATCGAACAGTACACTTTTAGTTATTGTATGCCTAGGGGTTCCACTACTTCTCACATGGAGATGATTTTAGCAGTCCTCTAAACAAATGGTCATGGCTCCTTACGAAAAGATCTACAAGAATCATGTTGAACACCTATTCCTTTGAACCCAACAATGGCGTTGAAATGTAGGAGGATCAAGTGTTTAAAACGCTTTAATTTTTGGACGTGGGTGGGTGATTGCAGGGATTAGATGATAATCGTGATTTAGCTCGATGATTCCCATGTCGAGTTATACGTGTGAAGACTTGATACTCCTCCAGTCAGTTTTACGCAAATAATTATATATCTATATTTGACCGCGTGGTTATGAGAAATCTCCTCCCCTCTCATGTAACAAGCATAGATGGTAAAGGATGATTGATTACCTATTTGTGGAGTCCTAGGACTTTTTGTGAATCACGAGGCAAGTCTTGAAGTTTCCATGCAACAGTCGATCCTTTGACATGACTTCCAAACAAGACATGGTTTGGTAAGAGATGCACATCATAGGCTTGAGATTGTAATAATAATTATAATTTAAAATATTTTTTATTTAAAAATATATTAAAATAAATTAGTACATTAAAATAATTTAAAAATAAAAAAATAAATTTATTTTTAACAAATAAAAAAATTGAAATTTTTTAAGAATAATAACGTTCCCAAACGGGCTTGCCAAGGGTTCAACCAATGTTAGGTTGAGAAGCTGGATTGGTTGGTAAGAGATTTCTGTCCACCTATAAATAGCTAAGGGCTGAGCTGATATTAGGTCTCGATCTTAGCCAAAAGGGCCTCGAGAAGGGTTTCGGCTTTTGACCATAAGTGTTTTAGTCGCTGTTTAGGAATGTGGTTGTAGGTGAGATTTACTGGCAGCCATATTAATAAATATTTATAACCAAAATAAAAGTGTTTTCAGTAGATGGAACTCACATGACACCGCAGAGTTTAGAAAAGCAGCATTTCATCTTGGAAAAACATTAATATTGGAACATGGCTCCACTGTACCAGCATTCTTCACTAAAGTGAATAATTTTTATTTTCTTTTGAATTTTGAAAAACCAATATGAGTGAATTAATTCAATTGCATTGTTCACATAAAAAGTTTAGGGTTTTTTTTTCTAAAAAACTAGTGTAATTAATTGATTTCACTCGCACTATTCACGTGAACGTGAACAATATTTTTTTTCTTAAAAAATATAGTTTAAGATAAATTAAATTTACTCGTACTGTAGTCTCAATTTTATTCCTGATAATATTTTATCTAATTTTATTGTACGCTCAAAAAATCATGAAAACTGTTGTTCTTGTCGAATGAATTTTGTACGTAATGAAATTGTAATTTTTTTTTTAAATTGAGTTTTACTCGAAAAACTAGTATTTAATATTATTTAATAACACTAAATAAATTAGAAGGATATCACTTGATGACGTAACAAAAAAATTCAGTTTTTATTGTTGCGTGCTTAAGAAACCATGCAAAAAAATAGTCATTGTTAGATAGATTTCGTATGTGATGACATTGCATATAGTTTAATGGAATAATAAAAAAAATTGATATCAATATTATTTATTTCATGATGTAATAATAGTAGTTAAATCTATAATATTTAAATTAAAAATATTTTTTAATTATTTTATAACCTCTATTTGAAAAGCTTTTTTTAATCGAACACATTAACTACTTTTTGTTCAACCTCAATTTCAACCATGGTTTTAACCAGACATGTATTTTTCAAAACCAACCTCAACTAAAAGTACTTTTTATAAAATAATTTTTTTAAAACCACAACCGCAATACCAAACACACCAAGAGCGTGTTTGGCAGTGTGGTTGCGGGTGCTTTTCAAATAATTTTTCGTGCCAAAATGTATGTCAATGATGTTTTTTTATTTTTTAAAAATTATTTTTGACATCAGCACATCAAAACGATCCAAAACGTATAAATCATATTAAATTTTAGTAAAAAAAAATTAAATTTTTTAGAAACACGGGTTGAACCGCACGTTTCCGTCCCATTTCCGGTCCCATTCAGTTATAATTTGCCAACTCTTTCATTCTGGATGGTATATCAGGTTTGATTGATCGGTCACTTTGCCTTGCCATGGAGTGCCAACGAGTGTTGTTTTTGTACAATATCCATGTGTTTACAAGGGTGTGAATTCGTCCCTGCTTTACTCTCTAAATTATGATTCAAAAATATAAAAAATATAATTTTAAATAAATAAATTTGTACATCCATGAGAAAGGCTCTTTATTGCGCTTTAAATAAATAAATAAATAAATAAATTTTAATGAAACACAGCCTAAAACATAATTTTATTATAACACCTTGTACCAAGACCAAGGTCCGAGTCCATGCCTCCTCTCGTGGATAAATTTACAATATTTAATATTTCTAATTAAGAATGAATTATGCAATTATTTTGATTTGAGCGAGCTTGGACTCTCTCCCTCTTTTCTTTGAACTAGTCAAAGTCCGTCGTGTTCCACGGGCCATTGGAGAAATCAAATATGTTATAAATAATGAAATAAATCAAATCTTAATTAATTTGTCTAATTAATAACTAAATTTTAAACTCCTGTGCAGAGCTATTTATTTAAATCGAATTTATTTTATGTTATGCCTGTCTAAATCAACACATCTTTATTAAATCCAAGTAAATATTAATTCACGATGTTATTTATCTACTGAAACAAACTTTTAAAAAATTGGACCGTTATAGATAAAGAAACAATTAATAAGAAAACCTAACAACTTGTATACATACAATCTATTTTAAATTTTAATACATATAACTACTTGAAAACAATAAAGATGTAAATTACATATAATCAACTAATTAATACGTCATTGACAAAATTTAAAAAATTTAATTTAGGGACCTCAGGAAGAATTGATCTCATATATATATATATATATATATATATTAAATATAAATTTCCTTCTGATATTACATGTAAATAAAAAATATTCAATATATATCTTAAATTAAATATTATAATATGATATTTCAATTGGTCTGGATAAAAACAACAATTAACAATTATATTGGAAAAGGTTTTTGATTCCAAGTTTTATTTATTTAAAACTCTCTTTTCATTTCATTAAGAAATTTTCTTCATTTACATGTATAAAATCTTTTTCTTCACTTGTCAGCTTATTAATTAGGATTTACACTTGCAGGGTAAGAAATAATTTCTCCGCTTGAGAACTGTTTTGAATCAATATATATTTTAAAAGATAACCCATCAGTTTTAAAAATTTAATTGAATATTATGAAAATATACACAAAAGCTAGAATTAAAACCTTCAATTTCATGGATAAGAAAAAAAAAAGAATTTAAACTACAAAGTCCTTGAAAATAACCTACTAATTTCAAAATTAAAAATATTATAAAAATTATCTATAACTAAAATCTCCAATTTTATTAATAAGAGACGATTTTTTAAATTAAAATCATAAACTATCTTGCCTTAAAATTGTATAGTTCTTAAGAAACAACCTGCCAATTTTAAGAGTTTAATTGGATATTATAAAAATATACACACCAACTATACAGAGATATTAAAGTACACACATACACGAATTGTGATAATATATCATCAAGTATGTATATAGATTGTACGGATGCCAGCTCTAAAAGGACACACTTCTGTTTTACTATTGACGTTTAAATTTTCTTACAAAATTAAAGTTTCTTCCTGTCTGGTCGCGGACTTGTATCTTGATAACGGAACGAATACAGTATCTGTGATCGAAGTTTGGCCCATTACACACGAAACCCAATGTTAATAACCAAGAAAACAAGAAAAGGATCGATCGAACTCAGTTAAACAGAGTCCAAAGTGTCGGGTTTCTCACAAGCACGGCCCACTCCAAACATCCTTCCGTTTGCATCTTGTCTGCCCTGCCATATCATATTCATAGCTCACTCATCACCAAAAGGGCCACTCAATCATCAAAGATTTGCTTATCAGACTGAACGGTCGTTAGTTGTTACTGGCTTCTCCCGCCACTGTCTGTACTGTAAACCAACATGGCCACACTATTTGCTCATGCATCCAAAATCTCTTCTTTTCAAGTCTCCCTTTTCCTCTTCAAGTCATAACCACCAAGTAAATAAACTCACTCTCACTTCCATATGCACAACTTGGTGAATGGAGTTCATGTTCATGTTTTCTCTCTATATATATGCCTCTCACTGTGTAGAAGTTCAACTCGTTTTTATCAAAATCCTGAACACAGTCAAAGAGGAGGTAATGATCCCATGTCTGATATACAATGTTTAGTTATCGGCGTTTCGCATGCTTTAGCTGGCTTATTGTTGTTTCCTGTGCTTACTAGCTTATAAAGTGATTAGGGTTATGTTTTCTTTTTGTTGAAGAAAGAAATGATTAGTGTTTTGTTGGACTTGTAAATTATGTTTACAACGGGCCGGGTTGGTGAGTGATAAGGAAAGGAAAAATAAGGATTTGGATTAGGAGATGGGACTGGTCACTGAGTTAGTTTGGATTAGAAATGCCCTAGCTAGGTTAAGCAGGTGGATTTGAGGGTTGGTTAGGTGAGAATTGAGGTTTCGAATTCGGATGTGCTATGAAGAAAAATTGTGTTTCTCAAATCTTTTTTTTGAATTGAGGTTTCTTATATGATAACATGGAGCTGTTGGTTGTAAAATAGGAGAACTCTAATCTGTGCAGTCTATCAAGATCCAGAGGAATCATTGAAAAAGACATATAAGTGGATAGGCTGAAAGATATGCTGAGGGATGCAAATCCTAGACAAGCAATAAACTCCTTTGTAGTTTGCCTTTCATTAAATTCCATTTATTGGATTTATTTTCTTAGCCTAGCTGCATTTTCTTTTGTGTGAACAGCTGCAGAAGCTTGTTGTTGAAAATGTCCTCGCTTTCAATGAGGGTTTTTGGATACGACTTGCAGCTCGAACTGATTCCTGCAAATCAGAGGATGATAAAGCATGATTTTCGACCTGCTTAATTCTAATTTTTTATGATGTTTATGAAGATGACTTGATTCCTATCCTTACTTTTTCTAAGAATTTCTTTGGCTTTATTTGTATTTTTGCAGAAGATTATGAGGAGTTGGCAATATCTGTGATGAGTATGGTGGATCTTCTGGTCCATAAGACCAGTGTAAACAACAACCCAACCTCCTCTCATAAGCAGTTTTCTTTGTTTTCCTTTATTGTTTAAAATGTAACAGTTTTATTGTTGATCACTTCTCTTCCTCCTCCTTATTTTTTCTTCTGTACGAAAGGATCGAGTCAGCTACTGATATTCTCAAGGCAATTTTGAAACCCATAGTTGATGGAGAGGAAGAGATTCACTGGCTTCCTAGAGATCCAGAGGCTCTCAAACTAACGGAGAGTAAGTTTTTGCTTCGATTTGATTTCAGAATTTCCTTTTTCTCTTCATTGTCAATGCCTTCATTCTCTCAATTGAACTTATGCAACTTTTTATACTTTCATTCATCAGGATATGATTCAAAGGGAGCGAGAAGGGCAACTAGAAGAAGGGCTCCTTTCAGAAGTTAGTGCACATCTACCACAAGTGAGTGCTTTCTGTTTCTATGGTGCATATCTGAAATAGTTTCGTTTTTTTTTTGCTCAGTAGACTGTTCTCTGGACAGTGAAAGATCATAAGCAAAATGTTTTAAATTTCTCTTGAATGGATTCAAAGTCTGCATATGGTCATGGCAGGAAGACATTTATACCCGTGTGTTATTTTTTGCTCATGATCTGTGTTGATCATCAAAAGCATCTTGCAACCATTATAAGTCGAAGTGAATTCGGGTGTTTGTCAGATGAGATGAGGGCAGAAGTTGGATAGTCTTTTATTATTTTATTAGACGAACTAAAACGAGTCTTTTCTTTGAATATGGGTGAGAACTCATCTTATACTCATTGGTAGGCAAAAGAAGACGGGGACAAGCCAGGGCTTGAGGCCATGTTGCTAAAGGTTCTGCAACTCTATGCTTCCAGTATTCTCTCCAAACGTAATTATGCAAACAAAGGTAATTATATTGTGTAACTTTTGCATCATTACTTCAAAATTATGTCTTAAAAAATGATAGTCTTTGCAAAATTGAAAAATGCAGCTGGTCACCATGCTAAGATTTATAAAATATCTGGAAATAATGCCCATAATTAGGGATATTTTCAAGCAAAAAATATTTTTAAAAAGCAACATATAATTAAATTGTTAGGCCTAGTTTTGTAGCTTGGGTGATGCTGTTGTTGATCTTTCAAAGTGTTAGGTTTTCTGAACTTCATTTATCTTTTACAGGGAGGTGAATCTTTGTGATCATACAGTTTTTTTTTTTTTTTGGTATTTTAGAATCGTCTGCAAAATTTTATTCCAGAGTTTGGTTACATTTGTATCTATCAGGAATTTAAAATTTCTTTGCCATAAATCTTCATTTACTATCTCTGTTCTCCATTTCCCTCCTGTCTTTGGAATAATCCTCACTTCCATATTCTTGCTGTTCGCTTGAACTTATAAGTTGGATGCCTTGAACAGCTAGTATTGTCCATGTTTGTGGTGCAGGATAGGAAGTTTTGATGGCTGGGCAGTTTCTGGAGCCTATAATCAAAGGTGCCATCTTCCTTAACTATTGTGCTTCCAGAATAAAAATGAGCCGTAAATATAGATTGTTGCGGAGCACAAATATGCTTAGGCATATGAAATTTGATCTTGGAAAGCTTAGCCTTGCAAACATCTACCTGTTGGATTGATCTTTGCCAAGTGGCATATAAGTTAAACCTGTCTCGGCATTGGATCAAGTTTTTCTAGACCATCAAAAGATTTATGTAGGAATCTTAGGATCATTTGATAGGACATCCAGTCTCACTTCAGACATTTGTTTGCTGCAGCTCCTGAAGAAAAATGGAACAAGATTTTGCTCAATGGAATGACTGTTGGCAAAGGGGGAATTTCTCCTGAGGAACACTACGCAGTCATTAAAGAAACGAATTGAGAGGACATTGATCCGAACGGTAATAAAACCTTCTACCTTGAATTTTATTCACTCGTATTTTTGTCATCATGTATTTCTTACAGCCTCACACCACACCACACACCACCAATGACACACAAATCACGCACAGAGACATACCCCCGTTTTCCATACCTTCTCTCACTTGTAGGAAGGAGGTTCATACCAGCATTCTATTCTGATCGAGCATCTCAAGGGCATTCAATCAAGAGCAGAAGAGATTGTCCAAGTGCTTCAGGGCAAGCCATGGTAGCACAGATAGAGTTCTGAATATAGATTCCATAACGGTAAAGGATTGATAACGCAGAAACTGGAAAGAATCTTTTCCTTCAATCTGAAACAAAGAAAGGCAACCACAGAGTAACTGAAAAAGGAGATGCATAGTACGTGCTGTTCTGGTTGCGTGCAGAAGAGCTAGCTAGCTGATTATCTTCTACGTACAGCCCCCGGATATTTTTCCTGTCAACTGGATTTATATAGCATCAATGATTCTTTCCTCAATCATACTATGTACATATTTTATGTTGATGGAAGCCAATGTACTGCCAGACCGCCGAGTCTATACAATCTCCTGTTGACAGCTAAAGTGTGCGCTTAAAACGGCTTCAGATAAATAGCAAGGAATGGCGAGGATTTAATACCAGAAGCATTGCCAGAGGGTTTCTGGCTCAGTTTTAATCAATCCCCTGTCATTTGTTTATGGCATGCATTTGAGCCTGTGAGTGGCTTGATCTTAAGAAGATGAAAATTAATTTAAATTAGTATAGAATTTTGACAAAGTTAAAGGGACAAAAAAGAAGAAAAACTGTACTCTAACCATGCAAGAGAAATGACTGTCTATAGCTTGATTGGCATAAGAGAGAATAATAAACTTGAAATGAACAAAATTCATATAGGATCCTGTGTTATAAATTAAAAACAAAAGTATAAATACTAAAACTATCTCATTAATTATTTTTATTTCGTATTTTATAGAGTTTTTTCCACAAAATTAGTTGGAGACTTGAAAAGGATTGAAAAAAAAACCTATGTAATGTTTGAAAAAACAGCCCTTAAAGTAGAAAAGAAAGAATCGAAGAACATATATAGCATTTAGAGTAATTATTAAATTGTTAAGTTCTTAACAAAAATAGATCCCTTCAAAAAATTTCTTCTTTTTTTTACTTGATTGAAAATAATAATTATACAGCTACTTTTTTTCTTTTGGTCAAACTAGGTATCCCAGGCGCTGGTCCAGACTAATCCCTCGACCCGGGTAACAAGGTCTCCCCAAACATCCTTCTACAGATAAAAAAAAGGTCGAACCCCCAATCTCATAAGCGACGAGAGCATGCCTACCACTCTGCCGAGACCTCTTGAGTAATTATACAGCTACTTTTGATTATCCTCGTCAACCAACTATAATTGTATTAGTTATTTTGTTAGGTATTGTAATAACAATTATTTTTAAAAATATTTTTTATTTGAAAATATATTTAAATTTTTTTTATTTAATTATATATATATAATTAAATCAAAAAATCAAAATTTCTTACAACACACGCCAGCCATGTTTCTAAATATAAAATGAGAAAATTAATTTTGAAAGAAAGAATTGGAAATAATGAGTCTTTAAGGTTACAAAGAATAAAGACTCCGGTATTCTGTTCAGGCAAAAGTAGTAATGGCAATTCGCAGTCTTTTACTCTCAACCCTCCGTCGTTCTCGTTCTATCTCCACGCTCTCTCGTCCCCTCACGAACTCTAGCCCTGGCCCTAACCCCAATTCTCTCACTTCACAACCTTCAAATGCGATATCGTCTCGCAACTCACTTGCTTCTTTTAATTTCCCTTCCTGTCGATCCTTGTGGACTCGCACCGCGTCCGAATCTATCAATTTCGAAGAATTTGCTGATCCTGTCTCCACCGAGACCGAGGATGGAGTTGTTAACGGTATTCTTCCGGTAGACTCAATGATTTGGTTGCTTGATTCATATCATGATCTCACTGGTCTCCCATGGTCAGGCAATTTACTTCACTCTCTCTGCTCAATTTTGGTTTAGTTGTTTTATTTTAAGAAAGGAATTAAATCATGCAGGTGGATAATCATTGCTTCATCAACACTGGCAATGAGATTAACGCTCTTTCCTTTACATGTTCTGCAAATGCACAAGATTAAGAAAATTTCTCAGTCTTTTTCTAAATGTAAGTATTTGTTTTATTTTATTTTTATTTTCATCCCAAGTAATTTTTTTTTAGAATTACAATTTTAAGCTACAATAATTTTTATTTTTTGCATTTATTTCTCATAGTGCCTCCTCTATTCCCACCACCTCTATCAGGACGAAGCTATATCGAGCAGATATCTCTTTTTAGAAAGGAAAGAAGAGCAATTGGCTGCCCTTCTTATTTATGGTTTCTTGCTTTCCTCTCTGTACAGGTGGACCAAATCTATCTATCCCTTTTCTCCTGTTTCAAAAATTGGAGATTTACTCTAGTTATCAATCTCGCCTTTTTCTCTCAATTTATTTGCAGATACCGTGCTTTCTCTTGTGGATGACAAGTATTCGACGAATGTGTCTGGATAATCATCCTGGGTTTGATTGTGTAAGGAAATGATGGGATTATTATTATTATTATAGCTAAGCTACCAGACTTTTGTTGGACTTTTATTTTCTTAACATTTTCAGGCGCTGACTGTAGTTTGTTAGTTCAACTATGAGGTTAATGTTGGAGTATTGGTTTTATACAGCATAATAACTTCTGTTTTTAATCTTCGTTTTCAGTTACTTTGATACAGTTGAGAAATTGTAATCATGCATTACATTGCATTTGAATTACTTGGCCTATTACTAATTGTGAAACTTTTCTGTATTAATTACAGGGCGGCACTCTATGGTTTCAGAACTTGACTGAACTTCCTCATGGTGTTTTAGGCCCGATCTTTCCATTTCTTATTGCTGGTTTGCACGGTGTTAATGTTCATGTATTGGCCCCTATACTGTCTCACACTCTCTCTCTGTTTTTTTTTCCTTCTGGTGAATGAGATATGTAATTGTGTTAATAGAGGAATTGAAGGACAAGGTGCAAAAGATATCTGTTTCAAAAATGTTGGATTTACACTTGGTTACTCTCATAACTTTGACAATGTGCGGCATTAGTAGTTTGATGAATAATCGCTCTTAACATATCTTTGCCTCGTGACAATCTTTTATTTTTTTTACTGGAATGGTTTCAGTTTCTAAAGATGTTAGGTTTGGTAGCAAATGTTTGATTAGCTATACATGGCAATGGTTTGGATAGTTCACTGACTCGTCTGATATATTTTTTTCAGTTCTCTTTTGACAGATCTTCTGTTCAGAACACAAGTGGCCTATTGGGCTTGTTATCAGAAGTGAGCACTACAAGTTCATTGGTTGCTTAATTCTTGAATAATTATTGAATTCTCCTTCTCATATGTGCAGTATCGTTTTGGTTAATGCAAGTGATTGAAAAAGTCTTTGTTATTGCAGTACTACAAGAAATATCTGAATTTTATGATGCTGCCTTTGTTTTTCATTGGTTACTGCATTCCACAGGTAACATAGCATGACTTCATGTTTCTAGGAATTTAGCCTGTTATATGATATAGGTTTATTCTTAGCTCACCACCTTGGAAATTTAAACTAGTGATTTCTGACGTGTGCATTATTCAAACCATTGAAATTAAGTATTTTTTAAAATATCATTATATTAAATTAAGTTTCATGAATAATAGTTATAAAAAATTATTTTATGAACAACATAGAAAGATGCAATGTGAAAACTCCATATGATTTGGAAAACGCAATCCTTTGAAATGGATTTTTTATGTACCAATTGACAAGCCAATAATAATTTTCTTTTCCTTTATTCACTTTAAAAGATAGTTATTTTTTATAAATGATTATTAGTGTTTCATGTAGGTTTTCTATATTGCAACGTCTATTCTAATCGTTTGTGTGTGTATATATATATATATATATTTGCTCCTTGCTAAAACAATACAGACCTTCTGTTTTGATAAAATTTATGTTTTCATGAATTTTCAATACCATTTTTTCGTTCTCAATATTGTACAATTTTGGTAAGTGGGGTAAAATCAATTACACCAATAAAAAAGATATTTTATGGCATGATGGTAGCTTTTGAATTATTGAGTCAAAGTCTGAGGAATGGTTTCATTATGTTCTCTCCTACACTCCACATTTCAAGCCACAAGGCCTTCATGCATTCAATGACTTTACAGTCCCTTTGATCCATTCGTCTTGTCACTGCATTGGTGATATCACAATTATTCATCCTCATACAACGCAGGAAGGACACTAAGCAAAGTCCAATGACAATGCACTAATAAAGTCATTGCATTATTATTTTTGCTGCTTGTTTAGTAAGGGATTATAAAGATATGATAAAAGGATTCCACTTACAGTACCTTTGATCTGGAAAGATAACTCCTTTATTTTGATATTGAGCTTCTCTGTACACCCTTCCTGGTGCAGATTCACATTTTCTTTGTCTCTTTTGTTTTCCAGGGAAGTCTAGTTTACTGGGTTACCAACAGTTCATTAACTGCAATACAGGTTAGTTAGCACACTTTACGGTTTCAGGATGTATCTGTTACCTTTCCATACCTTGCAGATTTTATCTTGGTTATACTTGTGATATTATTTTCTAGTATGTTTTTATCTGTCCAAGGAAAGAATTACAGTTGTTGCTTCATTTGAAAAGGTGAATTTTCTTGGGGAGTTTATCCTTGAACAACCACAATACATTTGGTGACATAGTTCCTCTTTAAAAACTTAACAAAAGGTAAGGAAGGCAAAAAAGCTTTCAACGTGGTCGGATAAATGGAAAAAGGATTTTCACTATTAAACATTGTACAGAATCATCTAGTTGTGGTTGGCTGCTTTCTTGCTTTCTAACTCTATAATTGCATTTTCTGGTATATGGGGAACTAAATGAACTGGCAGACAAAAGAAATAGCTCTATTTGTGAAACATGTTGTTTGAAGTCCTTTGACATGGTTTATTAGCTTACTAGAGGGATGCCAATTTTTTGTGACATGGTCATAGTAAAGCATTGGCATGCCAAGTTTCACATCTGACATAGCAACATCATTTGTTAATCACTCGTGTGCAAAGCACTTTACAGTTGCGCCTGCTTTTTAATACTTTTGGATTTGTTGCTTCTTGCAACGCTTTGTGGATTCTGAGAAGTGAGAATAATAAGTCTGGCTGTCTGATGCTCTAATTGGGTAGAGATAGTTTGGTGGGAGTTTTTTCTTCAGATTGTCATTTCCATTCTCAAACCTTTCAACTGTCCTTGCCAGTGTACAATGGGCAGTGCCATCTTTGGCACCTTGAGTAGTGTACTATTGCAGATAAAATTAATCCCAGCCTATTTTCCCTAGCTTTCCCTTTGTGTTCTTAGGATCTACTTTACAAATTCATCTTTTATTCTGAAGCTCATTGTTTTAACTCCTAAGCAGGAATGATAAGAGCGAGTTTCATTGTCTGACTCGATACAATCAATCTTGCAGCAAGTATCTCTCAAACTTCCTGTTGTTCGTGCAAAATTAGGGTTACTGGACAAGGATTTTCCAAAAGCACCTGCACTTTCTGCAGAAATGGTTACACATGAACTGCACAAAGTTACTCCAGAAAATTTGTCACCTCATGAACTACTAGTAGTGAGTGGTGCTGTACAAGTAAATAAAGTATTTGCATTGTGGAGATGTTACAAATTTTCTCACCTTTTCATGTTGTCACTGTTGACAGCTGTCTGTTAAACTCTTATCCAGTGGGCATAGAGCCAGAGCTATTCCTTTGTTGCAGTAAATTTCTGTTGCCTTCTTCTTCATCTGTCCTGATGACCAACTTATTCCTTTCTTTTTATTTTTATTTTTTACATTTATAATCCAGTAACCAACTTATTCCTTGTTGTGTTGCATAATTTTCTTTTGGTTACAGAATGGCACTTGAGAAGGACCCTGGCCACATAAAGGCTTTAATTGTTATGGGCCAGGCTCGACTGCAAGAAGGACTCCTTGCAGAGGCAACTGATCATTTAGAGTGTGCTATTTCCAATGTAACCTACACCTCTTTTATTGGCTTCTTTTCAACCACTATTTTACTCCAGGGCTTTCTTTTTGAATGATCTCTGATCATTTAGAGGGCTACTGTTGTCTCCAGTCACTTGCTTTAGAAAGTTAGAAACCTCTTTTTATATGCTGCAATTTTCTGGATGACATTCTTTAATTTATGAACGAGGCACCATCATTTGCAATCCTTTGATACTAGCATCTGTTAACTTCTCTGACACTAAATATATCTTCTTTATGAGTTTTGTAAATATTTTTTTTGTCTAAATTGCATGCTTTATTCCACATAAATATGAAACTATTATTTCTAACTTCCCTCCAGCTCATTCTTACTGGCCATCCAACAGAGGAGGATGTGGATCATCTAATTCTTGCATCACAATGGGCAGGTGTTGCCTGTATTCGTCAGGTGAAAACCATAAACACTTTTATTATTGTTGTAGAGTAAAATGCAGCCTTACATTATAGATTTTGTTATTAAGGAATGTTCTATCACTATTCATCATTCATGTGTTTCTGGAGGGAACTATCTTTCTCCTTATATATCCTCTGTGCACTCTTATTCACTACACTCTTAGTCATCTGAGATTAATCTAAAATTACCTTGTTATACCAACCCTTGTCCCCACTTGAATGTGATAGAAGGAGCCGCATTATGCTGGGCATAGTAATTAGTGAGTGACTCCAACTATTTGAGTTGACTTGACAGCCTTTCGAATTTGATTGATGTATCTGCATAGAAAATATATATATATATATA
>Ga0325400_1001147_pt1 | contig 21586 bp, 9 predicted proteins | sample PopdelMetagenome_2_FD_205662 | JGI IMG/M metagenome (GOLD analysis project Ga0325400, IMG submission 205662) | Populus deltoides microbial communities from Bellville, Georgia, United States - Xylem-PdKOR-R1 | ecosystem: Host-associated > Plants > Phyllosphere > Stem > Wood/Secondary xylem...
TACTGAATTCATAAACATTTTAGATACTAAACATCCAGCTATCAAAAAAGAATTACCATAATACTGAATTCAAAAACTAATTAAAATCAGTAAACTAGTTAACAATTTCTTAAAATAAAACACTGAAATACTGAATCCAAAACACAAAATGACAGAATATAACTCATGACTTACGTTTTTCTTCTCCAGTTCACAAACTTTGTAGTGTTTTCCTCTCTGTCCCGTAAGCTCTGAAAAATAAACAAACCATATTCAAAATCAGAACCTAGTTTTCTGTCAAACCATTCACGGTCACAGGTTCACAGACTTTGTTTTCAAAATCCAAGCACTGTTAATCTGTTATCAAAACAAATGCACAGACTTGTTTAACAGGCTTTGATATCGAAACACTGTTATCAAAACAAATTCACAGACAAATTTAACAAAATAGAAATTCAATTAGCAAACCCATTCACAGACCCATTCATAAACAATTAGGAAACATTGTTATCACAAAATAAAAATTCAAGCAGTCGGTGAGAGACCAATTCACAGACCCATCAAAAAATAAGAATTCAAGCAGTCGGTGAGAGACTCATGAGAGACCCATTCACAGACTTGTTTTCGGTGAGCAACCCCATTCACAGACCCATCAATTCATAAAAATTCTTAAAATAAAAGTGTAAAGACTGGGATTCGGTGAGAGACCCATGACACAGGGGACATGGACATGTCTGCAATTTGACAAATAAATTACTCTAGACTCTAAATCATGATGCTATTTGCAGAAGGTGCAAAAAGATAAAGAGAATAACTTACTATGGCTGGTGGAGACTGGTCACTGGAGAGCCAGTTGTTGCCTGTTGGTGGTGGACCGATGGTTGATTGCTGGAACTTGGACGATTGAGAGAAGGAGAACAAGGATTTAGTGACTTAGGGATTTAGTGACTTAGGGATTTTTCTGGTTCTGTGTTGTTATCTTGTGTCTGTGAAAGACTGAAAAAAGATGAAGAAAGATGAAGAATTGAAGAATGAAGATCGTGGTTTTGTTCTGCGTGTGAGTCACACGGTGTGACTGTGTGTACCGTATAATAGTCAATAGGCCAATACTTGCTTGACACGTGGAGCTGGAGGGAACAGTGGAGCAACATTTTCTGTTTTGGCACAGACGCGTAAAATCGGGTGTACAATCGCCCGATTTTACCTGATTTTAACGATTTTACCCGATTTTGACCCGATTTTACCTATTTCCGAGTTTTGTGAACGATTTAGCACGTTTAGCCTACATTGACTTGTAAAATCGTACGATTTTACGAGTTGAATCGCGATTTTAACAACCTTGCTTGGGATGGTTGACTAGTGAAAATTCTACTGCGTTAGTGGATGTGTTTACAGAAGCTAGTGGCGACATGATTGATCTTCATATTTCCACTGTTTTCCAATCCCTGCACTGTGAGGAAAATTATCTTCGAATTCAGGTGTTTATCACGCTCATGTGGTTATTCAAGATATCAATTATATTCTCCCACGAAGTAATTAAAACTAAAAACTAGAAAACGAAGAACCTGACTATAAGATATGTGTGAAATACAGGATGACACGCTGACCGGAACACTTTCGTCCGTGGATATTGCCACGAAAGAGAATTTGGAGAATCTTGTGAAAGTGGGTGAGAAATTGTTGAAAAAACCGGTATCAAGGGTGGATTTAGGCACTGGAGTCTTTACACATGTTGATAAGATGACAAGTGAAGAGGCTCTCATAAAGTATATATATATCTGCTCAAGTCTATATATTACAGTGATTTCTATGGCATCTTATTTCATCTTTGCTGATTTTTTTTTTGACTGTATAGGATGGCTAAATTACTGTCAAAGGAGAAGCGTCTTCGTGATTCTAGGTCACCAGTTGGAAAAGTTGCTACTTCGAAGTGAATATGATTCGTAAACTAGATTGTCCAGAAAATTAATTAGGCGCAAATTAATAAATTTGGAAGAAACAGTAGGGAGATTATCTGCATGTAATTCTGCTGTTTTTATTTTTTTTTATTGTTACAAGAAATGAATAATATGTAATTCTTTCCGTCGTTAAATATGAATCATCGCAGAATGCTGTTGCACTTAATTTTAAAAATATTTTTCTTGCTCATCATCTTATAATTTTGTTTATCTTTTGTTCTTCTTGCCTTGTGGTCTGACAACTCAACGTGTTTATCGTTGTTTTGGCTATACACACATACATCAATACACACACACAGTACATATGTAGTTTGTTCACGTTCTCTAATATTTAGCTGCTGATCATAGCCAAACCTACTTATTCTTTCTGAGCTTGGATATGATCATATCCATTGATTCTTACATAGAATCTTTATCGAAATTAGATGGTTCAATTTGCTGTTTCCTAGTTTTTCCTTAGCAAGACCATGTAGAAAAATAATGCCTAGATCAATAAAAGTTTTTTTTTTTGGCAGTATTATATTAAACTCAACTTAGTGGATCAAACTTGAAATATCTCAACGATACTTCTTGATTAGCTTGAACTTCAAATTAAACTATATAGATGTTATCCTGATATAACCCCGTCAACTTGCCGGGTTAAAAAAACTTAGATGACTGGTAAAAACATGAGTTGATTTTAAAAATATTTTTAAGATGACATTTTTCTGAAAAAAATAATGAGATGGCAACACAAAATCAATTCAGGGGTCAATCTAGGTTAAGTCATGAACTCCATTTAGTTTAATAACCTTGTTTTTTTAATTGTTTTTATTTAATTATAAGATAAATTTTTTTAATTGTTTTTATTTAATTATATGATAAAAATAAATGTTTGCAAAACCAAGCACCAACTTGATATCGAGATATTTTTTCGAGACCACGATAAACCCATTAAAAATTAAATCGAAATAAATCATGAAATTTAATTCCTAATAATTATGTTTTTTTGAAATTATTTTTTATTTAATAATATAATAAAAAAATAGATGTTAAAAAAACTGAGCACCAATCCAATGCCAATACGTTTTTTTAAAGATCGTGATGACTCCATAAAAAAATTAAATAAAAATAAATTGTGAAATTTAATTCATAATAATTGTATTTTTCTTTGAAAATATTTTTTATTTAACAATATGATAAATTAACTTTTATTTAATAATATAATAGAAAAAAGTAGAAGATTGTAAAAAAGTAAAGACCAACTCAATATTATTTTAAGACTACGGTAACCTCTTGTACGGAAACAAAAATAAATAACATAATTTAATTTTCAATAAATCCATTCCTAAACTTGAAAAAAAAAAAGAAAAAAAAATGAAAACAAAAAATATGTTAACAATACGTGAAGAGTCCTCGATTAATCATTGTTAAACTTGAGAGTTATTAGAAGTCTTAATCTTTGGTTTAGCCAATTTTTATTTATTTATATGTATAGTGCAATATTTAATAATTAAGATAGAGATTTCAAAATTAGAGTAGCGCTTATAATATTTCGTATATAGTATATCTTCTACAATAGTTAATAATTAATTAATTAATTAATGTGGAGTTAGGTGGCAATACGGTGATACTCGAACTTTTTTTTATTAGTGGGGAAGTAGAAAGGTCAAGCACGTGGACCAGTAATTACGCAATTCATGAGTAGTTTGAGCAGAACGAAACGAATATTGTAATGGTTCGGATTTTGGTTGTGTTCTCAAAAGGATAACAATGGACTTATTAACTTGTCCCATTTAAGGCTGCAAAGTATAGTTTAGGTGAGCAATAATTGTCCACGTTGATCTTATGTAAACACTACACACTTCAACATTTAGCCCTTTCAAGTTTTTTTATATTTTTTATTTATAATTATCGAGAGTATATTAAAAAAACCATAAAGCAAATAGCATTTTCAATTTTTTCTTCATTAATATTCAACATGTAATGTAAAATCCTGAATTGTATTTATAAAAAGGATTATAAGATAAAAATAATATCAAGTTTCTAATTAACTAACATAAGTTCCTTTCGAACTATAAAATCTTTTCCTATTTCGATGGAGGTGGAATGAGAGGAATTATACCAGGAACTATCCTTGCGTTTGTAGAGTCCGAGCTTCAGGTAGTCTAGAAATCGGTCTCTTTAAGGATGTATTGTTGCATGTAATAGACCTGCAAGATCATCCATTTTTTTATGCGTGTGCAAGCTCATGATGATAATATAAAATAGAGTAGAATAAGAAACTACGTACAGGGAACGTTTCCTTGTTCCACTTGAGGTATAAAATAGAATAGAATAAGAATATATCACACTTGCGTGCAGGATAATAGTTTATTTATACAGGTATATAATTGTAATGTCTCTTTCCAGGTATAAAATAATCCGTAATTTCATCTCCCATCACTGACTAGTATGTTTTCTATTCAAATTGTAGAAGCTGGATGGTGCAGACGCAAGACTTGCAGACTACTTTGATGTGATTTCAGGCACCAGCACTGGTGGCCTCGTGACTGCTATGCTAGCTGCTCCTAATGAGCAAAACCGCCCTTTATTTGCCGCCAAAGACATTAATGACTTCTACCTTGAGAACTGCCCTAAAATCTTTCCCCAGGACGGGTAATAATCCCAGATATGAATGCCATAATAAGGAGTTAAATATAGTATATCAAGTACTGCTTTAAGACTCTTTTTTTCCTCATTCAAATCTCTAGACACTAACTGTATACTCTCTGGCAATAGGTCCCCATCGGCTTCAGCTGGAAAACTGATCAAGAGTTTGAGAGGACCAAAATACGATGGCAAATTTCTGCATAGCATTGTCAAGGAAAAATTGGGAGATAAACGCCTGCAGTACCAGATCATGACAAACATTGTGATCCCAACTTTTGACATCAAGCGCCTTCAGCCAACAATCTTTTCAAGCTATCAGGTTCGTTATATATACATACACAACTCTTAAAATTCTATGTGTTGCTTGAGAAAAGAATCGTTTCACACTTATAATTATTTTAAAAATATAATTATTTTGTATTTTTACTTTTTTTTTTCTAATCAGATATATTTTTATCTTTTATTTTGGAACATTAACCACACGCATCCCTAAAATTCACTCATTTTTTTTTATTAATCTCTAATTTTAGTGAAGAAATCATCTATAAAATTGCACAAATTAAAATGGTCAAAAGGATAATAAGTTTTTTACATATACAATATTTTTTCCCCCTAACATAATGTATCAATTCAAAAGTTTTCTCTTATTATCATATAATTCAATTTTTTGTATATAATAATAGTAATAATGTAGAATAAACTTTCATTGTAACAAACTTTAATAATTAGATCATACAATAATATCTCAAATTTAAAAGAGCATGAACCCTTTAAAAAACTGTCCAACATTTAGATGAAAACATAAAATTAATATTTTTTATCTACAATGCATAAAAAAGTTTATTTTTGAAGAGTTGAAATAAATCACTTAGAACTTAATTTTTTTTTCATTCTTTTATAAAATAAGTTGCATAGACAAAAAAAAATTTGTAGTTAATTTCTATTGTATATCAATGAAAAATCCTGCTAAAATGAGACTATTTGTTTTTAAAGTCCAATCATACTTTTAAAAAATTTTAAATTTTTTAACTCAGACGTGAGTCTGACAAACCCAGATGCATGGGTGTGGCTTGGTTGTCAAGCCCACACGTATTAATCTGGCAACTATACTAGATTCAAGCGTCTTAGATCTCGCAGTTATGCCAGATCTAAAATACATGAGAATGATAAACATATATGATATGATAAATAACTAATAAAAAAGACAAATGTATATTTTAGTTGTGAGATGAAAGAAAAAAACAAAAATAATTAATCTCCAACAGCAATTCAATTGTTATTTATTTACATCCAATTAGACAGTTTAGCATCCAGTTTTTTTCATTATCCTTTCGCTGTCCTCTCACGAAGGCTGGGCCTAACGAAAGATATAGCATTGGCTAAGTTTTGGGGTTAATGATGCATTCCTCAACTATAAGAGATTGATTAATCAGTTTTCTTTATCAATTCACGGAATCGATTTGTTTAATACGTTAATGACCTTTCATTAATAACATCGATCTGACAACAAATAAGTTAATTTTATAATTAAACGAACCAAATCAGTTTAATTGTCATCTTCGTTTGATTTATAAATTTGAAATCTTCAATTGTTCTCTATTACTTAACGTGTCCGCTCAAAATTTGACCCCGTCCAAGAAAATTATACAAGGTTAAATTTGGGCGAGTAAAATCTTTCGACTTAATTGAAAATTCCATGCTTCATGAAGCACAGAAGTCTATAAATACCTCCACACTCCCTTTGGGATATTACAATTAAGTTTCAAAACTTAATTAGATTTCAGCACTAGCTATATACATCTCCCAAGGCTCTCAGAAAGTTTAAGCTAAACACCTCTAACTCTTCCGCTTCTAAGCTCAGCAATGCCTTTAAATTCCTCAATCTCTCATATCCGGACTTTAAGATCACCCATTCAACCCCCAACTTTCGGAAACCAAATCACTGTTCTTAGCATCGATGGAGGTGGAATAAGAGGAATCATACCAGGAACTATCCTTGCCTTTCTAGAGTCCGAGCTCCAGGTAGTCTAGAAATCGGTCTCTTTATATAGGGACGTATTGTTGCATGTCAAATAGACCTGCAAGATCATGCATTTTCTTATGCCTGTGCTAGCTCATGATGATAATATATAAAATAGAGTAGAATAAGAAACTACATACAGGGAACGATTCCTTGGTCCACTTGAGGTATAAAATAGAGTAGATAAGAATAAATCACACTTGCATGCAGGATAATAGTTTTATTTATATCAGTATATAATTGAATTGTTTAATTACTTTCTCCAGGTATAAAATATATACTCCGTAATTTCATCTCCTACCACTGACTAGTATGTTTTGCTATTCAAATTGTAGAAGCTGGATGGTGCAGACGCAAGACTTGCAGACTACTTTGATGTGATTTCAGGCACCAGCACTGGTGGCCTCGTGACTGCTATGCTAGCTGCCCCTAATGAGCAAAACCGCCCTTTATTTGCCGCCAAAGACATTAATGACTTCTACCTTGAGAACTGCCCCAAAATCTTTCACCAGGACGGGTAATAATCCCGGATATGAATGCCATAATAACGAGTTAAATATAGTATATCAAGTGCTCTATAACTACATTTTTTTTCTCTTTCAAATGTCTAGATACTAACTGCATACTCTCTGGCAATAGGTCTCCATTGGCTTCTGCTGGAAAACTGATCAAGAGTTTGAAAGGACCAAAATACGATGGCAAATTTCTGCATAGCATTGTCAAGGAAAAATTGGGAGATAAACGCCTGCACCAGACCATGACAAACATTGTGATCCCAACTTTTGACATCAAGCGCCTTCAGCCAACAATCTTTTCAAGCTATCAGGTTCGTTATATATACAAACGCAACTCTTAAAATTCTATGTGTTCCTTGAGAAAAGAATCGTTTCACACTGCAAAATATATGTCCTTACAAGACGTACCGCTTTATTCTTTAGGTGAAGAACGACCCATCCACGGATGCCCTTTTATCTGATATATGCATCGGTACTTCAGCTGCCCCGACTTACCTCCCTGCCCATTATTTTGAAACCAAGGACCCGTCAGGCAAAGTTAGAGAGTTCAATCTGATTGATGGTGGTGTGGCAGCAAATAATCCAGTATGTTCATCATTTATCTTCAGCTCTTGAACTTGCATAACTCGTAACATATTGATGAATCCTATAATTAATTTCCTTTTGAATTTCCAGACTTTAGTTGCCATGAGCGAAGTTTCCAAGGAAATCACTCGGAAGAATCCTGACTTCTTCCCCACAGCGCCGATGGATTATGGTCGATTCCTAGTCCTGTCCTTGGGGACTGGTACGGCAAAATCTGAAGAAAAGTATGATGCAGATGAAGCAGCCAAGTGGGGTATCTTGGGATGGTTGACTAGTGACAATTCTACTCCGTTAGTGGATGTGTTTACAGAAGCTAGTGGCGACATGGTTGATCTTCATATTTCCACCGTTTTCCAAGCCCTGCACTGTGAGGAAAATTATATTCGAATTCAGGTGTATATCACTCTCATGTGGTTATTCAAGATATCAAATTATATTCTCCCACGAAGTAATTAAAACTAAAAACTAGAAAACGAAGAACCCTGACTATAAGATATGAGTGAAATGCAGGATGACACGCTGACCGGAACACTTTCGTCCGTGGATGTTGCCACGAAAGAGAATTTGGAGAATCTTGTGAAAGTGGGTGAGAAATTATTGAAAAAACCAGTAGCAAGGGTGGATTTAGGCACTGGAGTCTTTACACCTGTTGATAAGATGACAAATGAAGAGGCTCTCATAAAGTATATATCTGCTCAAGTCTATATATTATAGTGATTTCTATGGCATCTTATTTCATCTTGCTGATTTTTTTTTGTTTAACTGTATAGGATGGCTAAATTACTGTCAAGGGAGAAACATCTTCGTAATTCTAGGTCACCAATTGGAAAAGTTGCTACTTCGAAGGGGATATGATTCGTACACTAGATTGTCCCGAAAATTAATTAGACGCAAATTAATAAATTTGGAAGAAACAATAAGGAGATTATCTGCATTATGTAATTCTGCTATTTTTATTTTTTTCATTGTTACAAGAAATGAATAATATGTAATTCTTTCCGTCGTTAAATATCAATCATCGCTGAATGCTGTTGCATTTTTAAAAATAATTTTGCTTGCTCATCTTCTTATAATTTTATTTACCCTTTGTTCTTGTTGCCTTGTGATCTGACAACTCAACGTGTTAATTTATCGTTGTTTTGGCTATACAAACATACATCAATACACACACATATGTAGTTTGTTCACTTTCTCTAATATTTAGCTGCTGATCATAGCCAAACCTACTTATTCTTTCCGGGCTTGGATATGATCATATCCATTGATTCTTACATAGAATCTTTATCGAAATTAGATGGTTCACTTTGCTGTTTCCTAGTTTTTCCTTAACAAGACCATGTAGATATTTTCCTCGTATTTTTTCCGACAATGCTTTGATTACCTTTGTCACATAAGGAAATAATGAGCAGCTACCCGAAAGATGAAAGAAAACGACTATCCAAAAGATAACATAACACATATTTCACCCGTAAATTGTTTCTCCGAATTGGATAGCCAGCCTGAGAAACGAATTTTACCTGGGTTGTGGAAAGATCTTCGGACACTGATTCAGGCAAAAATCCTTGATGTCTTTGGCAGCATATATAGAAGTGAAAGAGAGACCCTGCAGGGAGAAAATTAAATTAAATTGTTTTCTTGAGAAAAGGGATAGAAATATAAGTATAATACAAGTAAGAAAGACTTGCAGGTGAGACTTCACGTGAATTGTAGGTTTAGAAGAAGTAGCTACGTGAAGTAATCATAACCAAGTGCAAACGAAACTGATCCCATCACTAGAAATAAAAAATAAAATTGGTTATAATAGGAAAATAAAATTAATATTATTATTTCGTTACCACAATCAATTTTAAATTAATTTGGGGTAAGGTCCGACAAGTTTAAAGTAACTGAGATCAAATTAAACTAAACAGAACCTTTAAACTACTTCAATCCCAAATTAATTCCTAATCAATTATGATTATTTTTAATACTTTTTGAAGGTGTGGTTAGAATTATTTTGAAAAGATTTTTCTAACTATATTAAAAATGTAAAAAATGAAGCCTTGACAACCCATTCTTTTTTCTTTTTGTTCTTCCTCTCTTTTCTTTCATGCCACATCAACTTATCTTATGTATATTTCTTGTCCATTAGTTGGCATTAGACATACATTTTAGTTTTTAACTAAATAATTGCTTTTGAAATTAACAATTGTGTATAAAATTAATATTCAAGAACATAATTATTTTTAAACTATGCAACTTTTAAAATACTTTCCCATCTTATGTTATTTTTCCAAAACCTTTACCAAATTATGTATTTTTCAAACACAAAAAAAAAATTAAAGAATTTATAATATCATAGTAGTGTAATTTATACAACTTTTTTTTTTATTGATCTTTAAATTAAACTATATAGATGTTTCCTGACGTGACCTGGTTGATTTACCGGGTTAAAAAAAGCTTAGATGACTAGTAAAAATATTGGTTGATTTTAAAAATATTTTCAAGATGACATTGTTTCTAAAAAATAATAATGAAATGACGACATGTTGAATCAATTTAGGGGTCAATCTAGGTTGGGTCATGAATTCCATTGAGTTTAATAACTTTTTTTTATAAGTGTTTTTATTTAATTATATGATAAAAAATAGATACTTGCAAAACCAAGAACCAACCTGATACCGAGATATTTTTCTGAGATCACGATAACACCATTAAAAAATAATTGTTTATTATTGCAACTATTTATTTATTTAATAATATAATATAAAAATAAAAACACTTCAACAATTGTCCACGTTGATCTTATGTAACAGTGCTAGTGTTTAAAACACTTCAACATTTAGCATATTCAAGCTTTTCTTCATTAATATTCAACATGTAAAATCCTGAATTGTATTTATAAAAAAGATTATAAGAAAAAAACAAGATCAAGTTTCTAATTAACTAAGATAGCAACATTGGAATCTACACAAGATAACCATCACAACAAAATCCAAGGGAAACTTCCAAGAGTCTCCAATTCATCTCTCTAGTGAATCTGAACCTCTGAAGTGGAGCACCTTTAGCAGCCTGATAAATATAAGTTGAGAGATTGATCAAAACCATGCAATGAAATCACAGGATCTTCGCACTCCTTGCTTAACCATACAATTTGCCAGACTATTGCTCTCACGGTACACATGAGAAAAAGTAATTGAGCCAAAAAATCTAGTCAATCTCTGAACTGTAGAGAAGAGCTCTCAGTGCATCCATGGCCTGTTATGAGAATTGTGCATCCAGCTGATTACATTGGCAGAATCTGATTTAATAGTAATATGATTATGATGAAGAAGACAATTTAAGGCTGAGAGCTCAATAGCTTTGACAACAGCTCTCAGTTCAGCTATGTTCGAATCTAGTATCTCTACTGGCAAGGAAAAAAAATACAAAGGAGATGACCATGGTGGTTTCGCAGGACACCACCTACACTTGAGAGTCCAGGCTTTCCAAGATAAGAGCCATCCACGTTCCACTTGAAGTTGTCAATGGTTGGAGGAGACCATATAACACCAGTTCTAGTAATCTGAACATTGGACCAACAAATCAGACCTTCTGCCAATCTTAACAGGTCTGAAGGGGAGTAAGGAAAGTCAGGATGAAGTGCTTTCAACCATAAGCATAGCCGAGTGATGATAAGGAAGAAAACTGAATCATAGTTCGGTGACTTTTGTTGAAAGCAAGGTTGTCAATTCCGTTTCGGTAGGTGTTTTGTTTTTTCAATTGAAATGTAATGTTTCAGTTTCGGAGTGTTTCGGCGTGTCGTTTCGGAGTTGTACTGTTCATATATATATATTCAACAAACATAATTCAAATTCAAGATAAATTAATTAAATTATGCAATACAAACACAGTGCCAAACAAATATAATTTTAAAATTTAAAATATTTCTAAATAGTCAAGATTAAATAGATCTTTAACTTAAAGTAATTCAGCTTAAACAAAATATCAAAATATTATGAAAGTAAAATGTTTTAATACAAATATTTTAAATATAAAGTTACGTCAATGTTATCAAGGCTAATGGAATCTAAAGCATCTCTTATTTTGCTCAAATTCCTACAAAGTATAAACATGAAAAAGACAACATGAATATAAACCATATATAATAGTGATAAATCTAATTTTAAAAAATTAATATCATTGTTAATGAAAATAGTAATAATAATTTTTAATATTATTATTAATATCATTGTTTTATAATTGGATGGTTTAATTAATGAAATTGAACAAGGTTCAATTTGATTCAATGGCTTTTCAAGAGCGGAACGGAACATGTGGAATGAAACCTGAACGTTCCGGGCGGAATTTAGCCGAAAAATCCGGAACGGACCGAAATTTAAAATGAGATGAAATTTGTTCTGTTTTTTGAATTGGTATGGAATGTTTCTGCCATTCCGGACGAAACGGAACGGAATTGACAACCTTTGTTGAAAGATCAGGTCATTTCGAAGAAGCCAAAGGGATCAACCCACTGAGAAAAACAACATCAACCACACGTAATTTCTTTTGAAGATAAAATTGTCCCAAAATGCACATGGATGTTTGTGGAGTGGTGTTTAAAGTATCATATGATAGCCTTACGAAAACAGAACGACCATATTAAGACAATTTTAGACTTTGCTTGACGTTATTTTATTGGATCGATCGATTGAAAGCATCTTTTGGACATGGTGTTGTGCATGTATGGACGCAAACAAAATGAAGCGAGGAAGCCGACAACATCATTAAGAAATAAACCTTATTAGAGGCTAAAACGGATGGCGATGAAATGAAAAGTTGCAATGATCAATTTAATAATCAGAGTCGATTTCATCAGCAGCAATATAAAATGTTCTTTAATTAAAATTTAATATTAATCCATGCGTAGGTAGTATCGGCGATGAGAAATAAGTGCAGCAGCCATAGAACACAATCAACACATAACCAAGTGGAAACGAAACTGATCCCAGCACTGTGGAAATTTGACCACACCCCAATTGTTTTTTCAAGGCTGTAAAGATGATTTCGAGGTGTTTTCTATCGGAAAAGGCAATAAAATGACGACATGTTGAATCAATTTAGGGGTCAATCTAGGTTGGATCATGAATTCCATTGAATTTAATAACTTTTTTTTATAACTGTTTTTATTTAATTATATGATAAAAAATAGATACTTGCAAAATCAAGAACTAACCTGATACCAAGATATTTTTCTGAGATCACGATAACACCATTAAAAAATAATTGTTTGTTTTTGCAATTATTTATTTATTTAATAATATAATATAAAAATAAAAACACTTCAACAATTGTCCACGTTGATCTTATGTAATAGCGCTAGTGTTTAAAACACTTCAACATTTAGCATATTCAAGCTTTTCTTCATTAATATTCAACATGTAAAATCCTGAATTGTATTTATAAAAAAGATTATAAGAAAAAACAAGATCAAGTTTCTAATTAACTAATATAAATTCTTTTTGAACTATAAAATCTTTTTCTGACTTGATAATCCCTTTTTTAAACTGATGCTTAGCAGCACTACCTTTTAAACAAAGTTTTTTTTTTTTTAATGTATAAACACTAATTAATTTTTCGAGCCTCACGAATGACTCGTTTTCTTCTATATTTTCTCTGTGAAAAACATATGGGTGTTGAATATCAATTGCATATAACTTAAGAATATATTTTTAAATTAATTTTAATCTGGTAATTTATGAACTTCTGAAACCAAATCCTTTTATTATACAAAGTGTATCTTGCTTTTCAGATAATAAATCTTTTGACAAGCAACCAAAGCATCATAGCAAACAATTTTCTTATCCTTCTTTCATGTGCGAAATAATGTTATCAATTATAGTTTTTCTTATTCTTATAGTGCATCTTCTTGCATGGCTACGCATTGAACTCTATTTCTCCAGTAAAGATTTGTTAAGACAAACCAAAGTACATTTTTGTCCGCATTGCTTTTACCTTGTCAATCTCATAGGCAATCTTCATTCATCCATGCCACCCAGGTGTCAGGACGTGTCAGATATGTAAAACCGAATTATATCAAATCAAAATTATTAAATTTAATCTTGATATAAATTAAAAAATTATTTCAAAAAGTTTTTTAATCCCACATTAAAAAAATATTATCTTATTCTATTAAGTTGAAATATTTAAACAATTTTTTTTATTTCACATTAAAAAAAACACAATTTTTTTCTTGTAAACATATATATATATATATATATATATATATATATATATTAATGGGACGTATGCACAATCATGTCAGACCCAAGTACCTTGATTCTGACAGTCATGGTAGACCCAAACATGGATGCTAGAACCACGTAGCTTGAGCCTGATATGGTTGTCAGACCCAAGACGCTTGGATCTGGAATGATTGCTAGACCCAACTATCTTAGGTCTAATGCCTAAGATTTGCATAATTTTTGTGAGCCAGACAAAAGTAATAGTTTTTTTTAGGGCCAAAATACTTATACAAATGTGTTGAATGGTCTCAGGACATCTAACTAGTAATTTCTTGTGGACTTTTGATGTATGGTTAAGAAAAAAGCCAGACTCACGCGCCTAGCCTAGAAACCATGTTAGACTCGCGTCTAGGTCTGGCATGACTCAAGCATTTGGGCCCGACAACCATATCAGACCTATGCGTCTTGTTTTTTGAAAATATAGAAATTCACTTGTCATAACCCTATTTTTAACAACACATATTGGTCAAGAAAAAAGAGAGAAAATGAATTCGAAATTTGGGTTAAGACAACTCAAATTGAAAGTTTGAGGACTAAAAAGGATGAGATTATAAAATTGGAAGTCATTTCAGTTAAAAATTGAAAGAATTGATAAGTTTAGAGACTTACTTAAACTTTGAAATAGTTTAATTAATGAAATCAGAAGCTTAATTGAAAAATTGATAAGTTTGAGGACTTAATTAAGCTTTGAATTAGTTCAATTAATGAAATTAAGAGTTTGATTGCAGAATGTCAAAACTTTAGTGACAAAACTAAAAGATGGTCTCCTTAGCCCAAAACGACGTCGTTTCCACATGCACTGTTTCTTCTTCTTCCTCTGGAAACAAAGAAAGCCACCTGCAAAAGGAAAAAGCACCGATCTGCCACGACCCTATCGATGCAACAAGACCAGAGCGTAGACCAAATGCAGAGCACTTGACCCCTTTCCAGCCGACTTTTCTCCACCGCCACGAGGTTACCACCAGGCCGAGAAAACCGCCACCAATAGTCCAGCGATGATAGGACTGGTGGAGTCCCAATCCAACCAAAACACAAAGTCCCAGACCTTATCATTATCCTGGGAAGATAACGATCAAATCTCACGCAAGAAAGCCTATAAAAGGCAGGGACAGAGAAGAGAAGGGGGGCAGCAAAAAATAAGAAGAAAGAAAGACAGAGAGAACAAGAGAGAGAGAGAGAGAAAAAAAACAAAAAGAGATGAAGAGAGAATTGACAGGAGAAATAAAGACAGAAAGAACGAAAGGAGAAAAGGCAGAGAGCAAAAAGGAAGCTTCGGCCAGCAACAAGCACCTGTGGATTCTCGTCCAAAACGTCTGTAAACCAGGTAAGTTTTCGTTCCCTCCTTTCCTGCAATTTAATTACCTATGCCTACGGATTAAAAAAAGGATTATTGCTTATAGTTATCAAACCCGATCTGGATTTGACCCGGTCAAGGAGTCGGGTCCCGAGTTACACGGGTCAACCTGAAAAAATTAAAAATTTAATATTTCATATAAAAAATTAAAAAACAATCCAAGTAAATATAGGTTATACATGTTGTAAATAATGAAGTTTAAAAAACTATTTAAAAATATTTTTTATCCCACATTAAAAAAAGATACTATGTTATCCTTTTAAGTTGAAGTATTTAAACCAAAAATATTTTTTTATCGCATATTGAAAAAACATAATTTTTTTCTTGTGAACATAAAGTATATATACTAAAGGGTTTCAAATCTCACATTGAAAAAATAACCTTTTTTTTTGGAACATTGAGTATATATATTAAAGGGTTTCAGATTCCACATTGAAAAAATAAAATATTTTTCTAGTATTTATATAATGAATTTTTAAAAAAATATTAATAACCAATTAAAAAAATATGAAAAAAGAGGGGTATGGGTCGACCCCCTAGGTTGACCGGGTTTTGCTGGGTTGTTGCACTGGCGATCTTTTGACTTATCTAGACTGGTCCAGCCATAAGGTCAACTGGGTCAACTTGTCGGGTCAGTCCAGGTTTAATAACACTGGTATTGATGTCGGGTTGTGTTTGGGCATCAGGCCCAGCCAACCCAAATTATTTTAGGCTAAGGATGTGTTTGGCAAAACACACCTTATGCCTATCCCTTTTTTTTGCACCCTTTTTGTTTTAATATCTAGCCAAATGATTCTTTTTGAATATCAAAAAATTCTAGAAAAGTTCGGGGTCTTCTTTGATTTATTTTTCATCTTGTTTTGTAGGTTTTGCTGTATATTTGATTTGTAAACTTTTACTGTGAAATGCGAATATGATATGCAATACATGTCTTTTTTTTTCAAAAATAATACACGTAAAAAAAAATAGTCTCCTTCTCTTTTAATCCAAATTCTCCAGATTTATTCATTGGTGTCAAAGTTAGGAATATCATACTTTTTAGGTTACACGATATTTACCAATGCCTGAGTTGAAAATATTCATAGACGAATATTCACTAACACCAAAGTTAGGAATATTACAGGAAGACCATAATAATGGAACAAAAACAAACTTTTAGAATTTAAAACAAGACCAGCAATACAGGCTGCCTCAGGTAGGACGCTTAAAGGGTGATAGTATCTTCTCTTTCGCGTGACCAATCATGTACTATAGAATCTCTATTGATCAATTAGGATTTCTATTGACCAAAATACTAGGAGGTAACTCTTTAAACTAGATCTTTCCCCTTGAAGAACAAGATTCCAGATATTTGTTCTTCTCCCACATTTAAATTTTTTAAAGGTCGCCATGATGTTTAGGTGTGTCATCACTTATAATTATTCTAAAAACATATTTATTTTGTATTGTCATCTTTGTCTTTTTAACCAAATATATTTTTATCTTTTCTATATTTTTTCTTCTATTTTAGGACATTAACCACATGTATCCCTAAAATTCACTCAATTTTCTTATTAATATCTAATTTTAGTAAAGAAATCATCTCCAAAATTGTTCAAATTAAGATAGTAAAAAGGACAATAAGTTTTTTATATATACAATATTTTCTTTTCCTACAACATAATGTATCAATTTAAAAGTTCAAAAGTTTTCTCTTATGATCATATATTTTAAATTTTTGAATATAATAATAGTTATAACGTAGAATAAAGTCTCCTTGTATCAAACTTGACAATTAAATCATGCAACAACATCTCAAATTTAGAAAAGCATGAATATTTTAAAAAACTGTCAAACACTTAGATGGAAACATAAAATTAATATTATCATTCACAATGCATACAAAAAAGGAAAGTTTATTTTTGAAGACTTGAAATAAATCACTTAGAACTTAATATATTTTCTTTCATTTTTTCCTTTTTAAATATAACAAATTTATAAAATAAGTGGCACAAACAAAAAAGAGTTTGTAGTTAAGTTCTATTTCATATGAATGAAAAATCTTATTTGAATAAGACAATATTTGTTTTTGCAATCCAATCGTGCTTTTGAAAAATTAATTTTTTTGACTTAGACACGGGTTTGGCATGGTTACCAGATTCACGTGCCTTGGGTTTGGCAGCCATGCCAAACCTGGACTCCTTTGGTCTAAAACTGATGCCATACCAACACACCTTGGGTCAGGCAGCCATGCCGGACCCAAGTGCTTTGGGTTCGACACATATGCCAGCCCCATGGTACTTGTGTTTGGCCAACCCAATTTACTTAGGTCTGACACCCAAGTAATTTGGGCCCAACATGGTTGTCAGATCCAAGTAAAAGTGAAAAAGACTAGCATACCTCCGCTTAAACATTTAATGACCAATGAGCCTATAAAAAAATACATAAATATTCCCGTAACCAAGGCTTTAATTTTTTCAACCAAATAACAAAATAATAATTTAACTTTCTATGAAAAGACAATATTAGTTCCATTCCAAGCCTTCAGAGCTTGGAAAATCCACTTTGCAAGTTTACAAAGGATTGTGTCTTAGCCAACAATATATTTAAACAAAGCTGCCAGACTAAATCAACTTAGACCTGACGTGCTTGGGTTTGACGCCTAGGATTTGTTTAATTTTCATGAGCCAGACAAAGATAATGGTTTTGTTAAGGACCAAAATACTCGTGCAAATGTGTTGAATGGTCTCATGAGATCTAACTAATAATTCTTTGTGGACTTTTGCTGTATTGTTAAGAAAAAAACAACAAATACCTTGCCAGACCAAGTGCCTAGGTCTGGCATGACCTAAGTGCTTGAGCCTAGCAACCATGCCAGACAAAAATGACTTTTTTTTTGAAAATATAGGAATACACTTATAATTGTTCTAAAAATATATTTATTTTGTATTTTCATCTTTTTTTGAACCAAATATTTTTTTTATCTTTTCTATATTTCTTTCTTCTATTTGGGACACTAACGACACACATCCCTAAAATTCATCTAATTTTTTTAATTAATCTCTAATTTCAGTGAAGAAATCATCTTCAAAATCGCACAAATTAAGATAGTCAAAAGGATAATAAGTTTTTTACATATACAATATTTTCTTTTTATATAACATAATGTATATATCAATTCAAAAGTTCAAAAGTTTTCTCTTATGATCATATATTTCAAATTTTCATATATACTAATAGTTATAATATAGAATAAACTCTTCTTGTAACAAGCTTTGATAAGCTTTGATAATTAGATCATGCAACACCATCTCAAATTAAAAAAAAAACATGAACACTTTAAAAAATATCTAACACTTAGATACAAATATAAAATTAATATTTTCATCCACGGTGCATATAAAAAAAAGTTTATTTTTGAAAACTTGAAATAAATTACTTAGAACTCAATAATTTTTCTCATTCTATTCTCTTCGAATATAACAAATTTATAAAATAAGTTGCATAAATGAAAAAGAGTTTGCAGTTTATTTCTACTGCATATAACTGAAAAATTCTACTTGAATGAGGTAGTGTTTGTTTTTGTAGTTCAATCAGACTTTTAAAAATTTTAAATTTTTAACTTAGGCGTGTGGGTCTAGCAGATCCAGGCACATGAGTTTGACATAATTACCAGGTTCAAGCACATTGATCCGACAACTTGTCAGACCCAAAATACATAAAAATGACAAACATACTTGATTTAATAATAATTATATATTTTAGTTTTTATAAAAAAAAAATACAAACAATGACGACATCTAAACAATATCTATATGCGCCTTCCAGTTTTTTTCCACTATCCTTTCGCTGTCATCTCGCGAAGGCTGGGCCTAACGAAAGATACAGCATTGGCTAAGTCTTGAGGTTAAGTGTTGTACTGAATCGATTTGTTTAATATAGACCTTTCATTCATGACATTGCTCTGACAACGAATAAGTTAATTTTATAATTAAAAAAAACTAATATTAGTTTAATTGTCATCTTTGTTTGATTTATAAATTTGAAATCTTCAATTATTCTCTCCATGGTTGTTAAACCCGGACCGGCCCGTCGACAAATTGATCTAGGACTTGGTCAATCAGGTGGCTAAACCGGTCTGGGTTTATTAAAGACCGGTTGATGCAACAAACCAATAAAACCCGGTTGACACGACAGGTAGATCCATGACCCGGGTGAACCCGGACGAGACTTGATGTTTTTTTTCTTTCAAATATGGTTTTTCTCCCCTATCTTTTTTTTTTATTTTTTAATTAGTTATTAACACTTTTTAAAGTTCACTATATAAATACGAGAAAAATATTTTATGTTTTCAATATGGGATTTGAAACCTTTTAGTATATATATTATATGTTCTCAAGAAAAAAGTTATTTTTTCAATGTGGGATTTGAAGCCCTTTCATAAATATACTCTATGTTCATAAGAAAAAAGTTATGTTTTTTCAACGTGGGATAAAAAACTTTTTGATTTAAATACTTTATCTTAAAAGGATAATATAATATCTTTTCAATGTGGAATTTGAAGCCCTTCAATATATATACTCTATGTTCACAAGAAAGAAATTATTCTTTGAATATGAGATTTGAAGCCTTTTAGTATATATACTATATATTCACAAGAAAAAAATTATATTTTTTCAATGTGGGATAAAAAACTTTTTAAAATATTCTTTTAAACTTCATTATTTATAACATTTATAGCCTCTATTCATATGATTTTTTTTTTAAATTTTCTCATATGAAATATTAAAACTTTAAATATTTTTTTAAAATTTTTTAAGGTTAACCCGTAAAATCCCAAACTTAGCCCCTTAGCCAGATCAACTACCTAGTCGGGTTTGATAAGTAAGGTTTTCTCTTACTTGACATTGTGGTCCCCCTTGAGTCGTGTCAGCTGAGAATTGTATAAGAGAATAATTGGACCAATTCAAAATTTGACCCCGTCCAAAAAAATTGGGCAAAGTTTAAATTTGGGTGAGTAAAATCTTTTGACTTAATTGAAAATTCCATGCTTCATGAAGCACTGAAGTCTATAAATACCTCCACACTCCCTTTGGGAAATTACAAGTTTCAAAACTTAAATTAGATTTCAGCACAAGCTATATGTGAAGATGGCAGAATTGAAAGAAAGTTTTAAGAAGAGAAATGAAGAATGCAGAGAAAGCAGAGCAGTTGACGAAAGAAGATGAACTTAATCACTGTATTCCCCTTCCAGTTGTTATATTATTGGAGTTATATTTATAGCTGATCTATAGACATAAACTAGCTTCTTTCTTCAATGATTAATAGTTTTTCTAACTGTTTCGAACTGCCTAACAATATTAACAGATTTAACTGTCTAACAGAATATTAACAACTTCATCCTATAATCTCTTGACATGTGGCATCATCTTGATCATTGATATCTTTACATTCCCTTGTAATCGTATGCATGAAAGAGCCAAGCATAAGATTGGAGCAATGATGACGAAATAATGGAGAAGAAAGACCCTTAGTAAGGATGTCAGCAAACTGATCTGCGGAAGAAACATGTTGAACAAGCAAGTCACCATTGATGACACGTTCTCTAACAAAGTGATAATCAATCTGGAGATGCTTCATCCTGGAATGAAACACTGGATTGGAAGCAAGAGAAAGAGCAGAGATGTTATCACAATGAATTAAAAGCGGAATAAGTAGTGGAACATGCATATCACAGAAAAGTTGTCGAATCCATGTGAGCTCAGCAGCAGCAATAGCAAGAGCTCGATATTCAGCCTAAGCAGACGAGCGTGAGACTATATGTTGCTTTTTAGAAGCCCATGAAATAGGACTAGATCCTAGGTAAACAACAAAGCCAGAAACAGAACTTTCGCGGGGGCTCGACATCGTCTGGCGACAACAGAGGCTTCTTTTCGTGCCTCCTGATGAGGGGTGTTGTGTGTTGGGAAGATTTTTTGGATTTAATCATAAAATAATGATTAAGGTTCAGGAGTCGCCACCTAGTATTATAGTCACTAGAAACCTATGGTCTGTAAGAGTCTGAGTAAGGGACTGGTTGTGCAAGGGGAAGACGCATCACCCCTAGTGCACCCTACCTAAGGTAAGCTTCATTCTTGTTTGATTGTTTTTTATAAGTCGGGTTACTATTCGTTGGCTTTTCTAAGGCTCAAGGCAGATCTCTCTTCATGAGAGAGTCTCTACCTTATCGGGTTAAATCCTAACCGTTCTAAAGTCTGAATTTTAGCATTGCATTTTTACACCTTGTATCTTTAATACTTGAG
>Ga0325400_1001149_pt1 | contig 21551 bp, 17 predicted proteins | sample PopdelMetagenome_2_FD_205662 | JGI IMG/M metagenome (GOLD analysis project Ga0325400, IMG submission 205662) | Populus deltoides microbial communities from Bellville, Georgia, United States - Xylem-PdKOR-R1 | ecosystem: Host-associated > Plants > Phyllosphere > Stem > Wood/Secondary xylem...
TTAACTGATAATTAGACGAAATCTCTTCTTCGAATAGTCTTAAAGCTGGTGCTTCCTCTGTAGCGTCCTGGTTTTGCGAAAAAATTGCTTCGGTGGTGGCTTGATCTCTTGGGGGGTTGCTTGACAGAATTAGTCTTGCATCGGGACAGAAACCAAATCTAAACAGACAGACAAGTGTAATTAATTTATAAGTAATTTTGTCAACAAACTTCATGGAACGAAATTTAGCTCCCTATAATTGAATTTTATAAATTTGTCAAGCACTGGACAACGACTCTGCGGCTTATGGAAACCACAGGAAGTGTACACATGCTGAAGTTCGTCGGTTTGGGGTTCGGAACATAGAAAGTTGACAAGAATGGACATTGATTGATTTTTTAGGACCAGCTAATTCGAGCTGAAATAAGATCTGGACACCTTACAAGGTTCAGTGGCCTTGGACCAGCCGGTCCCTTTCCGAGGAATTGGAGATGGAGATGCTTATTGGCCAATATTCCAAATGCAAGAAATGCTTGCACTCCCAACCATACCATGTGTTAGAAAAGGCATGTTATCTGCTTAATTTGACTTTTATTGATGGCTGCCGATGGCACCGCAAAGTTCCGCCGCATCTTCCATCTTTGTACCGCCTGCTGAACATTAATGGTTGGCATGCCAACGTTGTTTTGCTGTTCAACGTGTTACCAAAAAATCAAGCAGTGTCGAGCTAAGCTTACTATGATTCAAAGGAAGAAAGCTAGCAAATTATGATATTACTAAAGGCCCTTACAGTTATAGTTCCCTTCGTGCATCGCTTTTCTCGTCAAGCCGCGGTGGATCTTCTCCTCCTGGTTTGTGTCGTCTTCTTTTAAGGGATGCTATTGACTCTGTTTCTGTTCATGTCTGGTTTTTTCTTTCTTTCTCCTTTGCACCAAAAAAATAATAATAATTACGTTTCTCGTTGCTATTTTTCTCTTCCTTTGGAAGAATCCATATCATATTAATTGTTTAGTGAAAAATCCAAAAAATACTAGCAAACCTGACAGTGAACCCATGAAGAGAAGTATTTTATCAAGCAAACTATTATAATGACATACTTGAGTAATTCTAGCATCCTTGTAATGCCAAACTTGATTTGATAGCTTATCTTATTAATTTGTCAACTTAGGAACCTAGACGCTATCGAGTTAGTGAAATATCAATTTCTTTACAAAATTAATATTTTTTTAAAAAAACTTTATTTAACTTGGATTAACTATTTTTTTTAATGATCCATAATAACTTTATTAAAAATATTAAAAATATTTTTTTTGGTTGTATAGACCCATGTTGCATTTCAAGAGGTGTTTGAGAATATGATAGAAATTGTTTTTTAAAAGTTTATTTTTTAAAAAAATACATTAAAATAATATTTTTTTAACATTAACATATCAAAACGATTCAAAAATATTAAAAAATAATAATTTAAAACAAAAAAAATATTTTAAATTTTGATGAAAAGATAGTTGCACCACAACCCCAAACGAGATCTATGTTATATGTTTGGTAGTGTGTTATAAAATGTTTTTTAAAATGATTTTTTTGCTTGATAATACTTTAATTTTTTTTATTTTTATATTAGCACATTAAAATTATTAAAAAATATGAACAAAATATTATTATTTTTAAATTAAATACACTTTTAAAATATACTCTTATGTAATTTTAAATGCAAAAACAACTATGACTAAATATTAAACCAGATGAGATGGTCTTTTCATGCTGATAATAATTTATTTTACAAGATACGCAACAATTAAATTAAGCATGCTAAAACGGTATGTTGTCTTTAGCAATCATCATCGACAAGTATGAATGGCGTAACGCTAGAATGCAAGCTCGCCTGAGGCTTGCGGGCGAGCAAGATTCCATTTTCGACCAAAGTAAACGTCCAGCTGTGAATCCAGGCCTCGACGAATATAAGAGTGAAAACCATATCTCACGAAATTACACAACCGCATTTTCTCGCCGAAACTCGAACCGCGTGTTATGTTTCACGCGGAGTTTTCTTCTAGAGCCAATCGTTGTTTTTTCCATCCATCTTTCACACTAATAACACGATTTATATTTTTTTGCTTATAAGATTGCGCTAGATTACAGTTCCATAATAGAAAAGAAAAAATGATTTTAATACGGTGGTAGAAATTATTTTTTATTTTAAATTATATTAAAATAATTATTTTAAACATTATCTCACGTTGAAATAATAAAAATATTAAAAAATAATTTAATATTTAAAATAAAACATATTTTTAAAAAGTATCTAAAAACAAAAGTCTTTATACTTCCAAACACTATCTAAAATAATAAAAATAAAAATACATTTCATCAAATAAATGGAGATAAAAGTATAAAAATATTTTTAGAGTGATTCTTCATGCTTTTAAAATATAAAGTATAATCACTAATCTCTTCTATATTAAAAAAATAATCATACACTATTTAAATTATTACTTCTAATTTTGAAGATGCACTCATCAATTTGATTTTTTCTATAAAAGAGGAAAAATAAAAAAGAAACAAGTATATACAAATTTTTTTTACATGGTTTTCTTAACTTGTGGCTTCAAATTCTTCGCATTTGTGAATTATCTATAATTTATTTATTTTTGTGATTTAAAAATATTTATAAAAAAATTTGAATTTTATTATATTTTTTATTTGTTTTGAATTATTTTTCTTTAGGTTTTCAGATTTTTTAATATTTTGGTGTCAACAATAAATTTTAAAAATAATAAAAAATATTATTTCAGTACACTTTTAAACAAAAAAAATACTTTAAAAATGAACAACTGCCATAATATCAAACGAGCTTCTAATCAAATTCTGCAACGAGAATTGTTGTAAAAAAAATAAAAATTCAATTAGTTGTTCAATGTCTGCTTGATATTGCATATAAATTATGTTTAAATAAGTTTTAAAAATATACATGGTTTGAAAAAATATTAAATTAATATTATAATATTTTCTGATAATTTTAACGTGTTGATATAAAAAATAAAAATATAAAAAAAAAACTATTTTAACACATTTTAAATAAAATAACACTTTTAAAAAATACATATACCAAAATACCAATCACACATTTAGTGATCATTTGATAATTCATTAACTTATGTTTTTTAAAATGTTTTTATCTGAAAAATACTAAATTGATATTTTGTAAGTGTTTTTTTAATGTTTATAATGTGTTAATGTAAAAAATAAAAAAAATATTCCAATGTATTTATAATTAAAAAACACTTTAAAAATATATTATACACTACAATATCCAAAATATTTATAACCGTTGCAATATGTGATAGATATCATGAAACTAATTTATTAATTATAGAGCAGCAGAAAATATGTATCTTGTTCAAGCCATTGATACTTTAACAGTCGAGAAAAATATTGCATAACTTATTTATTTTTCCCTTTTCCAGCCCTCTGATTTTAAATTCATGGCTTTTCTTTGAATTTTGAGTTCATTTCAGTAGATGTTTATGTTAAAGATTGTTTGAATTTAACTTGTTTGTTTTCTGTTAATAAATCCTATTGACTAGGAATCACAGCTGTGAATCACAGCTGTTAAGTGTGATCAAATCAGCAAACTTGTTATTACTGAACTGATCAAGTCGTGAGTCTGTTGCTATTATTTAGCTGTTTTTTCTGAGAATTAGTTACAATGTAAGGCTATTTATAAAGCCAGTTTATCTTCAAATAAAATAAGGGGATTACGGTTCAGTTTATTTGTTAGCAATCTGATAATCTACATTTGGTATCAGAGCTTGTAAACGGGCCCTATTATCTGAAGCAGCAGTCTTTTATAAACACCAGAAATGGCATTTGAGGGAAACACGAGTGGCTATGTACAACCAGCAATTCCAAGGCTTGATGGTTATTATAATCATTGGAGCATGCTGATGGAGAACTTTCTCAAATCAAAAGAATATTGGGCACTCATTGAGGAAGGAATTCCCGAAGTAAAAGAAGGCACAATTCTGACTGAGGCACAGTCAAAGGCGATATCAGACCTGAAGCTGAAGGATCTGAAGGCAAAGAATTTCTTATTTCAAGCAATAGATCGCACTATTCTTGAGACTCTTCTAAAAAAGGACACTTCTAAAGACATATGGGACTCTTTAAAGAAGAAATATCAAGGCACCAGTAGAGTTAAACGTGCCCAGTTGCAGGCTCTTCATAAAGAGTTCGAGATGCTGCACATGAAAGGTGGAGAATCTGTTAATGAGTATTTTGCAAGAATACTGACTACTGCAAATCAGATGAAAATGCATGGTGAGAAGTTAGAAGATGTGACAATCATAGAAAAAATTCTACGCTCTATGAATTCTAGGTTTGATTATGTGGTATGCTCAATAGAAGAATCCAATGACATTGATACTATGTCAGTAGATGAGCTGCAAAGCTCACTAGTTGTGCATGAACAACGCATGACTAAACACATTGAGCAAGAACAAGCTCTTAATGTGACTTATGCTGTAAGACCCTTTGGAGGAGGTAGCGGACGTTGAAGCTTCAGAGGGAGAGGACGTGGACGAGGTCATGGCACTAGAGAAGGAAACTTTGGCAAAGCATTTGTTGAATGCTACAATTGCCATAAGACTGGTCACTTTCAATGGGAGTGTCCTCATAAAAGGGAAGAAAAAGCAAACTTTGCTGAGATAGAAGAAGAAGAAGAACAGATGTTGTTGATGGCTTACACAGAGAACAAGTCAGCTGGAAACGAAGAAATGACAAACTTTGTTGAAGAAGAGGGAGAAATGCTAATGATGGCCTACACAGAGGATAATGGAGCAGTGGCAAGCTTTGTTGAAGAAGAAGAGATGCAATTGATCACCTACACAAAGAACAATGGAGCTGTTGCAGAAATGCTATTGATGGCCTACACAGAAACCATACCAGCTGAAAAGGGAGCAATGTGGTATCTTGACTCTGGATGCAACAATCACATGACAGGAAACAAAAGCCTGTTTTGTGTTCTAGATGAAGTTTTTCGAGAAAAGGTCAAGCTTGGAAATGATTCAAACATGAGTGTTATGGGAAAGGGAAGTATTCAAATGCTGGTAAACAACAAAATACATAACTTAGATGATGTATTTTATATACCAGAACTTAAAAGCAATCTGATCAGCCTAGGACAACTGCAAGAAGCAGGATGTTCAATTCTGCTACAGAGAGGAAGGTGCCAAATCCATGATTCAAACGGGGAATTAGTGGCTAATATCAAGATGTCTGGAAATCGAATGTTTCAGCTCATAACAGAAGTTACTGGAGATCAAACTTGTTTCCAGACATCTAGCCAAGATTTATCTTGGTTGTGGCATTACAGGTTTGGACACTTGAATTTCAGTGGACTCAAGACTCTGCAGAAAAAGGAGATGGTAAGAGGGCTTCCTCAGATCAATGATCCCTCTAACGTATGTGAAGAATGTGTGACTGCAAAACAACATAGAGAATCATTTCCTAAGAAGAGCACTTGGAGAGCCAATCATATTCTACAGCTGGTGCACTCAGACATCTGCGGTCCATTGAATCCCACTTCCAACAGCCACAAAAGGTACTTCATAACCTTTACTGATGACTTTAGCAGAAAAACATGGGTGTACTTTCTAGTAGAAAAATCAGAAATCGTTGAAGTGTTTAAGAGGTTCAAAGTAAAGGTTGAGAAGGAGACAGAAAAATTCATCCAATGTTTTCGAACAGATCGCGGTGGAGAGTATACATCCAATGAGTTTGTAGATGTATGTGAAAGAAGTGGAATCAAAAGACAACTGACTGCTGCGTACACACCGCAGCAGAATGGCGTATCAGAAAGGAGAAATAGAACCATCATGAATATGGTAAGAAGTTTACTAGCAAGCAAGAACATGTCTAAAGCCTTCTGGCCCGAGGCAGTCAAATGGAGTGTATATGTTCTCAATCGAAGTCCAACATTTTCTGTGAAAAATGTGACGCCAGAAGAAGCTTGGTCAGGTCAAAAACCAACTGTTAGTCACTTCAGAATATTTGGTTGTGTGGCATATGCACATATTCCAGACCCAAAGAGAATGAAACTTGATGATAAGGGAGAAAAATGTGTACTGCTTGGGGTGAGTGAAGAATCCAAGGCATACCGTCTTTATAATCCTATAACCAAAAGGATTTGTATTTCTAGAGATGTGGTGTTTGATGAACACAGCAGCTATGATTGGGAAAGCACTGACAAAGGAAATCCAATGGCTCTTGAATTAGAAGACAATGGAAAAGCTGACGCTGAAGAAGATGCACACAATGGTGAGGGAGAATGTGAATCAGGTAGTATGGATCAAGTTATCGAGACATTACTACCTGAGACATCTGAAACTCCTATACACAGCATGCACAGATCAAGGAGAAAACCAGCTTGGATGATTGATTACACAAGTGGTGAAGAACTTGCTGATGAAGACTCATTGGCTCATCTTGCTTTGTTTGCAGAGAGTGACCCGATTACATTTGATGAGGCAATTAAAGATTCAAAATGGAGAAAGGCTATGGATGCAGAGATCGAAGCTATTGAAAGAAACCACACATGGGAGCTAGCTGAATTGCCTGAAGGAGAAAAAACAGTGGGAGTCAAGTGGATTTACAGAACAAAGCTAAATGAAAGAGGGGAAGTTGAAAAGTTCAAAGCAAGATTAGTTGCTAAAGGATATACACAAAGGTATGGAATTGATTATTCTGAAGTGTTTGCCCCAGTAGCAAGGCATGACACAATTAGAATGATTATTTCGTTGGCTGCTATGAATGAGTGGAATGTCTTTCAACTGGACGTAAAATCTGCGTTTTTGCATGGAGAACTTGTGGAACAAGTATTCGTAGATCAACCACCAGGCTATATAAAGAAGGGAAGCAAGGGTCTGGTATACAAACTGAAAAAGGCTCTTTATGGGTTGAAACAAGCCCCAAGAGCTTGGTATAATCGAATTGACAATTATTTCAGCAATGCAGGCTTTCACAAGTGTCCCTATGAGCACACACTCTACATCAAAACTGGAGGGAGAGGTAATCTTTTGATTGTATGCTTATATGTGGATGACTTAATATTCACTGGCAATGATGAAGATATGTTTAAAGTATTTAAACAATCCATGATGAAGGAATTTGAGATGACTGATTTGGGAAAGATGAAATTCTTTCTTGGTATAGAAGTGACTCAATCTGCAGGTGGTATATTTATCTGTCAAAGGAAATTTGCTCGGGAAGTTCTTGTAAGGTTTGGAATGGATGATTGCAATTCAGTCCAAATTCCTATAATTCCTGGAACCAAGCTGACCCGTGATGATGGAGGAGCAAAAATTGACAGTACATATTACAAGCAAATGATTGGAAGCTTGATGTATATGACAGCCACTCGACCAGATTTAACATACGCTGTCAGTCTCATTAGCAGATTTATGGAAGCACCAACTGAACTACATCATCAGGCTGTTAGAAAGATACTTCGGTATCTAAAAGGAACACTTGACTATGGTCTGTTCTATAAGACACAGAAGAGTGGAAAATGTGAATTAATCGGTTTCAGTGACAGTGACTATGCTGGGGATGTGGAAGATCGTAAAAGCACATCTGGATATGTATTTCTCTTAAGTGGAGCTGCAATTTCATGGTCCTCAAAAAAGCAACCTGTTGTTACTTTATCTACAACTGAAGCAGAGTTTATAGCTGCTGCATCATGTGCATGTCAAGGTATTTGGCTAAACAGAATTTTAGAAGAAGTGAAGCATGCACATCAAGGTCCAATTATGTTGTTCTGTGCCAATAATTCAACAATTAAGTTGTCCAAAAATCCAGTCTTGCATGGAAGGAGCAAACACATTGATGTGAGATTTCACTTTCTTCGTGATCTCACCAAAGAAGGCAAAGTGGAATTGATTCATTGCAGAAGTGCTGAGCAAATTGCAGATATTCTAACTAAGCCTTTGAAGGCTGAATCTTTCGTGAAGCTGAGAGCATTGCTTGGGATGTGTTCGATCGTGGAAATAAACTGAATGCTTTCAAGCATACAGTTTAAGGGAGAATGTTAAAGATTGTTTGAATTTAACTTGTCTGTTTTCTGTTAATAAATCCTATTGACTAGGAATCACAGCTGTGAATCACAGTTGTTAAGTGTGATCAAATCAGCAAACCTGTTATTGCTGAGCTGATCAAGTCGTGAGTCTGTTGCTATTATTTAGCTGTTTTTTCTGAGAATTAGTTACAATGTAAGGCTATTTATAAAGCCAGTTTATCTTCAAATAAAATAAGGGGATTACGGTTCAGTTTATTTGTTAGCAATCTGATAATCTACAGTTTATCGCCGGGTCTTTAAATAATTTTTCATCGATACCTAACCTAATCTGAAAAATATCAATATATTAATTAGCATGTAAATCATGCTAGCGGTTATGTTAATTGAGAAATTAACAAATATTATATAATTAATCAAGATGTTATTTGATCAAGATATTATTTAAACTTTAAATTTTAACTAGGATCAAATAAAAAAATCATTTAATTAAAATTATTAATTTATCAAAATTATACTATATTATTGTTATAAAAATGAAAATAGTAAATGGGTATTGCTCGAGGATTCATTTAAGGAAAATAGATAGTTTCATTTACTATTTAGTAATAATTATATTTAGGCATGGGTAATTATAAATATTGACAACTCAAAGCCATCTTAAATCAAGTATGAACATAGAAACATACAACGTAAGGGTTTTATATTTATAGTAATAAGAAAAAAATAAAAATATCGCGATAAATTACAAACGTATTGTTTTTTCGTTTTGTTATAATGACAAAAGTACCCCTACGTCACGTAAAAGGACAACTCAGTAGTAGAAAGCAAGACAGAGAGGGACAGAGACAGAAGTTTTGTCAGTACAGAAACCCAATAAATATATATATATATATATATATATATATATATATACTGGAAAAAAAAGCAACGAAAATGAAACGAAAGCTGCTGCTGCATCTGCTCTTCTTCTCCTTCTCCTTCTTCTTCAGTCAGTAGATCTCTCTTTCTCACTCACTACGCGAGTGGATAGCCAGCAAGCCAGCGCTGCCGTTCTTTTTCTTTTTTTCTTTATGGTGCTGAGTCAACTCGGGGTGAGATATTATGGGTTGTTGCCAATCTTCTTTGTTTAAAGCACCAATCTCTGATGACAGTAAAAACAATCAACAGCAACAGCAAAATCAACAGCAACAACCACAGCATGTACGAATTAATCATGCTTCACGGCCAACAAACGGAACGGAAACAAGCGGTGGTCTTGGAGATGGTGGTGGGGTGCTGTCTTTCACGGAGTTCTCATTGGCTGACCTGAAAGCTGCGACGAACAACTTTAGTCCCGAGTTTATCGTGTCTGAAAGCGGTGAAAAAGCGCCCAATGTTGTTTACAAAGGACGGTTACAGAATCATGATAACAATAATAATAGAAGTTGGATCGCTGTCAAGAAATTTACCAAACTTGCCTGGCCTGATCCCAAACAGTTCGCTGTACGTAAAGAAATTATATTTTCTTGTTTTTACTTCTAAATTCGTTCTGGGGTTTTGATTTTGTTGATGGGTTTTTCCTTTTCTTTTGTTTTTTTTGAAGGATGAAGCGTGGGGTGTTGGGAAATTGAGGCACAAAAGGTTAGCGAATTTGATTGGTTATTGCTGCGTCGGAGACGAGAGGCTGTTGGTGGCTGAGTATCTGCCAAATGATACCCTTGCAAAACACTTATTCCACTGTATGCACCTTCTTCATTATGTATTTATATGCTTTTTTTTTTTCTATGTTGAATTTGATTCAGCTTTAGTTTTTTTTTTATGTTTATTGAATTTGTTTCAAATTTTAATGTTATTTAGAATTTTATGTATTAGCTATTCCTATATTTTTACAATGAAGTGAGTAGGATAATGTGGTAAGAAACTTGAATACTTTTAGATTAAGCTGCAATTTGTTGTCATAATAATGGGATTTCATTCTTGGTGTTGCTAAGTGCTTGAGCTTCTTGTTTGTGTTACCGATGACTATGTAGCATTCTTATCACCGGTACGGGTATATTAAGAAATGGTTCGTGTTCAAGGCAATGATGGGGCTAATGACATTCTGATCATTCAGATGATTTCTGTATGGATACCTCAAATCGATTGTGATGTGTAAAAGGAATCTGTTTAAAAACGAGTAGAAGAGGAAAGATGGAATTGGTTTTTACTCTGTGACTTGAACGTATGAGCTGGGAGGGTTGCAAAATTTAATATCAGCCTGTAACAATGTCTCTTGCTATTCAGCTTGCAGAAATATTGGTATCTTGTATGTTGAATTGAACAATTATTAAATAGTCATCAGCAAATTTTTCTACCAGAGTATTAACATATTTTCCGTCCATGAATACAATTCACCGTGCTTTCTTGACAGGGGAAAACCAAACTATTGAGTGGGCAATGCGTTTGAGAGTTGCACTGTATATTTCTGAAGCTTTAGATTATTGTAGTTCTGAAGGTCGTCCTCTGTATCATGACTTGAATGCTTACAGGGTGCTTTTTGACGAGGTATAGTAAGTTTATCTTTTTTTGTAAGCTTGATGATCTATCATAATCTAGCCTGTCTATCTAACATTTGCATAAATTTTTTATCTATGATTTCCATTTTGGTTGATTAGTTTAACATCTCTGATTGTTTTAAGATATTTCCATTTGCATAAATTTCTAGTGGATGGTTTTGGCAGAATGGAGATCCCCGGCTTTCATGTTTTGGATTGATGAAAAATAGTAGTGATGGAAAGAGTTACAGTACAAATCTTGCTTATACACCTCCTGAGTACCTACAAAATGGTAAATGCTTTTGCTTTGTTATAAATCTACTTTGACTGTTGTTGATACCTGTTTTCTGTGACTTTTCAGTAGTCAGTTCATTCACCTCTATGCTATGACATGTCATTTGTGTCTTCTCTGCTGTTGGAAATCCCTTGAAAACAATGGTTTAAAATGTATGATGACAATATTTTGGTTGAAAGTATCCTAGTAGCTACACCTTGAAAATAAATTTAAAAAAGCTCCAAGTATCACGAGGATAATCTTATTATGAATTTTATAGAATCTGTAGTGTTCCTCAGAAAAAAAGAGGTGAAAAATCAAAGAGAATGCATGTTGCATGTACCATAGAGGAGAAAAAGAAGAGAGCTCGGTCTTTTCACAATTGAATTTAGTTTGTTCTTAAATAAGATACAGAGGAGCTGCTTCGAACACAGAATATTTTGAGGAGGACCATTATTGGAAGACAATTTACAAGAGAGCGATAAAAATACTTGGTCCAACTTAATCATATTTGTACAACCCTCCAAAAGAGAAAATAAGAGAATATACATTTTGAGCATCTAATTTTATCTCCATTTTTCATGTGTGAAATTGAACTGATAACCTCATAAAGGTAATGGAATTTTTTTTTCCTAATTGAAATGCAAATATAATGCCCAAGCATTGCCCAATCTCAGTATTTATTGAGATAAGGACATACTCAGATAATGCGCCTATTCTCATTAATCAATCCTCCATGCATGTAGGACTGGTGCCTCAAATCTTTTGTTCTATTTTTTGAGTAGCCTTTAGAATACAATAAAATGTTCTACGAGTTCACGTACTTAAGGCATTGCATTTTATGTCGATGAAAATTTCATTTTTCAAATGTGAAAACTTAAGTGGTTGGCAGTAACCCTGTATAACACAATGTAACCAAATCTGGTATGAACGAAACTTCAAAATTTACAAACTAATATAATGATTTATGCCTGGTGCATACCATTAACAATCTTGCATTTTCATTTCCAAAGAAGTGCCTTGCTCAATTTCTTTGTATTGCATAACAGCCCTCTTTTTTGCTGCATTGCAATTCATTTTTGCTTGTATTAGTGACTACTATCTGATCATTGCTTCATAAAAGTAACTAAATCTTATATCTAGGAAGGGTCACTCCAGAAAGTGTCATCTTCAGCTTTGGGACTGTCCTTTTGGATCTTCTTAGCGGAAAGCACATCCCTCCTAGTCATGTAAGTAATTCATACTGTCATTCTGTGCTGAACATAGAATGCACAGTTTCCATTTAGTGGTTCAGCAAAATGATCTTTTTTTTTGGTGGGCAGTGGAGTCCTATATGGTGATTCTTAATGGGATGCCATTTTGATAGTGCTTACTCTCAAGTTTTGTACTTGATTAGTTAAGTAGAAGCTGGAGTCCAAATCATTGCTCAATGTGTTTGGATAATTTTGACTGAATTCTAGCTGGAGCCTTGGATTTGATTACTTGCTGTCCATTGTCACAATCTTGAAATTAAGAATACATTTATGTTCTCAATGCTTAACTGCTTTTTTCTCTTCATTACACAAGCTTCTCTCTTGCCTATGAAAACAAGCAGTGTGAGATTGAGTTGCATGAGGATGTACTAGTCGATATTATTTTATGGAAGATGGCTGACTGGGAGTGTATATCTAGCCCATGTCGATACTCCATTGTTTGAGCTTTGAACCTGTTTTTGCTAATATTATGCCCAAGATCTCTGATCATGATGACACATTGTCATTGCTATGCTATAACTTAAATGGTTGAATAGATAAAATGACAGTTGATGCTATGCTAATGCTTAATAGGGAAATGGGAAATTGACGGCAAATGGAGTTGTATTTTTTTTTTCCTTATAAAAGTCCTTCATGTTAGTCTTTCCATTTGAAAATATGTATTATATATATTTTCGAGTATCTGTAAAGCAGTAGCCTGCATGGCAGGAATATGTATTATTTATACTATCAAATATATTTAAAGCAGTAGCCTGCATGGTAGACTAAGCTGTAGTTACTAAATGTTAGATTTTTTGTTGGACGTTTGACTCATGTGCTCCTTGCAGGCTCTTGATATGATTCGAGGGAAGAACATTCGTCTTTTAATGGATTCTCATTTGGAGGGAAACTTTTCAACTGAAGAGGCGACTGTGGTTTTTGATCTTGCCTCACGATGCTTGCAATATGAACCAAGGGAGCGACCAAATACCAAGGATCTTGTTACAACGCTTGCACCTCTGCAAAACAAACCTGATGTAAGCTGCCTACTTTGCTTCATTCCTTCTGTTTCATACAATTATCTTGTTTTAGTGTAATTTGATAATACTTGGGATCAGAATACAGGGGCTAGGTAAAATCTGGAATGACCAGATTGCTTGCCGCAATAGAGCCCTTTGTATTACTTGATATCTTGCCATTAATAAAGTATTTTTTGCCTTAATTATTATCTTCCTCAACATATTTGCCTCTATCTCTCTCTCTTTATCTCAAGGAGGGGGTTGGTTTTTTGTTGCTATTTAGAAGTTGTTCTTCCTAGACAATGCATTTAAAGCAGCTTTGAGTAGCTTCAAAATGTAGATGTTTGTATTCATGCAAGACTGGTACAGTTTTGGGATCATAAATCTTCGCTTCCAGGTTCCATCATATGTGATGCTGGGAATTTCTAAGCATGAAGAAACGGCACCACCTACCCCACAGCACCCGCTCTCTCCAATGGGTGATGCTTGTACACGGATGGATCTCACAGCTATCCATCAAATATTGGTAATGACACACTACAAAGATGATGAAGGAACCAACGAGGTAATTGAATTGTACAAATATTATTTCTGTGATATCTATTTTACAAAAAGTACTTTTCAAGATATCCATTTCTAATTCTCTGCTGAAATCTTCGATTTTAAATGGGTATTCTCAGTTATCTTTCCAAGAGTGGACACAACAAATGAGAGATATGTTGGAGGCTAGAAAGCGTGGAGATGTAGCATTTCGTGACAAAGATTTTAAAACTGCTGTTGAATGTTATTCTCAGGTGTGTTTTCTCTTTTATCTGTGAATGAGATAATGGCTTTTCCTGTATAGAAGTAGTAAATATTCAGGATGTAATAGGCTTTAAGTTGCTGAGACTTTGACGCTACTAGTTACTTGGATACTTTGGCTCAATATTCTTACTATGTTCAGGTTGTGATGGTTTCGCCTAGGATGGTAAAGCCTGGGTGAATTGATTTATATCTTTGGTTTCGGAATTCTGATGTCTCAACCATGAAGTTTACTGTTAATTGTAAATTGTTGTGCTTCATCCATTAGGATTTGAGATTATTCCTGTTGACTGGACTCATACTATATTTCTCTTAACAAGGTGCTGGGGATGCCTTGTTAATTTGCTGGCAACAACATAGTTCCTGTTCTTAATCAACTATAAGCTATGAAATATACTTGAATTAGTTTGAATACGCAAGTCTGTATTCCTGTAGACTTGGTTGTCCATGCCTCCCTACCTCGTCATCTTTGAAAGACAAAAGTGTAAGTGGATTCTGTATGGTGCTCACTGCTCAGTTATAAAATGCTTGTTTGTGCAGTTTATAGATGTGGGAACAATGGTATCTCCAACTGTTTATGCACGGCGTAGTCTTTGCCATCTCCTATCTGATCAACCAGATGCTGCTCTCCGAGATGCGATGCAAGCACAATGTGTCTACCCTGATTGGTCTACAGCATTTTACATGCAAGCCGTTGCCCTTGCCAAGCTTGACATGCACAAGGATGCAGCTGACATGTTGAACGAGGCTGCTGCACTAGAAGAAAAAAAGCAACGTGGTGGAAGATGATCCCAAGAACACGACTCTGTATTATTCTTTTGTAACCAGATCAATTATTGCAGTTCTTGTATAAAAAATGTGGGTTTGATGTGGAGAGGGAATGGAAATGTTGTTTTTGCCCAAATGTACCATAGCGTGGCGGGGTTCGGGGTGGGGTGGAGAAGAATACTACTGCACTGGCCATTGCACTATTTTTTTCAGAAATTAAATGAAATAATTGATTTTGTTGTTTCGTATATAAAGAGAAACATCCAACGTTATTGTTTTTGTATATGAAGGGAAACATATAACATGAACTAATTGTGCAATGAGGACAGAGAACCCTGAGGTTCGATTAATCATATGTATTCCTTTGGAGGCCATTGATGGCTGTTAATATTAAGCTTTCTAAGAAGAGAGAATGCAGCAGAAATCAAGAACGAAAAAGTTTCACGAACAGAATCTGAAAGGAAATGCAGGCTGAAAGCTTGCCAAGAAATAACAGAATCTTAGGGGGAAAACTGGCAGGATATTTGGCTAGAAACAGAAAACGCTCTGAGGATATAATCAGATAAATGGTGGGTTCCCAGGACATTGGCACACTTTAGGCAATATAATTAATATAATTATTATTATGATAGTAGTTGTTTTGAAAAATATTTTTTATTTATAAATATATTAGAATAATATATATTTTTTAAAATTTATTTTTAACACCAACATATTAACATTATCTAAAAATAATAATTTGAAGCAAAAAAATATATAATTTTTTTAAAAACTTTAAAAATACAAAAACAAACATTCTCTTAACATCACAGCTCAATGAGAAAAGTAATGATTTTAAAAACTAGTAGCAGAATCTTGCCTATACAAATTCTTGGCCTTCATATTACAAAATTCATAAATAAAGAATAATTGATTTTTGTGTATGTGTGTACCTTTAACTTATAATACAACATGGTTTAGATACTTAAAATTGCAATCAGGAAACATATAGTTCAGCTTTTCCATCAATGAAGAGACTCATGAACTCTTCTCCATCAACACTTTCTTTTTCTATGAGGAGTTGAGCAAGCTTGTGGAGGATGTCAATGTGAGTTGTGATGATTTGCTTGGCTCTTGTATAAGCTGTCTCCACCAACTCTCTTACCTCTGCATCCACCACATCAGCAGTCGCCATGGAGTAGTCTTTCTGGGATGACATCTGTGATTGGAACACAAGAGGGGTCTTAATCCAATGTTCTTGTTGTAGAAGAGTTGGAAATGGTGAATACGAGAAAGCTACTGAACGGAGAAGGCAATAAAACTTCAAGCACAAACCCTACCTGTTGACCCAAGAAAGGATTTCCACCAGGTCCACCAATGGCAACCTGACCAATCTTTTTGCTAAACCCAAATCTCTCAACCATCTGCCTTGCCACACGTGAAACTTGCATGAAATCATTGGATGCTCCAGTTGTCACATTTTCCTGACCAAAAATCACTTCCTCGGCAACCCTGCATTTGAGATGTGACAGAAGTAAAAATCGTAGGTTCGGTAAAACACTGGCAATTCCCTTATTTGCATAAAATCTCTTTAACTCAAAAAATAAAGCTCGCAGTTCAACTAAGGTCCAAACTAAAGGGAAATTTGATGATGCTTGCTCACTCTAGAATAGCAACTTGAAGAGCAGGAAAGTACTCATATGCCTTGCTACAATTTTTCCCCAGGAACTAGGCCAATCAATACGAGTAGAACTAACCTTCCACCAAGTGCAACAGCCATTTGATTCTCCAGGTAGCTTCTACTGTACAATCCAGACTCGAGCCTTTCCTCACTTGGAGCAAAAAATGTTAGACCACCAGCTTGGCCACGAGGAATGATGGATATCTTGGCTACTGGATCATATTCAGGCATAAGTGCACCAACCAAAGCATGCCCAGCCTCTGCAATGGAGAGTAACACACATAATTAGCCTCACAAAATTGAATCCTGGGATATAACAAGAGACCAGAAGAAAGGCCAAAAGGTTATCATGCATTTTACCGTGATAGGCAACTAATTTTTTCTTTTCATCCGAGACAACAGCATTTTTCTTTTCTGGTCCTGCAATGATCCTCTCCAGAGCATCAGAAATCTCATCTTTGCTTATTTCCTTAAGGTCACGCCGAGCTGCAAGAATGGCTGCTTCATTCATCAGGTTCTGCAAATCAGCTCCAGTAAATCCTGGGGTCCTCCGTGCAATCTTTTCAAAATCCACATCCTTTGCAAGTGCCTTCCCTCTAGAATGCACCTATAATTCATAAAAGTAAAATTGTTCACTATTCTAAGGTCAAGCAAGAACAGAATTTGTAGACAATGGGACAGGCTTACAAAACAACCTGATTCTAGGATGCATTATCAGACAAATCAATCTAGTATCCATAATCACACCAATTCAGAACAGTCCATTTTTCTCTAGAAACAAACATATCAAATTATAGAAAATTTATTTAGTATGCAGTGTCGGACCAATTAATAACTAGACCAGAAAACCATCATTTTGCAGAGAATTTATCTTATAACACCAATATTAACATTCAGAGTTTAGCTGCCCTAAACTACTGCCTCTTAATAGACACGACAGGACACACACACATGCACGCAAACACATTCTGCTTCAATTGATTGTTTCCTTTTCCTAATCTGTGTCCTCAATACATCTTTACGAGGAATAGAACAACTTGGTTGACATTGTTGAACTTACCTGAAGAATCTTGACTCTACCAGCGACATCAGGCCTATCGACTGTAACCTGTCTATCAAACCTTCCCGGTCGCAACAAAGCCGAATCAAGAACATCGGGTCTATTTGTAGCAGCCAACACAATAACACCTGAATTACCCGAAAATCCATCCATTTCAGTCAACAACTGATTAATAGTCTGCTCTCTCTCATCATTCCCCCCTCCAAGTCCAGCCCCTCTCTGCCTCCCAACCGCATCAATTTCATCAATAAAGACAATGCAGGGCGCTTTTGACTTTGCTTTCTCAAACAAATCTCTCACTCTCGACGCCCCCACTCCAACAAACAACTCAACAAACTCCGAGGCTGCGCACGAAAAGAACGGCACCCCCGCCTCTCCTGCCACAGCTCTGGCCAACAATGTCTTCCCAGTCCCTGGCGGCCCAACTAATAAACACCCTTTCGGAATTTTAGCTCCTAAGGCTGTGTACTTATCAGGATTTTTCAAGAAATCAACCACCTCTTGTAACTCCAATTTAGCCTGATCAGCTCCGGCCACATCAGCAAACGTCACACCGGTTTCCGGCACTTCTTGAAACTTCGACTTCGACCGGCCAAAATCCATCGGTCCACCCAACCCACCGGGTCCACCTGGCCCACCTTGCGCCCGTCGAAACAAGAGAAACAAACCGGCAAAAGCAAGAAAAGGGAACAAAAGATTTCCAATAAAATTAAAGAGCCCATTACCAGAATCCCCCTCGGCAACCGAAATATCAACGCCGTTCATCGCTAAAATGTCGATCAGATCAGGGTCATTAGGGACAATAACGGCGGCACGACGACCATCTACGGCGGTGAGTTGTAGGGCAGAACCATCTTTGCTGAAACGAACTCTTTCCACTTTCCCTTTCTTGACCGCATTCAGAAACTCGCTGTACCGCCATTGACTACCTTCAGGAAGGTCAGAGGTAGACTGAGACTGGGGTTTCGGAGCTGTTAAGAGAAGATTTTGAGCGACAGTAGAGGATGGTCTGGTGGGCTGGGCTTCAATAACAGGTGGAGGAGTAGGTGGTGGTGTAGGGTTGTCAATTGCTAGCGCCTGAGGGGTTAAAGAAGAGAAGATTAAGGCAGTAGCAATCGTTGCTTGTGACTGAAGGGATTTTAAAGACTCATAATTCTTTTCATTCACAATTTTCTGAATTTTTTTGGGCAGAAGGAAGGATAAGGAGGGTCTGGTTGTTTTAGGACAAGGCAAGCTTCGGGAACCAAAGAAGCTTGAAGTGAGTAAAGGGTTTGTAGTTGATGATGCCATGCTCTGGTTTTCTGGGATGTTCTGCCTGAGTCTTTGACACTCTGTGGTGTGTCTTTGCTTTATATTTATCTCTTAGAATTTTCTAAGAGAAAATTAATTTTTGTTCAATAATTTTGATTTGGAATCCAAGTGGATTAAAAAAGAGCCATAAATTTGGTGTTGTTTGAGAAGTATTTACGTGTACAATACAATATCCACTTGTTTCAAGTTTCCTACAATTTCATTGTTGCCCCCCTTCAGTTTCAAAGTTTCAATATTACCCTTTTGTTTTGCTTTCGAAAAGATCCATCATGACCCTTAATCATTAAATAAAATAATTTTTAAACTTGAAAAATCTAAATTGATTGTTAATTAAAAAAATTTCAAATCAAGTTTTCAATTAAATTAGATAAAATATTTACTCAGCAAGACTCCATTGGTTTAATCATGTTTATATCAACTCAATTCATTGAATTAAATTTAAAAAAACAAAATAAAATAATAAGATTTTAACAAAATTGATTGACTTGAATATCTTTTTAAGATTAGTACTTCAATAATGTTCGACAAATGACACATTTTCTATCTTTTAAATTTGGTTTTGATTTTTTTAATACAATTTTTTTTTTATGTTTTCAAGATAATATATCATGAGGAATGGAGGGGAGATAAGACATAATCATGTATAAATAAAATAAAAATATGAAAAAATGACCTTTTTTTTTTAGCATAAAGGAACACATGAAACTTTTTTTTTAAAAAAAAATTCAGAGCTAATATTGAAAAATTTCGAACTTCGAGAGTAAAAGCGAATTATTGACTAACTAAGAGAATAATTGTTTTTTTTTTTTTTTAGAAATATTAACAAAGCCTCGGCCTGTCAGCCATCGGTGGTTCTCATTTTCAATGGGGTAGTGTTTCCGAAGTTGCAACTTTTAGGCCCATGGTTGCAAGCCCATTGGGGTACACCGAAGAAATAATATTAGCCCGTTTGGCTAGTGTTTCACATCGTGGCCTAAAGTCAATTTGACATTTTTCGGTCCAATAACGACACGAGTCTTCCCTTTTTAGGCCCATGAAACGAACCATAGATTGTTTTTTACTCATTCCCTGTATTTCATAGTTTCCGCCACTCTATGAATCCCAGTGCTCCGGCCCCGGGGACCAACCTGAAAAAAATATGAATTATAAATTATTGGGTAAATTATTCGTTCTCTTTTTAATATAATATTTTTTTAATTTAATTTAAAATCTAATTTGTCTGATAGGATATTTTTTTGAATCATTGTAAAACCAAATTTAATAACCATATGCTCTGAATTCAGCTGAGGCTGTACTAGTCTACTGTAAGAATTTCAAGATTATTTTAGCTGAGACTGAGGCTGTGCTGGTGCACTGTAAGAATTCCAAGATTATTTCGAAATTAATGTGCTGAAGAGAAGGAGAGAGATGTTGCTGCTAAATTTATGCATGTTGATTATTTTTCTATGTACCAAAATTGTATGATACAAATAAATCTGTATAAATGGGCAGTTGATAGAAGCAAAAACTGCCGAAGATTAAACTAGTGGGTGAGAATGTTAAGGAGCGAGACTCTAGTTTTCAGTAATAGCCTGTAGGCAAACTCCAGCTCCTCTTCTACTTCTTGAATGCTTGACTGTGAGGCCTCCAAATGTTTCAATAAGTTTTGGATTTGTACAAGACTAATGTCTTTGCTTGATCTCCAGGCAAGAACCTCGGCATTAATTATCATTCCAACTTCTTTGGCATCAACTGTACTTCTGGACTTGAGTAGTTTTGAAACAACTGACCAGCCATTTCCCTTTGATTTTGGTGTCAGAGAAATAGAAGACAAGAGGGATGCAAACACAGCAACACTGATCTCTTCAACTTCTCTTGTTAGGGTCACTAAGGTTGTGTCTTTGTCTTGGGCTACTGATATGTCCTTCTCCTTTGTCTTCAAACTTCTAAAGGACTTGGATTTAGAGATCACTTTCTTCAATTTTTTTCTAGAGATCATAAATGCTTCGATATCTCCTGCCAAGCTAGATTCTCCTCTTTTTCTCCGGATGGATGACTCCAGATCCTTTAAGCATTCTTTCATCTGTGAAAAGATATCTTTCGTTGCGCCACACACCTCTAGCAACCTGAGAGATCTATCCAACACCTCATCCACTGATCCTTGATGTTGTACATTTGAGATAGCTTGGTAGGTGAGTGGCAATTGAATGAAATCGTCCACGCTTTCGTATAAACTCTTGAGGAGGCCACTTAATCCTTGGCAATTCAATGAGGATGTTTCTTGTGAGGATCTCAACCTTCCCAACCGCACCTTAACACTCTGAGTTAGGGGATGGGATTCTGAAGGCAAACTGATGGAGCGAACATGGCAAGAAGCCTTAGAGGTTCCAATCAAAACATCCATCTTTGATCTTCCCCCTTAGCAGAAGAAAGCCTACACTGATGTGAATAATGGTGATGTAATACAGGTCAAACTCCGAAGTTGTTCAAACCAACTCCTAGAGCTTCTATTATATATAGAGCAAGAATTAGCCAGTCAAATTCCCTTCCAGCCTTGCATTTGCTGCCATGTGTTGCTTTCTCCGACAGCGACCAGCTTTCTGTCACCATTGCTACAGTTCAAGATGATTACCGCCAATAAGATAATCCAAAAATATCAGCATACGTGCTGATGAATTCCAGAAAGAAATATTATCATTACATCATCTCATAATTCAAGAGGCAAAGCTGAAGAACCATTGCTAATAATATCATCTCGTAATGTTAATCAAATGGAAAAAAAATCAGATACCTGACAAAATGTTTGCTGGTTCATTGCCATGACACCCTGCATATAAGCACATCAATCAACTAAAATATTGGAGCACAAAAGTGGATTGGATTA
>Ga0325400_1001151_pt1 | contig 21546 bp, 19 predicted proteins | sample PopdelMetagenome_2_FD_205662 | JGI IMG/M metagenome (GOLD analysis project Ga0325400, IMG submission 205662) | Populus deltoides microbial communities from Bellville, Georgia, United States - Xylem-PdKOR-R1 | ecosystem: Host-associated > Plants > Phyllosphere > Stem > Wood/Secondary xylem...
CTCGTGCGCGACGAGGTGCAGCTGGCCAAGGTCGACCTGACCGCCAAGGGCAAGAAGGCGGGTCTGGGGCTGGGCATGTTCACCGGCGCCGGGCTGCTGGCCTTCTTCGGGATCGGGGCTCTCGTCACGACCGCGATCCTGGCCCTGTCCCTCGCGGTGAGCGGTTGGTTGGCGGCAGTGATCGTCGCCGTCGTGCTGTTCGCCGTCGCGGCCGTGCTCGCCCTGGTGGGGAAGAAGGAAGTCCAGGAGGCGACCCCGCCGGTGCCCCAGGCGGCGGTCGAGGGCCTGAAGGAAGACGTCGCCACCGTCAAGGAAGGTTTCCAGCGATGAGCGAGCCCACGCCGACCCCGCCCGTCCCCACCGACCGCGCGGAGCTGGAGCAGGACATCGCGCAGACCCGCGACCGTCTCGCTGCCACCGCCGACGCGCTCGCGGCCAAGGCCGACGTCAAGGCCCAGGCGCAGGCCACGGTCGAGGACCTGCGCACCACCGCGGCCCACCACGTCGACACGGTCAAGACCCGGGCCGCAGAAACGGCAGACCGAGCCGGCACGAAGGTCCACGAGGTCAGCGCGAACGCGCCGGGCACGGAGAAGCAGCAGAGCGCCGCCGTCCTCGGGTTGATCGTCGCCGCCACCGTCCTGGCGGTCTGGCTCGTGGTCCGGAAGAAGTGAGATCCGGCCGGTCGGTCCGGCCGGCGGTGCGCTGGGCGGGTGTCGGCCGGGACCGTCGCGGAACAGCTGTGGCGCAAGGCCTCCGGTGAGCAGGACGCGCCCGGTGCTCTGCAGTACGAGTACCCCCGGGAAGAGGGGCTCGTGTTCGCCTTCGGCAAGGCTCACGTCGGCGGCGATCTGAGGCGCGGTGTGCCCTCCTCGATGGAGCGCAGGACCTCGGTCTCCCCAGCCGACGGCGTCACCCGGTCGTGGTCGCCGTCCGGCCCGGGACCTTCGTCCCGACCAGGCCGGCAGGACTGCAGCCGCGCCCACGGTCTGCCGACACTGCTGGCGGGCAACCGTCTGGGCGGTGCGCCCGACCGCGGGATCGGGGAAGGGAACCGGAGTTCGATGTCAGACGCGACGACCGTGAACGTCGCCGTGCAGGAGCCCAAGGTGTGCTCGGTACGGATCGGCCGGCAGGGGATCTACGACCGGCAACGGAACCTGGTCGCGTACGAACTGCTCTTCCGGGCCCACGGCAGCGACAGCGCCGACCTGCGGCTCGGTCCGGAACAGGACCGCGCCACCTCCCAGGTGATCAGCACCACCTTCGGGGACTTCGGCGCCGAACAGCTCGCGGGCGACAAACTGCTGTTCCTGAACCTGACCCGCGGGTTCTTCGTCGGTGAACTGCCGATGCCCTGCCCCCCGCACCAGGTCGTGCTCGAACTGCTCGAGCACGTCGTCGTCGACGAAGCGGTCCTCGCCGGCATGATCGCGTTGCAGCAGCAGGGGTACCGCATCGCCGTCGACGACTTCGACGGCGAGGTGGAGCGGTTGCCGGCGGTGGCGATCGCCGACGTCGTCAAACTCGATGCCGAGGCCAGCGGCGACCGTCTCGCGGGGATCGTCGATCTGGTCCGCGCGCACAACCCGACCGCGCTGATCGTCGTCGAACGCATCGAGGACGACGAGTTGTTCGACCGCTGCTCGAGCCTGGGCGTCGACCTGTTCCAGGGGTACGGCCTGCAACGACCCACGGTGCTCGAAGCGGTGCGGCTGAGCCCCTCGCAGGTGGTGGTCCTGCGCCTGGTCAGGGCGCTGTCCACCGCGGACGCCTCCATGGACGAGATCGAGGCACTGGTGGCCTCCGACCCCGGTCTGTCGTTCCGAGTCCTGAAGACGGTCAGTTCCGCCGCGTACACCTCCCGGGCCCAGATCACCTCACTCCGCCAGGCCCTGGTCCTGCTGGGCCGGCGGGAACTGTGCTCGTGGCTGGTGCTGATGCTGCTGGGTGGTGTGACAACGCAGGACACCCAGTTCCTCGTGCGGATCCTCACCCGCGCCGGCTGCTGCGCGCGGTTGGTGCCGACCGGCCCGGACCTCGCGTACACCGCCGGCCTGCTGTCCGCCGTGGCCCCGGTGCTCGGCATCCCCGTCCAGGACCTGCTGCGGACCGTGGGCGTGGGCCCAGACCTGCGCGCCGCCGTGCTCGAGAACTCCGGGGTGGTCGGTTCCGCGTTGTCGGCCGTGATCGCGCACGAGGAGGAGAACGTCCCCGGCGTCGTGCGCGCCGGGTACGACGTCCAGGAGGTGTCCCGCGTGTACCTGGAGGCGCTCGCGGACGCGATGCGGACGGCCACCACCCTCGGCGAACGCTGAGGTGTTGAACGCTGGGGTCAGGTCACGACTGCTGGTCGGTCGGGTCGCTGTCCACCGCAGGGACCGCGTCCGGGAGGCGTACAGGCCCCGCCTCGGCCGGTCGGGGCCGGTCCTCGGGGTGGAGGCGGACCGCCACGACGGCGACGTCGTCGTCCTGGTCCTGTGAGAGCAACCGGGCCAGGAGTCCGTCGACGAGGTCGTCCAGGGGTTCTCCCGCGAGGTCGGTCAGGACCGCCTGCAGGTCCAGGAGTCCCTGCTCCAGGGGCTGGTCCCGCCGTTCCACCAGACCGTCGGTGAACATGATCAGGGTGGAACCCCGCTCGACGGTGATCAGCGCGTCCGAGCGGGTCGTGCTGGGATCGACACCCAGCAGCAGTTGCGGTGACACCGTCGCCAACGCGGTGACACTCCCGTCGGGGGCGATCAGGACGGGGTTCAGGTGCCCGGCGTTGGCCCAGCGCAACCGGGTGGTGGCCCGCCCCTGGTGATCGTCGTCCTGTTCGATGCGGGCGACGATGGCGGTCGCGGTCGTGTCGACGGCCAACCCCTGCATGGCGGCGTCCAAGCCGCTGAGCACCTGGGCCGGACCGGCCCCCGTGCTGTACGCGATGCCCCGCAGCAACGAGCGGACCTGGCTCATACCGGCCGCGGCCTCGATGTCGTGCCCCATGACGTCACCGATCACCAGCACGGTGGCCCCGTCGGGGGTCAGGAACGCGTCGTACCAGTCCCCGCCGACCCGGGCGGCCTGCGCCGCCGGCCGGTACCGGACGGTCACGTGGAGGTGGTCCGGTTCGACGGGGGCGGTGAGCAGGCTGCGCTGCAGGCCCTCCGCCATCTGGTGCTGGTCGGAGTACAGGCGGGCGTTGTCCAGGGCCAGACCGGCGCGGTCGGCGATCTCCCCGGCCAGCAGCAGGTCCTCGGCGGACAGGGCCGAGGCGGCGCTGTCGTGGAAGAGGGTGATGAGTCCGATCGTGCGACCCCGCGCCCGCATCGGCAGGCACTCGAACGCCTCGGGAGCCAGCAGGCGCAGGTGGTCATGGGCCGGACTCGCCGGGTTCAGCATGGTCGTGATCGTCTGCGTGGCGTTCTCGACGACACCGACCGGCTGACTCGTCCGCCAGACCCGGTGCAGGTAGCTGTCGCCCGTCAAGGCGTGCAGGCGTTCCTCGCGGTACCGCAGGACGACGTCCCGCCGAGCCGGGTCCACGTGGTGGGCGCCGACATCGCGCAGCACCCCGTGATCGTCCACCAGCGTCAGCAGGCACCAGTCCGCCAGTGTCGGAACGAGGTGGTGCGTCAACCGGTCCACGGCGTCGGACAGGTCGAAGGTGGCCGTCAGGTCCTGGCTGACCCGGGCGATCAGCCGCAGCCGTTCCACGGCCAGGGACGCCTGGGCCACGGCGACCTCGGCGCGGTCCAGGGCCGCCTCGGCCTGGGCCCGGGCGAACTCGGCCTCCTCCCGTGCGGCCAGGAGTTCGTCCTGGGTCCGGCGGCGTTCGGTGATGTCCACGAAGTACACCGAGACCCCGTCGGGGTTCGGCCAGGCGCGCACCTCGAACCACCCGTTCAACGGCGCCGGGTAGAACGCCTCGAACGTGACCGGCGCTCCGGAGGTGGCCACGGTCCGGTAGTTCTTCTCGAACGCGGAACCGACCGTGCCGGGGAACAGGTCCCACACGGTCCCGCCGATGAGTTCGCCCCTGGGTCTGCCCAGCAGCCGTTCGGCCTGCGCGTTGACGTAGGTGAACCGCCACCGCCGGTCCAGGGAGTAGAACGCCGAGGTCATGGACTCCAGCACGCGGGCCACCCGCGCGTCCTCGTCCCGGTCGGCCGTGGTGTCGTACGCGGCTCCCAGGACCCGCACCGCCACACCGTTCTCGTCGGCCAGGGCCTGCCCGCGGGCACGGACCCACCGGGTCGAGCCGTCGGGCCGGACGACGCGGTACTCGGCCGCGAACTGCCCGCACTCCGCGATGCAGGTGGACAGGGCCTGGCTCACGCGGGGCAGGTCGTCGGGGTGCAGGCGGGCGTTGAACGCCTCGATGCTGGCGCCGAAGTCGTCGGCGGAGTACCCGAACATCTCCAGCAGCCGTTCGTCCCAGGCCAGCGTGCCCGTGAGCAGGTCCCAGTCGAAGGTGCCCACGCCGCCGGCGCTGACGGCCAACCGGTGGCGCACGCGGGCGGCCTCGAAGTCCACCGCGAGCGCCGTCAGCTCGAGCTCGGCCACGGCCGCCGCGGCCAGGTCGGACAGCAGGGCGACGTCGGCCTGCGCCCAGGACCGGGCGGCCGGACCGAAGACGCACAGGGCTCCGACGACGTTCCCGTCCTGCCCGCGCATGGGCACACCGAGGTAGGCGCCGACCTGTCCGGACGTCACCGGGGGCAGGGTGTTGACCCGGTCGTCGACGGCGGCGTCGACCACGATCAGGGCCTGGCCGCTGGTGGCCGTCACGGTGCACAACGAGTCGGCCAGTGACGTGACGGCCTGCCGGGTCGCCTCGTCCAGTCCGACGCCGGCGGAGATGGTCTGCACCGTGGACAGCAGGGAGACCTGGGCGGCGGGGGCACCCAGCAGGCGCGCCGCGAGGTCGGCCAACCGGTCCAGCGCGGGATTCGTCGTGGACGTGACCAGGCGTTGCGCCGAGGCCACCCGTTCTTCCTCGAGGAACGGGTCCGTGCCAGGGTGGCTCACCGCGCGGGCTCCTTCATCTGCCGACCTCAGGCTGACTGGGTGCGGGCGACCGGGGACCAGCCGACGATGCGCAGCTGAACCACGCGGCGACGCCGCGTGACTGGATCGTGATACTTCGTTCGGTGAAGGTTCGTCAACTCCGACCTGGACCTGTTCTCCACGTCGGGCGCCCACGGGTGGCGTTGGGCAGGGTGGGGGCGTGGCCGGACACGAGGACCCGCAGGCCAGTGGAGCGACCGGGGGTGGGGAGCCCAACGGTGGCCGTGGCGCCGCCGGGGCCCGACAGGAGGGGCACTCCGGTGGGGACGCGGCGCGTCGGGTGCGCGACGCCAGCCGGTAGCACCAGGTGGACGTCACCGATCCCGACGCCTTCCTGGAGCTGTTGAACTCCTGCCGAGGACCGGTGGCGGCGTACTTCGCGCTGCCGCCGGCGGTCACCGCCACGGCGTGCGCCGGGCTGGTCGGAAAGGATCTACCGACCGGGACGCGTCTGGTGACGGAGAAACCCTCCGGGTCCGACGAGACATCCGCCCACGAGCTGAACACCGTTGTGGCGCAACTGGCGCCCGAGGATCACGTGCACCGGGTGGACCACTTCCTGGGAACGACCACCGTGTTCGGCATCCTGGGGGTGCGGTTCGCGAACCGGCTCCTCGAACCCGCGTTCACGGCCGAGCAGGTTGAACGGGTCGACGTCTTCTACGGCGAGGATCTCGGACTGGAGGGTCGGGCCGGCGTGGACATGATCCAGAGCCATCTCCTGCAGGTCCTGGCGGTGCTGACGATGGACGAGCCGACCGCGCTGGACGAGCGGGAGTTCCTTTCCGCCCGCGTTCGGGATAGGCCCTGGGCCAGGCCCGCAAGGAGGCGGTCATCACCTTCAAACCCGTCCCGCACCTGATGACCGGGTTCAGCGGGACGGCCGGGCCGACCCGACTGCGCCTGGGGTTCAAGCCCGACACGGTGAGCGTGGACCTGACCGTGAACGGGCCCGGCGACCCGTTCCACCTCGACCAGGCCACGGTGACGGCGCAGTTGGCCGACCCGCGACTGCCGGCCTGCGGGGAGGTGCTCGCCGGTGTGCTCGACGGTGACCCGCTGCTGTCGGTGCGCGGTGACACCGCGGAGGACTGCTGGCGGATCCTCGCCCCCGTGCTCGAGGCCTGGCGCAACGACGACGTGCCGATGGAGACGTACCCCACCGGCAGCCGCGGTCCGACGGCCGGCGGGGAGTTCCCCGACGCGTGACCTCGCCCTGGTGGCCGGGTCGGGGCTCAAACTCAGGGTCAGGCTTGCCGCTGCTTGGGGGAGCTGTCGTGGGTCTTGGCCGGGTCCCGTTCGACGACGTCGCCGAGGACGGCGTCGATGCGGTCGAGGGCCTCGGCGGGGATCGTCACACCCGCCGCTGCGGCGTTGTCGTGCACCTGCTCCGGTCGGGACGCTCCGATGATGGCCGTGGCCACGTTGTCGTTCTGCAGCACCCAGGCCACGGCGAGCTGGGCCATGGACAGGTTCAGGTCGGCGGCGACGGGTTTGAGTTCCTGCACCCGCGACAGCACCTCGTCGGACATGAACCGCTTGATCATGTCGGCGCCACCCTTGGTGTCGGTCGCCCGCGAACCCGCCGGAAGGTCACCACCGGGGGTGTACTTGCCGGTCAGAACTCCCTGGGCGATGGGCGACCACACGACCTGGCCGATCCCCAGTTCCCGGGAGGTGGGCACGACCTCGCCCTCGATGACCCGCCACAACATCGAGTACTGCGGCTGGTTCGAGATGAGTTGGAAACCAAGGTCCTTGGCCAGTTCCGCACCAGCACGCAGCTGCTCGGAGGTCCATTCGCTGACCCCGACGTAGAGGATCTTCCCCTGCCGCACGAGATCGGCGAAGGCCTGCATGGTCTCTTCCAGGGGGGTGGCGTAGTCGTACCGGTGGGCCTGGTAGAGGTCGATGTGGTCGGTTCCGAGACGGCGCAGGGATCCCTCGCAGGCCTCCAGCACGTGTTTGCGCGAGAGCCCCGTGTCGTTGTGCTGCTTGGGTCCGATCGGGCCGAACACCTTGGTGAGGATCTCCAACGATTCGCGCCGGCGCCCCTTCAGGGCCTGGCCCAGGACGGTCTCGGCGACGGTGTTGGCGTAGACGTCGGCGGTGTCGAACGTGGTGATGCCCGCGTCGAGGGCGGCGTGGACGCAGGCGATCGCCGCGTCGTTCTCGACCTGGGACCCGTGGGTCAGCCAGTTGCCGTAGGTGACTTCGCTGATCTTGAGGCCGGAACGGCCGAGGTGTCGGAACTCCATGTCCGCGAGTCTTCACCCGCCGGACGTGCTGCGCGACGGCACACCGGATCCCGGGCGGCTCTCCCAGGCGGCCTCGCGGAGTCTCTCGTACCCTCACGACGTGCAGACGAGGACGTTGGGCAGGACCGGTCGGACCGTCGGGGCGATCGGCATGGGGTGTTGGCAGATCGGCGGCAGTTGGGGCGAGGTCGACGAAGACGCCGCACTGACGACCCTGCGCGCAGCGGCCGAGGCGGGTGTCACGTTCTTCGACACCGCCGACGTCTACGGCGACGGCCGCAGCGAGCGGTTGTTGGGACGGTTCCTGCCGCAGGCCCCCGACGGAGTCGTGGTGGCGACCAAGATGGGGCGTCGGGCCGACCCGCACGACGCGCAGGCGTACACCCTGGAGAACTTCCGGGTGTGGAACGACCGCAGCCGGGAGAACCTCGGCGTCGACACGCTCGACCTCGTGCAGTTGCACTGCCCACCGTCGTCCGTGCTGGAACGCGACGCGGTCTTCGACGACCTCGACACCCTGGTCTCCGAAGACCGCACCCGCGCCTACGGTGTCTCGGTGGAGACGGTGGCGGAGGGACTCGCGGCGGTGCGGCGGCCGAACGTGGCCAGCGTGCAGATCATCCTCAACCCGTTGCGGCTCAAGCCGGTCCAGGAGTTCCTCCCCGCTGCGGCCGAAGCCGGGGTGGGCGTCGTGGTGAGGGTGCCCCTGGCTTCGGGGTTGCTGTCCGGACGCATCGACGAGAACACCCGCTTCGCCGCCGACGACCACCGCACCTTCAACCGCAACGGTGAGGCGTTCGACGTGGGGGAGACGTTCGCCGGGGTTCCCCTCGACGTGGGCATCGCTGCCGCCCGGCGGCTGCGCGAGGGCGTCGGGAGCACGCCACTGGCTGCGTTCACGCTGCGCTGGATCATCGAGCAACCCGGGGTCAGCGTCGTGATCCCCGGCGCCCGGTCGCCCGAACAGGTCCGGGCCAACGCCGGTGCGGCGGATCTGCCCGCCCCCACCACGGGTGAGTCCGAGGTCGTGCAGGAGGTGTACCGCGAACTCGTGGCCCCCCACGTGCACCACCGTTGGTGAGGGTCGACGGGTGAGGGTCGGTGCGGTGGGAGGTCCGCCCACACCGTCCGGTGTGGGCGGACCCGGTCACCCGTGCGGAGAACCTTGTGAGACTGCGGACGGAGGGGACCGCACCCGTCCCCGCGTCCGGCGTGGCCGAGCCCTCGCGGCTTCTCGCAGCAGGTTGGGGTGCTGGTGACGTCGCCACGGCGCCCTACCGGGCGAGGCCTGCGTCGACGTTCCTGACCGACGACGTCCCCCGTCGTCTCCTGCCGTCCCCAGGGTCGCGACCAGCGCTTCGAACTCGGCGTCGATCACCTCCTGAGGGGCGTACACCAGAGAATCGAGAGGATCGTCGCGGGTAGGCGACAGCACAGCGCCTCCTCAAGACGTCAGTGCGTGCTGATCGTCGGCGACGGAGATGTCGATCCGCCGAGGTTTGGCCCGCTCGGCCACCGGAACGCGTAGGCGCAGAACCCCGCTGCGGTAGGTGGCGTCGATGTGTTCGGTGTCGAGGTTGTCGCCGAGGATCAACTGCCGGCTGAAGACACCCCGTGGGCGTTCCGCGGCGAGCATCTCGTCGGTGCCCTCCGAGACCGGGCGTTGGGCCCGTACCGTCAGGACGTTCCGCTCGACGTCGAGGTCGACGGATGCCGGATCCACCCCTGGCAGGTCGAACTCGATGACGAACTCGTCGCCGCTGCGCCAGGCGTCCATCGGCATGGCCGCAGGCCTGGCCGCCGTTCCCAGCACCTGCTGGGCGAAGCGGTCGAACTCTCGGAAAGGATCAGTGCGCATCAGCATGTCCACCACCTCCGGGTCTGTTGAGAACCAGATGCGCTGCCAATCGTCAACGGATCGGGTCGACCGATCCGGACAACAAACTTTTAGCACTCCGAGCGGGGGAGTGCAAGGCCTGTCGAGAGAAGTGATCTACTGCCGTGCAGCCGGTCTCAGCTCGGAAGTATCTCAGCCCGTGGGTGTCACGACACGGGAGGAACGGGCCCCGACGAGTCGACCAGGGACGCGGCCACGACGTGGGTGGCGGCCAGGGTGCGGCGTTCGGTCCACCCCAGCGCCCGGGCGACGCGCTTGACGTCCTCGAACTCGGGCATCACCTGCGTGACCACCCCGTCGTGGTGGCCGATCTTCACGGCCACGTCGCAGCCCTCGACCAGCACGGTGACCCAGCCGCGGTCGAGAATCCTCCGGCTGTAGTCGGTGCGGCGCACCCCGAGGGTCGTCGTGGCCTCGAAGATCAGTTGTTCGAGGCGGTCGGCCCGGTCCAGGGGGGACAGCACGCTCAGGACGTGCCCGGGCCGGCCCTTCTTCATCAGCACCGGCACGAGCCACGCGTCGTTGGCGCCGTCCTGAAGGAGTGCGTCGAGAACTCCGGGCCACAACCGCGGGTCGAGGTCGTCGACGTTGGCCTCCAGCAGAACTCCCGGTTCACGAGACGACACCGGCGCGGCCAGCCGGCCCAGCACCACGCGCGTCACGTTCGGGCGGCCCGAGATGTCGCGGGTTCCCGCGCCGTACCCGGAACCGGTGACCTCGAGGTCGGGGAGTTCCTCGGAGCGCGCGGCGAGCGCGGCGATCAACGCCATCCCGGTGGGGGTGGTGAGTTCCCCCTCGGACGACGACTCACCCCCGGACCGGACCCGCCACCCCGTGCTCAACGCCACCACCGCGGGAACGGGTACGGGAATCGAGCCGTGCGCGGCGCGGACCCGTCCGGAACCCAGCGCGACCGTTCCGGCGCTGATGCTCGTCACCCCGAGATCGGCCAGGGCCGCGCACACCCCGACGACGTCGGCGATCGAGTCGAGCGCGCCGACCTCGTGGAAGTGCACGTCGGCGGCGGGAACTCCGTGGACCGACCCCTCGGCCTCCGCCAGGGCCGCGAACACCGTCGTCGCGTCGTCCCGCACCCGTGGAGGGAGCTCGGCCTCGGCGAGCATCTTCTGAATCGTCGACCACGTCCGGTGCGGTGGATCCTCGTCGCGCAGTTCCACGTGCGCCTTGGTGGACCGCAGGCCGCCGCGGCGCACCGTCTCGGTGGAGACGACCACGGCACCCTCGACGACCGCACGGACGGCATCCTGCACGGCGCTCAACGAGGCCCCCGCGTCCAACAACGCACCGAGCAGCATGTCGCCGGCCACCCCGGCGGAGGCGTCGATCCAGGCGTGCGTCATCGAGTTTCCTCCGTCACCGGCGCGGCGATCTGCGCGGCGAGATGCCCTGCGCCGTAACCGTTGTCGATGTTCACGACACTCACCCCGGGCGCGCAGGCGTTCAGCATCGTCAGCAGGGGGGCCAGCCCGCTGAACGCCGCCCCATACCCCACGGAGGTGGGAACTCCCACCACGGGAGCCGCGGTCAACCCCGCGACGACGCTGGGCAGCGCGCCGTCCATGCCGGCCGCGACCACCACGACGCGCGCCTGCCGCAGCAGGTCCACCCGGGCCAGGATCCGGTGCAACCCGGCCACCCCCACGTCGACGACGAGTTCACTGCGACGCCCCAGGAAACCTGCCGTCAGGTGCGCCTCCCGCGCCACGGCGAGGTCGGAGGTCCCGGCGGCCAGCACCACCACGAGACCGCCCGTCGGCGACGGGGGTTTCGGCGGCCAGGCCAGCAACCCGGCGTCCGCGTCGTGGAACGCGTCGGGCAGGACGGCGAGAACGGCCGCGGCGTGCTCGGCCGACGCCCGGGTGAACAGGGTCACCAGGTCGGGCCGCTCGGCCACGGCCGCCGCGATCTTCCCCACCTGCTCCGGGGTCTTCCCTGCACAGAACACCGCCTCGGGGAAACCACGACGTTCCGTGCGGTCCAGGTCCAGTTCGGCGATCCCCGCCAGTGGATCAGCCACGGTTCAGCACCTCCAACGTGAAGGCCCCGGACTGCATCCCCGCCAGGTCCACGACCGCCCACCGGAAACCCGCCGACCGCACCGCCGTGCGCACCTGGGACCGCAACGGGTCCGCCGCGACCCGCACCAACGTCTCGAGCGGCAGTTCCAACCGCGCGATGTCCCCGTGGTGCCGCACCCGCAGATCGCCCAGGCCCAACTCCCGCAGCGCCGCCTCGGCCGCCTCGACCTGCGCGAGCTTGGCGGGCGTCACCTCCTCGTGGTGCGGGATCCGCGAGGCCAGGCACGGCGCCGCCGGTTTGTCCGCGCACGGCAACGACCACGACCGCGCCAACGCCCGCACCGCCGCCTTGTCCATCCCCGCCTCGGCCAACGGCCGCAGCACCCGGTGCTCCGTGGCCGCGCGTGACCCGGGACGGTCCGGCCGTCGCGCGTCGTCGGCGTTCTCCCCGTACGCCACCGCGTCCAGACGATGCGCCCGCACCACCTCGTCATCGATCCGGGAGAACAGCTCGTCCTTGCAGTGGAAGCACCGGTCGGGGCCGTTCGCCCGGTACGCCGGGTTGTCCGCCTCGTGCGTGCGCACCTCCACGACCACCGCCCCGACGTGCCGGGCCACGTCGTGCGCCGCGCTCCGCTCGGTCGCCGGCAGGCTCGGCGACACCCCCAGGATCGCCACCACCCGGTCCGTGCCCAGGGCCCGGACGGCCGCCGCCAGGACCACGGAGGAGTCCACCCCGCCCGAGAAGGCCACCCCGATCCGGCCCACCCCCGCGAAGGCGCGGGCCAGGACGTCGGGGACCTCGGCGGCGAGCAGTTCGGGAGCAATGTCCTTGAGAGCGGGGGTCACGGGATCCTCCTGAGGCGAGCGTGCACGACACCATCAAGCCATCCGGGCGACGCGGTTCCCTAGCGGTTGCCAGGAGTTGCTACGTTGCGCGCTGGAGAAGGACCGACGGATCGGAGAGGACGCAGTGGACGACGACGTCGAAGGTGAAGACGTCGCCGTGACCATCTACGACGTCGCCGCGGCCGCCGGGGTCTCGCCCTCCACCGTCTCCCGCGCCCTGACCAAACCCGGCCGGATCAGCTGGAAGACCGCCGAACGCGTCCGCCAGGTCGCCACGGAACTCGGCTACCGCTCCTCCCGCATGCAGGTCCCGCTCTCGGCCCGCGGCACCGGCGTCGTCGCACTCGTCGTCGCCGACATCGCCAACCCCGTCTTCGTCGGGATGATCCGCGGGGCCGAGAAGTCGGCGCTCGCCAACGGTCTGACCCTGGCCATCGTCGAGACCCAGGAGTCCGAGCACGCCGAGGCGCAGGCCCTGGCCCGGCTCGAGGCGACCGTCGACGGGTTCGTGCTCGCCTCCTCCCGGCTCAGCGACCAGGCCATCCGCGCCCTGGCCAAACGCAAGCCGGTGGTGGTGCTGAACCGGTGGGTCCGCTCGGTCACGTCCGTGCTCAGCGACAACGTCCGGGCCGTGAAGAAGGCCTCGGAGCACCTCGTCGAACTCGGGCACACCTCGATCGGCTACCTCGCCGGGCCGGAGGCGTCCTACGCCGACGGCGCTCGCTGGCGGGGGCTGCAGGAGGCGGGTGTGGAGCTGGAGTTACGGGTCAGCCGTTCCGGCCCGAACCTGCCGACCCTGCGGGGTGGGGCCTCGGCCGCCGAGGCCTGGGCCCGCCGGCCCACGTCGGCGGTCATCGCCTACAACGACCTCATGGCCATCGGGTTCATGAAGGCCGTCGCCGCCTCCGGCCGCCGGGTGCCGGAGGACGTCAGCGTCATCGGTTTCGACAACATCGTCGACTCCAACCTGGTGCGCCCGACCCTGACGACCATCGCGGCGCCGCTCGTGGACATGGGGGCCGCGGGCGTCGCCCACCTGGCCAGTGCCGACGGACCGGTCGACCCCGGGGCTTCGCGACGGGACGGCATGGCCGGCAGCCCCGTGCTGCTGCCGGCCTGGTTGCTGGTCCGCGCCTCGACCGGGCCCACCACTGCGAAGTCCACGACAGCGGGAACGGTCAGGCGCAGAACCCGGTCAGCCGTCCAGCGCCCCGAGGCGTGAGCTGACGAGGTCGACGAGTTCGGTGTCGTCACCCAGTCCGGGGTGCAGCAACGAGAGCACGTCGGCGACGGCACCGTCTCCGGTCACGACGGCCTGGTAGGGCGCGGCACCCGGATCCTCGACGGGGGTGCTCTCCCCGCGCAGGTGACGTATCCAGGCGGCGACAGCCGTCGCACAACCCTCCGGCAACCGCCCGGCGTCGCGTTCGGCCACCATCACCGGGACGATGCGCAGCGGGAGTTTCAGCGAACCCCCACCGGCGATCTGCGCGAGCAGGTGTCGGACCCCAGGGTTCGCGTAGCGGTCGAGCAGCGCGTCCCGGTAGCCGTGGAGTTCCTCGGCCGGCATCGGCAGGTGGGCGCAGGCCTCGTCCCAGAACTGCTCCACCCACGCACGGCACCGCGAGTCGGCGACGGCGTCGGCGATCGTCTCGTGCCCGCGCAACCCACCGGCGTAGGCCAGCAGGGAGTGCGACCCGTTGAGCAGCCAGAGTTTGCGCTGCTCGTGCGGGGTGACGTCGTCGGTGAACACGGCCCCGGCGGTGTCCCAGGCCGGGCGCCCGGCGGGGAAACCTCCGCTGATCACCCACTCCGAGAACGGTTCGGTGGGCACGGGGGAGGAGTCGACGACTCCCGTGAGTTCGGTGACGGCGGTCGCGACCTCGGCCGTGGTCGCCGGGGTGATGCGGTCGACCATGGAACTGGCGAAGTCGACGTTCGTGGCGATCCACGCGGCGAGTTCAGGGTCGAGGAGTTCGGCGAACCGCGTGACGACGTCGCGGGTCACGGATCCGTTGTGCGCCAGGTTGTCGCACGACAGGATGCTGATCGCACCGGAACCGGCGGTCCGGCGGGCGGCCAGCCCCGCGACGAGCCGCGCGGGCAGGGTCGCGACGGGTGGGCGCAGATCCGTGCGCAACGTCGCGAGGTCGTCCTGCACGGCGTCGACGTCGAGACCGCCGGCGGTGTGCAGGTACGCCGCCTCGGTCAGGGTGATCGTGACGATCGCGACCTCGGGCCGGGCCAGCAGGTCCAGGAACGTGTCGTGGTCGCTGCTGGGGTGGACCTGCGACAGGGATTCCACGACCTCGGCGCGGTCGCCGTCGGCCCCGCGCACCAGCAACGTGTAGACGCCCTGCTGGCGGGAGAGCTTCTCCGCGGCGTCCGGGCGACGGCCGGTGAACGCGGCGATGCCCCACTCCTGCGCGTCCTCGGCGCGGGCGGTGTACCAGGCCTGGTGGGCGCGGTGGAAGTTCCCGAGACCCAGGTGCACGATCCGGACGGGCGCGGCCGGTGCGCTGCGGGCCAGCGGGGGAAGGGTGACGTCTGCGGTGGTGGTCACAGTCGGAACGCCTTCCGGGGGTTGACGGACACGATCTCCACCAGTGTCTCCGCAGCCTCGTCCTCGTCGAGGCGGCCGTCGGCGACCAGACCCGACAGGTACGTGGCGTCGAGGCGGCGGGCCATGTCGTGGCGTGACGGGATCGAGCAGAACGCGCGGGTGTCGTCGATGAAACCCGAGGTCTTGCTGAAACCTGCGGTCTCGGTGACGGCCGAGCGGTGGCGCAGGATCGCCTCGGGGGCGTCCATGAACCACCACGGCGCTCCGACCCAGACCGAGGGGTAGAAACCGGCCAGCGGGGCGATCTCCCGCGACAGCGTCGTCTCGTCGAGGGTGAAGAGGACGAGCTGGAAACCCGGGTTCGTCCCGAAGTCCTGCAGCAGGGGTTTCAGGGCGCGGGTGAAGTCGCCCGGCAACGGGATGTCGGCGCCGACGTCCGCCCCGAACGCGGCGTGCGAGGGACCGTGGTGGTTGCGCGAGACACCCGGGTGCAGGGTCATCACGAGACCGTCCTCGCTGGACATCCGTGCCATCTCCCAGAGCAGGTGCCGGCGCAGGGCCAGTGCCTCGACGGGTTCCAGGGAACCCTTGCGGGCCAGGCGGTACAGCTCGGCGGCCTCTTCGGTGGGGAGTTTCTCGGCCTGCACGTCGGCGTGGCTGTGATCGGCCGAGACGGCCCCGTGGGCGCGGAAGTGGTCCCGGCGGGCCTGCAGGGCGTCGATGAAACCGGACAGTTCCGCGGTGTCCACACCGGAGACCTCCTGCAGCCGGTCGGCGTGCTCGACCCAGCCCGCGACCCCGACCTCGAGGTACTTGTCAGGGCGGAACGTCGGCAGCACCCGCCCGGTCCACGTCGGGTCGTCCGCCAGGAAAGCGTGGTCGGCGAGGTCGTCGCACGGGTCGTCGGTGGTGGCCAGCACCTCGACCTTGAACCGCTCGAACAGCGCCCGGGGACGGAACTCGGGGGTGAGGAGGGTCGCGGCGATCTGGTCGTAGATCGCGTCGGCCGTCTCGGCGCTGGGGCGGACGTCGATGCCGAACAGGTCGACGAACTGCATCTGCAGCCAGTACCGCACGGGGGTGCCGCGGTAGGCCGACCAGTTCTCGCACAGGGCCCGGAACGCGGCCCGTGAGGCGTCGGCGTCCAGCGGCCCCTGGCCGACGCCCAGGGTGGCGAGGCTGACGCCCTGGGAGTGCAGGAGCCGGTTGACGTAGTGGTCCGGCGTGATGAGCAGCGAGGTGGGGTCGCCGAACGGCAGGTCGTGCGCCAACCACCCCGCCGGCACGTGGCCGTGGGGGGAGATGATCGGGAGCGACTCGACCTGCCCGTGCAACCGACGCGCGATGTCGCGACGGGTCGGGTCGGTGGGCAGGAGACGGTCGGGATCGAGCTGCAGCGACGGCGCGGACCTCATGCTCACCAGCGAAGACGAGCCCGACGACGACACGCCAGCAGTTGCCGGTTGTTGCCGCCGGCTGGGCCGCTGCCTCGACATCCGTGGAGCCGCGCCTCACAGTCTGGCCCATGACGATCACAGGGGAGCCCGGCACCGACGCCTGGCAGGGCAGTTTCGGCACGGATCCGGGCGATCCGGCCCAGGCCACCATGATCGGCGGCCCGGGTGAGCGTCTGGACGCCGAGGCCGTGCACCGGTTCGTCGTCGAGCAGGCCGCCGGACTCGACGTCAGGGGCAAGACGGTCTGCGTCGTCGTCCCGGACGCCACCCGGACCTGTCCGCTGCCGCAGCTGCTGGCCGCCGTGCACGAGGGTTTCGCCGACCGCCCGGCCTCGGTCGACGTCCTCATCGCCCTCGGCACCCACCAGGGGATGAGCGAGGACCACCTGGCCCGCCACGTCGGGTACGAGGTGGGGAGACTCGAGCAGACCTACCCCGGGTGGCGGGTGCTGAACCACGAGTCCCGGAACCCCGACACCTTCGTCTCGTTGGGCACCATCCCCGCGCAGCGGCTGGCGGAACTCACCGGTGGTCGCCTCGTGGACCAGGACGTCGAGGTGCGCATCAACCGCCTCGTCGCGGAGGCCGACGTCACGATGGTGCTCGGACCGGTCTTCCCGCACGAGGTCGTCGGGTTCTCCGGTGGCAACAAGTACTTCTTCCCGGGTGTCTCCGGGCAGGAGGTCATCGACGTCTCGCACTGGGTCGGCGCGCTGATCACCAGTGCCGCGATGATCGGCAGCCGCGGGGTGACCCCGGTGCGGGCCCTGATCAACGAGGCCGCCTCGCTCATCCCCGGCCGGCGTACGGCGCTGTGCCTGGTGGTCGCCTCGGGGACGAACGTCCTGCACGCCGCCGCGTTCGGCACCCCGGAGGACGCCTGGGCGGCCTGCGCCGAGGTCTCCGCCGAAACCCACGTCACCTACCTCGACGAACCCGCCCACCGGGTGCTCTCGGTGATCCCCGAGAAGTACGAGGACCTGTGGACCGCGGCCAAAGGTTTCTACAAGCTCGAACCCGTCGTCGCCGACGGTGGTGAACTGATCCTGTACGCCCCGCACATCACCGAGGTGTCGGTGATGCACCCGCACATCACCGAGATCGGGTACCACAACCGCGACTACTTCGTGAAGCAGTGGGACCGGTTCTCCGGTCAACCGTGGGGGGACCTGGCGCACTCGACGCACCTGCGCGGTCAGGGGACCTGGGATCCGGTGGACGGGGAGCAGAACCGGGTGACGGTGACGCTGGCCACGGGAATCCCGCGCGAGGTCGTCGAGCACGTGAACCTGAACTACCTCGACCCGGCCGACGTCGATCTGACGCAGTACCAGGCCGACCCCGACACCTTCGTCGAACCGCACGCCGGAGAGGTCCTGTACCGACTGCGAGACAGAGGAAAAGACTTGTGAGCGAACCTACCGCCATCGTCGTCATGGGGGTCGCCGGTAGGGGCAAGACCACCGTCGCCGGGCAGCTCGCCGCCCGGCTGGGCCTGCCGCTGGGCGAGGCCGACGACCTGCACCCCGAGGCCAACGTGGCGAAGATGGCCGCGGGAAACCCCCTCACCGACGAGGACCGTGCCCCCTGGCTGGAGCGCGTCCGCGACTGGGTCGACGCCCAGCCGGGCGACTGCGTCCTGACCTGCTCCGCCCTGCGTCGCCGGTACCGCACTGCGCCTGGCGGCCCGTCAGGGGCACTTCATGCCGCCCGCGCTGCTGGAGTCCCAACTCGCCACGTTGGAGCCGCTGGAGGCTGACGAGGACGGGATCGTGACCGGTATCGGGTCCTCCCCGACCGAGATCGCCGACACCGTCGCCGAACGGCTGGGGGTCGCTCTGTCGTTGGGGTGAACGGGTTGGCAACTCACTTGCCAACTCACTTGGCAACTCGTGGCAATCCGTGGACCCGACCGTGGGTGGACAGGTCAACTGCTCCCCGTCCGCCGACGACGGCGTTCCACTCAACCAGGAGAGATCATGGCCAAGCCTGCGACGGCGCAGGACCTGCGCTCGCTCGAACGTCTCCCCACCCGGACCGTCATCGGCTACGGGGCGGGCGACTTCGCGAACAACCTGGCGTTCAGCCTGGGTACGAGTTTCCTGCTGTACTACTACACCGACGTCGCCGGGATCTCCGCCGCCGCCGTGGGGACGATGTTCCTCGTCGTGCGCATGTGGGACGCGCTGGCCGACCTGTTCGCCGGTCGCGTCGTCGACAGCACGATGACGCGGTGGGGCAAGTTCCGCCCGTTCCTGATGTTCGGCGCGGTCCCGTTGCTGTTCATGAGTTTCCTGACCTTCCGGGTGCCGTCGAGTTTCGACGACGGGATGAAACTCGTCTACGCCTACGCGACGTACGCGGTCCTGGGCCTGGTCTACTCCCTGGTGAACATCCCGTACGGCTCGCTGGCCTCGGCGGTGACGCAGTCGGTGCACGAACGCGCACGGCTGGTCTCGGCCCGCGTGATCGGCGCCGGCCTCGGCGGTGTGATCCTGACGTTCGTCATCGGCCACTTCGTCGGAGAGCTGCGTGAGCAGAAGGCGGAGATCCAGAGCCCGGCCGACCTGATCGTGTACCAGGCCGCCGTGCAGGACGTCTTCACCAAGGTGACGTTGGCCTTCATCGTCATCGGGACCGCGGCGTTCCTGTTCACCGCGTGGGCCTGCCGGGAACGCGTCGTGCGCTCCGCGCCCCGCGTCTCGGCTCGCGAGACCCTGGCGACAGTGCGCTCGAACACCCCGTTGATCTACCTGTGCACGTCCAGCTTCTTCTACATGATCGGCCTGTTCGCCGTCTCGGGCAGCACCGCCTTCTACGCGCAGTACGTGATGGGCGACATCGGCCTCGTCGGGGTGCTGACCCTGGTGAACACCGGGATCACGTTCGTCGTGGGGCCGTTCATCCCGCGCATCGTCGACCGGTTCGGCAAGAAGACCGTCTTCCAGTGGTGCGGGGTGTTCACCATCGTCGGTGGCATCGGGATGTTCCTGACCCCGGCCAACACCCTGTGGATCGCCCTCATCGCGCTGGCGATCAAGGGCGTGGGGGCCACGCTCATCAACTCCGTGATGTTCGGCCTCGAGGCCGACACCGTCGAGTACGGCGAGTGGAAGACCGGCAAGCGGACCGAGGGCGCGAGCTACGCGATCTTCTCCTTCACCCGCAAGGTGACCCAGTCCCTCGGTGGCGCCGTGGGCGCCTGGGCCCTGGCCGTCGGCGGGTACGTCGCCGCGACCGCGGCCACCCCGAGCCCGGTGCAGCCGGACAGCGCGATCTGGGCCATCAAGGCCACCATGGGACTGCTGCCGGCGATCTGCGCGCTGCTGGCCATGCTGGTGTTCAGCCGCTACCCGCTGAACGACGAGACGTTCCGCCGGATCCGCAACGAGACCGAAGCCCGCAAGGCCGGTCTGGACGAGGGTTCGTCGGTGTCGGGCAGCCGTTCCTGAAGCCTCAGGCGGCGAGGATGAACGAGGAAGGACGTGTCGTGAACGCCCAGGATGTGAAGACCGGACCGGTGTGGGACCTGTCGGGGTTCGGTGACGAGGTGGACCCGGACCCGGCCGTCCAGGTCGCGGTGCTCAAGGCGTTGGGGGCCCGGCACATCGAGGTCCGCAGCGCCTGGGGCACGAACGTCGTCGACCTGAACGACGAACAGCTCGCCGACCTGGCCCGGGTGCTGAAGAACACCGGGATGCAGACCTCGGCGGTCGCCTCGCCGATCGGCAAGGTCACCCTCGACGGCGACCCCGCCGACGAGGTGGCCCGACTGGTGCGGGTCATCGACGTGGCCCGGGCGCTGGACACCCGGTACATCCGGATCTTCTCGTTCTTCCTCGAGGACACCCCGCACGCCGCGGCCCGCGACGACGTCCTGGCGCGGATGTCATCGCTGGCGGCCGCGGCTCAGAGGGCGGACGTGGTCCTGCTGCACGAGAACGAGAAGGCGATCTACGGGGACACCCCCGAGCACGTCCTCGACCTCGTGGAGTCGGTCGGCAACCCCGCCCTGCGGCTGGCGTGGGACAGCGCCAACTTCGTCCAGGTCGGTGTCGCCCACCCGCACGACGACGGTTTCGCGCTGCTGCGACCGCACCTGGAGTACCTGCAGGTCAAGGACGCCCTCGCCGCCGACGCCGCGGTCGTGCCGGCCGGGGCCGGGGACGGGCAGGTCGAGAAGACCATCGCGGCGTTGGCGGCGGACGGGTACACGGGGTTCGCGTCGCTGGAACCGCACCTGGCCTCGGCCCACGAACTCGGCGGTTTCTCGGGTCCGGCGGCGTTCGGCGAGGCCGGTCGGGCGTTCCGGACGCTGACCGACCGGCACGGCATCACCCTGCGCTGAACCCATCGCTGACATCATCACCACCACCACGAGAGAACGGACGACCATGACGAAGACGGTGCGGTTGGGGATCATCGGTCTCGGCGCGCAGGGCGGGATGTACGCCAAGTTCATCGCCGAGGGCAAAGTCGGGGGGATGACGCTCGGCGCCATCACCGACGTCGACCCGGCCAAGGCGGAGAAGGTCGCGTCGGAGTTCGCGGGCGTCCGGTTCTTCGACGACCACAAGGCCATGATGGACAGCGGGGAGGTCGACGCGGTCATCACGACCGTGCCGCACTACCTGCACCCGGACATGGCGATCGACGCGATCGAGCGCGGTCTGCACGTCCTGGCCGAGAAGCCGGCCGGGGTGTACGGCCGTCAGGTCGAGCGCATGAACGCGGTGGCCTCGGCCCACCCCGAGGTGGTCTTCGGGGTCATGTTCAACCAGCGCAACAACCCGCTCTACCAGCGGTTGAAGCAGATCGTGGAGAACGGCGAGATCGGCAAGATCATCCGGTCCAACTGGATCATCACGAACTGGTGGCGGCCGCAGGGTTACTACGACCAGAGCGCGTGGCGCGCCACCTGGGGCGGCGAGGGCGGCGGCGTCCTGGTGAACCAGGCCCCGCACCAGCTGGACCTGTGGCAGTGGATCTGCGGCGTGCCGAGGAGCGTCTTCGCCAAGGTCGGCTACGGGTTCCGGCGCGACATCGCCGTGGAGGACGAGGTGGTCGCGCTGGTCGACCACGGCGGCGGCGTCACCGGCACGCTCGTCACGGCCGTGCACGACCTCGTGGGCACCGACCGGCTGGAGGTCCTGGGCGACCGCGGCAAGGTGGTGGTGGAAGGCTCGCGCACCGCCACCATCACCCGCTACGACGACGACGAGCGCGCCATCTCCGCCGGGATGGGCCCGGAGCAGGTGCGCGACCTGTTCCGCGGCGGGTTCGACCCCAGCAGCCGCTACCGCCAGGAGGTGGTGGACCTGGCGGTGGAGCACTGGGCGCAGCACGTCGAGGTCATGGAGGACTTCGCCTCCAGCGTCCTGCACGGGACCCCGCTCATCGCCCCGGGCAGCGAGGGCATCCGGGGCGTGCG
>Ga0325400_1001152_pt1 | contig 21539 bp, 24 predicted proteins | sample PopdelMetagenome_2_FD_205662 | JGI IMG/M metagenome (GOLD analysis project Ga0325400, IMG submission 205662) | Populus deltoides microbial communities from Bellville, Georgia, United States - Xylem-PdKOR-R1 | ecosystem: Host-associated > Plants > Phyllosphere > Stem > Wood/Secondary xylem...
TTTCTCAGCCGCCCCACCCCCACCCCCTTCCCCTTCCCCTTCCCCTTTCTCTTTCCCCAAAAGTGAGTGAACAATGGTTATCCAAGCTATACAATTTTGACAATCACCCTCCCTGTAGATCGTAAACCCATAGGCAAGGAGGGCTTCTAGGAGTTATTCTATTGTGTCAAAATTGTATAGTTTGATTATTAATATACAAATATTTCTTAACACATTTGAAAGGGGAAGAGGAAGCGAGTGAACAATGGTTATCGATGTTACCATAGAAGAGTCCAGTTTTGTTGGCTAAAAAGCCGACCCAAACCGAACAAAACCGGTTCGGTTTGAACCGGTTTTCGGTTCGATTCGGGTTGTATTAATAAAGAATATTATTTTACAGTTCGGTCGTATTTTTGGGTTAAAACCGGACCGTGAACACCCTTAGTTGGTATGGTGGGTGGTCTACAATTGGTTTTTTCTTCTTTTGTTTTTAAATAGATAGTGACGGGAGAAAGAGAATGGGAGAGAGAGTGAGAGAGAGAGGAGAAAGTGTTTTTAGCTAGATCATCAATGAAATATTTTTAGGTTTTGTATAGGAGTTCTAGCATTTTGCTTTATATTTTATATTTTAGGTCTACTCTCAAAGTAGAATGTTTTTGATCTCTCCTTAATGTAGAGATTTTGATATGCTCCCCTCTCTTTTTTCTATATACCGGTATCTGTATTTATAATACAGGAGTCCCAAAGCGTATGAAATTCAAAGTCCAAAATAATCTCATCATCTTTTTTAAAATTTAAACTTGATTAGAGTTTAAAGTCAAATTTGAAAATGAATAATTAAGATATCATGATCATCCTTTCAAACTGAAGATAATGAGAGAATGACAAATACACATTATAGTCCCTAGTTTTTTCACAAGTTGACAAATCACTCTCTTAATCTAAATTAGTCCCCTAATATTTTAATTCCAAATTTTAACCCCCCTTAAAAATTAAATTAAATTAAAAGCTAATGGATTAAAATTGAGTTATGACAGTTGCCTTCTCTTTACAATACTTATAATGCAAAGACATTGAAAAATTTATTTTCTTTGGGCTTTTTATAGTAAGTTTGTAAAGTAAAAAAAAGCATGAAAGCGATTTTTTTTTCAAATCTTGCAAAACTTTAAAAGTGGTCATTTAAGAGGGAACTTTCCTCGAGAAACAGTTAATTCTTAAAATTAGTCATTTGAGAGGCAACCTATCTTGAAAATGAAAAATTCTGAGATGTTTTTAAAGTGGTCTAATTGTTCTAGATGACCTATCCATTGTTGAAAAATTCAGAGATTTTTCAAAAGTAGTCTAATTGTTCCAGACAACTTGCTCATTGGTATGAAAAATTGTGAGATTTTTTTAAAGTGGTCTAATTGTTCTAGACAACTTGCTTATTAATGAAAAATTCTGGGATTTTTCAAAAGTGATTTAATTGTTCTAGGCGACTTGCCCGTTGATGAAAAATTCTGAGATTTTTCAAATCTAATTGCTTAAGGCGACCTATCTGTTTGTAAAATACATGAAAGTGATTTCAACATTGATCTCATTTTCATGGATGATCTATCCAAGTGAAAAATACAAAGATTTTTAGGACTGGTCTCATTTTTCCAAGTGACCTATCTGTTCATGAAAAACATTAAATTTTTCAACATTGATCTCATTGTAATGGGTGACCTATCCCAGAGAAAAATACAAAGATGTTTTTTGAAAAAAATTTAATTGTTCTAGGCGACCCTGTTTTTTGGTGTGAAAAAAAAAGGAACATTTTCAAAAGTATTTTGAAATTTAGCCGTTTTAAAATGGCTTACCTTTTGATGGATTCCATCAAAGATTTTTCTTGTGATTTTATTCGCAAAACACGTTCAATGTTTTGGAATTAGATGATATGCATGCATATTTACCTGGTTTGAAATATATGTCCCCCCTTTCTTCACAATCCCTTTCTTGCTTGATTGGTGAGGTTTGCTATTTTTGATCCAACTCATCTTGGTTATTTGACTTCTAACCCACTCGAGTTGAGCCTATAAGTTTTTTCGAAGTATTTATAATTTTACACGGCTTAACATTTATGGTGCTCATTGCGACCTATTTACTTACAGGAAATTCTATGTCTTGTTGATTAATTTGAGGAGATCATTCATTACTTCGTTGTCTCACTACTAAAAAAATTCAGTGCCATTTATTGTCTTGAAAGATTCAAACAACCTCTTGTAAACAACGATGCCCCATTGTCTCACTACCATAAGCATTCTCTTTTCACTGTTACCTTGAAGGGATCAAATCGCCTTCTAAATATAACATTAGCCCTTTGTTTTGACCATTACCCCTTAATACGCTTTGTCAATGACTCAGACAAACAATGGCTTTGAGTAACCCCTCTTTCTTTTTTGGCTTGGTTTCAATGAAGAAATCTTTATTCAGAATGAGTTTTGAAATCTTGATCTTGTATTTTCAAACAAAAATTGTTTTAATATGAGTTTAAAACAATTTGCTTTTGAAATCTTGCAACTCTCTAGGGTTTTTTGAAAAAAAAAATGATTTGTTCTTGTGTCATCAATATTAAAATTGGTGAAGGTACATGATGATATGACATGTTTTTGTAGGTTTCAAAGCAAGAGGCTCGAGTAAAAACAAGAGGCTCGAGTAAAAGCTCAAGGTTTTGTTTGAGAAAAGTCATTTTTTAAAACTTATTTTATCAACATAAATAATAATGAGTAGCTTATTTAAAATGTCACGAATCCTATGAAAAGTCTTTTGCATTTTGAGAGCATCGTTTATTGGTCGAGGTTGCTTGTTTGCTTAATTAGAAAGGACTTTTAAATACACATAATGTAGGCTATGACTTTTGGCTATGAAAAAAAAAATTTATAAAGCTCAAAAAATATTTCAAGGTTTCAAAGACTTAAAATCATTATCATCAGCTTGACTTATTGTGTCTTTCAATCCTTTTCTTTTACTGCTTTTCTTTTATTTGTCCTTTTTAATGTTTTGATCGGGCATCCTCATTTTGTTTTGACTATCACCTTTTCTTTTGATTTAGTCATGCCCTCTAGCATTTGAGTTTCTTGGGCTCTTGTCTTTTGGCTTTCTCACAGTTTTTCCATGAATTATTGATTATTGAAATACTATTTGCTCCTAGTGTGGGGTGTGAGGTTTTCTTATGAAGGAAAATCTATTTAGGTTCAAAAGAGGACCATTATGAATTTATTCATTTTAGAATATGAAATGGATAACAAATATGATCTTTCCTCATTTCAAGTGTAAACTATTAAAACCAATAAACTTTGACCTTTTCTAGTGTAATGATTTGGACTTTTCAAAGAAATGCATTTCAAGAATTAATGAACAAAAAATCTACTACATATCATTATGCATACATCTAAAACATGGCTCAAAAAACATGATGTGAGGGTGATTGTTCGTTTTTCTATTCATGTATTCTGGTTTAGAGTTTGGTCACTTTAGTGCGGGAGTTTCTTGATTCATTAATTCATTTGTCATCCTATAAATAGAATCTTAAAATGTTGTTTTAAACAAACATCGAATATTTCTGAAATCAAAAACAAGTTCAATTTTTTAAAATTCCACTAGGAAAAAGATTTTTGCAAAACAAATTTTGAATTATGAGATCATGCAAGTTTGCAAAGGTGGGTTATTATGGGGATTCTTTTTTAGAATTTCTGAAAATGAATAATGTTTGGTTGTAAATCAAAGAAAAAAAATACAATTGAAGGTAGAACTCATTATTTCATTGAATTTTGGAAAAGAGGCTCAACGATAAAAAAAAAAAAAACTTTACACTAACATCTTGAGCCATTATTGCTAGCAAGGTAAAACATAAAGAGAATATTACACCAGTAGAGCATATTACACCAGCAGATCCCATCAAATCTGTCAGTCTCATGCAATCTGTTGATTACACTACATCAGCCTTGGAAGTCTCCTAATCACAAGCAACGACATTCCTCAGTTAGAACGATTAATTGACATTCCCTTTGTAATACATGTAATTGATTGAACTTACCTTATATTACTGAGTTTCTGTAAATAGACTTGAGAAAATCTAACCCATGTACCAATATTTATGCTACATATAATAGAATAGCACAACACCTTGACTGTGACAATTATTCTTAATCTCTTTGTTCTCAGCCCTTTCTCTTCCCTTGAGTTTATTTTCTTATATGGTATCAGAGCTCTTTGCAGCTAACCCTTAAAATATCGATCCTACCCAAACCAATGGCCAACACACCTAAATCTGGAGAATCAAGCAATCTTGATATGTCAAAACTGATTTCTGAAATGTCAAAACTTTCCTCACCTCCATTCTCATCCCATTCCTTGCCCACCTCCTTCAATATCTCATCCTTATTTACTGTCCCTATGGATCGCACCAACTACCTAAGTTGGAAATCCCAATTTAAAGATATACTGGAGATGCACGGCCTTACAACAGTCGTCAAGAACAACACAGAACCACCCAAAGTGCAAGAAGATCGTTACATACACCTAGAGTTAGCAAAGGATAAATTGGTCCTGAGCTGGATCAAAGCAACTTCCTCCTCTTCCATCAAAACACTTCTCATCCCATGTACCACTGCTCATCAAGCCTGGACCATGTTGGCCAAACGTCTTCACCTCTTGCTAGCACCCGTGTACGGATTCTTCGAGACCAAATTCGCACTCTCTAAAAGGACAACCACACCACAGTGGTTGATTATCTCAATTATGCCAAATCACTCTTTGATTCTCTCATACAATCTGGTGCAACAATGGACGATGATGAACTCATCAGTTATGTTTTAGATGGACTTGGTCTTAAATACAAAGAGCTAGCCACAACACTTCACCTGCATCCCAATATTGATTTTGATCAATTCTATGATCTAATTCTAAAAGAAGAGCATTTACAGAAATGGATGTCTCTTACCTTGATTTCAGGAGTTGCTATGGCTGTTGACCGTGTGCTCAACAAACGCATTTTCAATTCAAACATGCCTAGTCACAATCACAATCCTCATCACAGATTTGGAAGAGAACGTGGTTGTGGCAGGAATTGGAATCAAGGGCGTGGATCAAGGAGAACACGGCATTGGGAGCCGGCTCAAGGGGCTTGGTTTCCAGATCGTCACTCGCAGCCTCGCGACCCACAATCCACTGTCATAACCTCTTCTCCTGCAACTCTCTCTGATGGGCGCCCTCTTCTACTTCCAACACCATAAGGCAAATCCTCAAATACCCAGCACAATGAAGTCATCTGTTTTCGGTGTGATAAACCAGGGCACATAGCTCGGTTTTGTCCTAACTGTGGACCTCATGTATACATGGCAGAAAACCTTACAACCTCTCCTTCTCCTATTGCTAATGTGGCAAATCTCAATTGGTGTCTTGATTCAGGTGCTACTCACCACATGATAGCCAACGCCACCTCTCTTCCCGATGCTCATCCTTATATAGGTACAAATAAAATTATTGTTGGAAATGGCAATCAGTTAGCAATAATTCATATTGGCAACACATAATTGACCGGGTTGCATAAATCATTAAATCTTAATGAAGTTTTGTGTGTCTGCTATCCGCAAAAACTTGATCTCTATCCATCGTTTTTTCTATGATAATGATTGTTACTTTAAGATGGATGCTAATGGTTTTTATATGAAGGACAACAAAACAGAGAAGGTACTCCTTACAGGCAGTAGTTTTGATGGCCTCTATCATATTCAGACATCCCCTTCAATTGTTCGTCAGATTGCCTGTTATGGAAAGCGTACAACACAAGACGTATGGCATGCCAGACTTGGACACCCGTCTCATTCAATTTTTACTACATTGTTGAATAAGTACCACATACCACTTGATGGTGCAATTGTCTCCAATAAAAATTATCATATCTGCCCGTTGGGAAAATCTTGTCGATTGCCATTTGAAGACAGACAGTCTCATGCTCAATTTCAATTAGCACTTTTACATCTTGATTTATGGGGTCCTGCACCAATCTCCTCCAATTTTAGTTATCGTTATTATTTCTTCATTGTCAAACATCTTGATTTATGGGGTCCTACACCAATCTCCTCCAATTTTGGTTATCATTATTCTTTCTTCATTGTCGATGATAATACTCGATTTTCTTGGTTATATCCATTGGCTAAGAAATCAAAAGTTCTTACTACATTTATTCACTTCAAAAAGTTGGTGGAATATCGATTTAGCTCTCACATCAAACAATCGCAGATTGATGATGAAGGTGAATTTACCAGCAAATTATTTCTAACATTTTTACGTGATCATGGAATATCTCATCAGATCTCATGTCCATACACTCCTCAACAAAATGGAGTGGTGGAAAGGAAACATCGACATATTGTTGCAATGAGACTCTATTTGTTGGCCCAATCCCGCTTGCCCCACAACTTTTAGGTTGAAGCCTTCTCTATTGTGGTTTTTCGAATTAATCGCCTACCAACTCCTAAGCTTGATCACATATCTCCTTATGAGAAATTACTTCAACGCACACTGGATTATACATTTCTCAAAAGTTTTGGCTATGCCTGCTTCCCTCATATGGTCCCATATAACAGGCATAAATTATCCTTTAAATCTGTTCCATGTGTGTTTATTGGCTATGATGATCATTATAAAGGCTATCGCTGTCTTGATCCTGTTTCAGGTCGGATTTATATATCTCGGAATGTGGTTTTGATGAGGCAAACTTCCCCTACCAGCAACCTCAGCCTACACCAGTTGCCCAATCCACACTTACTACTCACTTTGATATTGGGCCCAGTTAGTACTCTCAACAAACCAACAATTCTACAGGTCCAACCCATTCTGCCCCCATTATCCTTGACTTTCCATTAGTCACTCCTTCTGCCAGCCCACCATAACCTCCACACACACAATCTATCTCTACACAACCTCTCTCCCCTAGTCCAACAACAGACATTCCTTCCCCTGTCTCCCAATCCAACAACCCCCTATCATTTTTTTTGTCTCCCTTGCTACCATCCAGCTCTACAAACCCCGTATTTGTCATAAACACCACAACCCCCTCACCCATGTCAACACCTCCTTCTTCCCCTCTTGACCCATCTCTCCTCCCAAACTCTCCTGCTACACCAAACCCTCCTAAAAAAATTTAAAAGTCTCAAGACCATCATCCCATTTGGTCCTGAACCAAAACCCCTCTACTCCCACTCCAACCCGCACCCTTTACCCCATGCTCTCTGCCGCTTGCTCTGATCCTATGTCCTTTGAACCAACGAGCTTCGCCCAGGCTTCCAAATACAGTCATTGGCAAGCTGCCATGCAGAATGAATACGATGCCCTCATGAGGAATCAAACATGGTCTCTGGTTCCCGCCTCATCTCAAATGAATATTGTTGGCTGCAAATGGGTCTTCAAAGTAAAATGAAAAGATGATGGCTCCGTTGATCGTTACAAGGCCCACCTTGTTGCTAAAGGCTTCAATCAATAGGAAGGATTTGATTATGCAGAGACCTTTAGCTCGGTAGTTAAACCAGCCACCATTCGCACTATCTTGTCTCTAGCTGTGTCTTCTAACTGGTCTCTTTAACAACTTGATGTTCGGAATGCGTTCTTGAATGGCTACTTGGAAGAAGCAGTATACATGAAATAACCCCCTGGCTTTCATGATTCTTCACGTCCTCAGGATGTATGTCAACTACATAAGGCTCTTTATGGCCTTAAGCAGGCTCCCAGAGCTTGGTTCCAACGTCTCAGTGCCTTTCTCCTTGCTCAGGGATTTGCTCACAGTCAATCTAATGCATCACTTTTCATTCATCATTCCTCTTCCTGCACAATATATGTCCTTGTCTATGTGGATGATATCATTGTCACCGGGTCTGAACTCCAACGTGTCCACCAGTTTCTTGATCAATTGTGCTCTACCTTTGATAGTCGCCGACTGGTGAGCTTAATTTTTTCCTTGGCATGAAAATTACACGGTTTATTGATCATTTATTCCTCTCTCAAACTAGATATGCAGTTGATTTATTGAAACGGTTTAATATGACTAATTGTAAACCATGTCCTACACCGTTACCTTCTGACACTCGATTGTCTTGTTTGGATGGAGATCCCTTATCTGATCCCTCTACCTATTGCAGCATAGTGGGTGGCCTCCAATATCTTACTATATCGCGACCTGATATTTCATTTGTTGTCAATCAAATGTGTCAGTTCATGCACAACCCTTGTTCTTCCCATCTTCAGGTTGTCAAGTGCATTCTTCGGTATATTAATGGTACAGTTAAGCAAGGTCTTGTGTTTCACCAGTCCGATGAATTCACTTTACGTAGTTTTTCTGATGTTGATTGGGCTGGCTCTGTAGATGATTGACGGTCTACCACTGGTGCTTGTATATTTTTTTGCCCTAATTTTCTCACATGGACTGCCAAGAAACAGTCTATTGTTTCTCGTTCTAGCACTGAAGCTGAATATCGTGCTCTTACCCACACGGCCGCTGAAATCTGCTGGTTTGGATTCTTATTTTGAGAACTTGGTATCCCTCTTCAGTCTGCTCCTTGCATCTATGTCAATAATCTCTCTGCTATCCACATGGCTGCCAATCCTATTTTCCATGCTCGCACTCGGCATATTGAGATTGACTATCACTTTGTTCGCGAATTAGTTGCTCGCAAATCTCTCCATACCTTCTATGTTCCCTCCTCTCATTAGCTGGCTGGCATATTCACTAAAGGCCTGAGTCGTGATCGGTTCTCTCTTCTTAAGTCCAAGCTCAATCTTCGCGTTGCTCCGTTATGCTTGAAGGGGGGTAAAGAGAATATTACACCAGCAGAGCATATTACACCAGCATATCCCATCAAATCTGTCAGTCCCATGCAATCTGCTGATTACACTATATCAGCCTTGGAAGTCTCCTAATCAAAAGCAACGACATTCCTCAGTTAGAATGATTAATTGACATTCCCTTTGTAATACATGTAATTGATTGGACTTACCTTATATTGCTGAGTTTCTGTAAATAGACTTGAGAAAGTCTAACCCATGTACCAATATTTATATTGCATACAATAGAAAAGCACAACACCTTGAGTGTGGCAACTATTCTTAATCTCTGTTTTCATCCCTTTATTTTCCCTTGAGTTTATTTTCTTATAAAACATAATAGCAAAGCAAAGCACACAACACTTAACAACCATTGATTGAGTTTTTCTAGAATCTCTCAATCATTCAACTCTTATAAGCTCATTAAATGGGTATCTTCCTGACAGTTAGTTGCGGTCGTATGTAGACCATTCTCATCATAATGACATTGTAGCTTTATTTTCAGGATGATTGATTTCTAATGACCATTGTGGAAAAGGTAGCTATAGAGGGGGTAGGTATTTGGAAGTTGTAGGTATTTTTATCTTGGTAGCTTTTTTTCTTGTAATTGTAGCTACCTTCGACATTGTGAACCTCAATTTCCTTCCTTTTTCCAGTGAAGCATTTCTCCTCATTCAAGTTAGCAATTTTACTCAACTAAATAGTTTGTTCAATCCTCTCAACTATAACAACCAAGTCACTGAAATATTGTGCAAAACTTTCAATCAAGTTTTCAAAGTACAAGGCTTTAAAGGTAAAATATACTGATCATCTCTTTTTTCAATAGAGAATTAACTTGTGCAACTGCCTCACGCCACCTTAAGGCGTATTCCCTTATGGACTCTTTAATGCCCTTATTTATAACTTGTAAACTTGACTTATCAAAGGCTATGTCCATATTGAACTTATACTGCCTAATAAAAGCATCAACCAAATCCTTCACCTTTTCATTTTGGTATTGTCCAACCGTATATACTAAATAAATACAATGTCACTCAAGTTATCTTGAAAGAAATAAATCAACAATTTCTCATCATAAACCACCTCAACTATTTTATTACAATATGCTTATGAGTTATAGGGTATTGAGTTCCAGTATATTTGATAAATTCTAGCACTCTAAACTTTCTTGGAATGACAACGTGGAGCACCAAACACATCTTAGAAGCCTTTATAGGATCATACAAATTAGTTCACTTAATTGCCCTCATCATTTCCTCTAGAGCATCCAATTTTTCTAGGTCATCCTCTTCTACTACCTTGTTTTTTTTTTTAAGATTCCTCCACCGTCAAGACAACAGTAGGCTGCCTTAAGATATACTGGTTGAATAGATTGAAAATACGTAGCCTATTAAGATTCAGGTGGGGCTTCATTTTCCCCTAGATTATGTGGAATAAAAGGAATTGCGGGCATAAATGCAAATTGAGTTGTGACTGCTGGTTGTACAAATGTTGCTTCTCCGGATTTAGATCTCAAAACCTGTTCGAGTAGACTAGTAAGCCTTATGACTTCTTCCTTAAGACTTTCATCTCTTTTTAGTGTTGGGCTTCCAACTAAGCTATTTCTTCATTCTTCATTTGTATTCTTCTCAAGCGAGTGTTACATGTGCAACTTAATGGAGGACCTATATGTCAACCTGCTAAATGAAAATCATGTAATTATACAAAGTAAATATCAGATGCAAAAGTGATGATGTTATCAACAAGAAAAATCCATATTAAATGTGGACTCGCTTTTCATGAAGTAACAATAATCGGTATTCATGGATTTTAAGAACTCGATGTCATTATCATGCCAACGAGGGGATCCTTGTTTAATCTTGCCGAAGTTCGAGCTTTTGTTAGCCCTTCGACTTCCAATTCAGGAAAGTTTCTTTTTGTCAACTGTAACAACTCAAATTCTTGTAAAATTTTCATGTGAAGGCCATGTGTCACCCGATGTTCTAGGAATTCAAGATGCCACATGTTAGGCTTGCCACGAGGTATAACTTAATAGGTAAGTCCTAGCCATTAAATGCATCAAGGGGTAGGTTATTGTCTAGTCTAAAAGAATTTTTCGCATGATCAATGATCGTCCTTGAAAGGCTGATATTAAGCTTACAAGGAGTGTGCAGATAAAGGCTCTACATAATATTAAATCGGTGTATCAACCACTCCCAAGGAAACAATCAAACGAGAGTTGGATGATTTCACAAGTTTTGCCCAAGCTAAAATCATTGGAACATCGTTACTTCCCCACTTATCTTAAAACAAAAAATATCATAAAGCATTTTTATTAACTATTTCTAAAATTTGCAGCATAGCCAAGTCCAAAAAAAAAAATGCATTTTGCATTAACTTGTGATTTCTTAGTATAAAAAAGAGCTCAAAAATATTTTTGCAAGTTTTATTATTTTTATAAAATTGTTGTTTCATCACTTTTTGATAAAAAAAAATTATATTTTGTTTGCACATGAACTTTATAAAGCTCATTAAAACTTGGCCCAAATAAAATGGCTCTTTGAACCTACATACAAAATACCAAAAACTCATCTCTTTGAAAGTATCCAAAGCCCACTTCTGTCATTCTTGCGAGTTCAATTATTGTTTTAAAACTTAATCTAGAAGTGTTCGAGGTAAGTGGATTCAAGACGATTATTAATCCCGATATTTACTAACACTAAAGTCAGAAATATCAACTCCGATATTTATTGACGCTAGAGTAAAAAATATCAATCCCAATATTTACTCACACTTAAGTTATAAATATTATAGACAAATCATTAATAACATAACACAACAACTTATAGCAATTTAAGATAAAACTAGCAATGCAGTTTGTCTAAGGTAAGATATTTTAGAGGTAATAATATCTTCCCTCTTGCATAAGCAGTCTCTTGCCATAGAATTTCTAAAGATTAGTTAGGGTTTCTAGTGACAATAATACTAGATGACGACTCATTAAACAAGATCTTTCCTCTCTAAGAACAAGATGCCAGATATTTGTTTTTTTTTCTAGTTTTTAAAGGTCGCTACGACAAAATAAATGACTAAAAACAACATTAGCATATGAGAGCTAAATATCTATGTCACAATGAACAACAAACATCAGAAACAATGTTGGAAATATCACTGAAAATGGTGAATGATTCAAGATCAAAACAAACACTTAAATGGAAAATCTAGAAAAATTATTAAAAGAAAGCATTTGATAATATATCGCCATTGAAAGGTGGGACCTGTGGTTACTCAACTCGGAATGCAAGTTAGCTATGTTAGAAAGATTGAAATTGGTTTTCGATTTGAATGCCTCTCAATGGAGGTTTCCCTCTCTTTAAATAGTTAGAATTCCCCCTATTTACAGCCTAATTATTAATTATATGCATGATTTTCTCTATCAAATCATTTGAAATCCCTAAAATTGCTTCACCAACCATATAAATTCCTAACATTGCTCTACCAACCACAAAGATCCTATAAATATAAATTATTGTTATATATAAAATATTGCCTAACCCGGTAACATCCCCCCTCAAATTAATGTTGGTCAATCAAGAAGCATCAATTTGTCAATCATGAATTTATGGCGGTGACGAGAGAGAGCCTTGGTAAAGATGTCAGCAGTTTGATGTTCGGTGGAAATGTGAGGAAGAGTAATCTCCTGACGAATAAGTGCTGAATGGAATGACAATCCACCTTAATATGCTTGGTGCGCTCATGGAAAACAGGATTGGTAACAATTTGAATAGCACTGGTGTTATCAGTATAAAGAGGAGTTGGATTAAGCTGTGGAACACCAAGTTCACCTAATAGCCCTCGAAGCCATGTAATTTCAGAACAGGCAGATGACATGGCTCTATATTCAAACTCAATAGATGACTTTGAGACACATGCTTGCTTTTTACTCTTCCAAGAAATAAGAGAACTGTCAAGAAACATGCACCAACCCGAAACAGAACAACGAGTATTTGGACAACTAGCCCAATCAGCATCACTATAACCCTCTAATTGTAAAAAAGTCCCTGAAGAAAAGAACAAACCACGACCATACATCCCTTTAAGATATCAAAGGAGACGACGGACAGCGGCTAAGTGGGTTTGGAAAAAGGCCTGTATAAACTGACTAGCCTGTTATACAACAAACGAGATATCAAGTCGGGTAATAGTTAAATAATTCAAACTTCCTACCAGCTGCTGATACATGGAGGGATCAGGTAATAGATCACCATTCTCATGATGTAGCTTCAAGTTGACCTCCATAGGTGTAAGAACTAAATTAGCGTCTGAAAGTCCAACTAAGGAAAGAACCTCAAGGGTATAATTATGTTGATGCAAAAGTATGCCAGTTGAACAATGCTGGGCCTTAAAACCAAGAAAATACTGTAGCGAACCAAGATCTTTAATATGAAAGGAAGATTTGAGTTGCTGCTGAAGCTGCTCAATCAACTGGGAATCAGATCCTGTAATCACAATATCATCGACATACATAAGAAGTAGAATGATCTCAATATCAGTCTTGCGAAAGAAGAGAGAGTAGTCATACTGGCTCTGCGTGAAGGTGAAATCCAAAAGAGTAGTATGAAATTTCTCAAACCATACCCGTGGTGCTTGCTTCAAACCATATAGAGATCACTTTAAGTGACAAACCTCAGTAGAAGAGGAAGAAAACAAACCAGGAGGAGTCATGTAAATCTCTTCCTGCAAATCACCATGTAGAAAAGCATTCTTCGCATCCATCTGACGAAGCGACCATCCTTTCGAAACAGTAATGGCCATAACAATACGGACAGTAGTCATTTTGGCGAGCAAATGTTTCCTCATAATCTAGACCATATTGTTGTCGGTTTTCGAGTGCCACCAGTCGAGCTTTATATCGGTCAATAGATCCATTGGCACCCATCTTAATGGTGTATATCCATTTGCATCCAATAGGTTTTACCTTAGAGGGACAAGGAATAATGTCTCAAGTATGATTATCCTGAAGAGCCTGAAGTTCATCTTGCATAGCTTGTTGCTAACACTCTTTGAGTAGAGGTCTCAGAATAAGATTTAGGCACATAAATAGTATTAATCTTAGCCTGAAGAGCAAAATATGAGAAGTCATACCTATCTGGAGGTTATGAAACCCGAGTGGACCGTCAAGGCTCTTGTAAAATAGGATCAGATGTTGGTTCAGGAGTAGAAAGAGGCAATGGGTGACGTCGCTGATAGACAATTCCTGGCTTAAAATGATCAACAGTAGTAGACACATCATCAAAATAAAGAAGCAACGCAGAAGAAGAAACAAAATTGCCTCGAGACGGAAAGAAATACTGATTTTCAAAGAAAACCACATTTCGTAAAATGCGAATCTTGTTATTATCCGCATCATAACATACAAATCCTTTATAGGAATTATTATAGCCTAGAAAAGCACATTGAATAGCCTGAGCAGCAAGTTTATGGCATTTGATGGGAGGTAAGTGAACAAAGCAAATGCAACCAAAAACATGAAGAGCATTATAGTCAGGAGGGATTCCAAACAAACAAAAATATGGAGAATCAAGATTCAAGGTTTGAGAAGGTAGACAATTATTCAAATAGACAACTGTAGATAAAGCTTCTACCCAAAATCAAGGAGGTACAAAAGATTCAAGCAGTAAGGTACGAACAACTTCTAAAAGATATCGATTCTTACGCTCAGGGACTCCATTCTGTTGAGGAGTGTAAGGACACAAAAGTTGAGAGATAATATCCTTTTGCTGTAGGAAGGATTGAAAGTCAGGAGACATGTATTCTCCTCCAGAATTGAAACGTAAGATCTTAATTTTGGTAGAAAATCGTCTCTACAAGAACAATAAAGGTTTGGAAAATAGAAAACACATCAGCTTTAAAATGAAGGAAATAGACCCAGGTGAATCGACTATAGTCATCAATGAATGTTACAAAATATCTATACTGCGTATGAGAAAGAATAGGACTTACACCCCAAACATCTGTATGAATAATTTCAAAACAAGCAGAAGCCCGACTTCTTTGCATAGGAAATGATAAGGATTTGTTTTTACCAAGTTTACAAGAAGCACAATCAAAAGCCAAATAGGAGGAAATCTCATGTATATTATTCAAATAGCCACTTTTAACAAGATGTTTCAAAATAACAGAATTAGAATGTCTTAATTTCTTATGCCAAAGATGACTAGTACTGGTAATAGAAGAACAACCCAAAAATACTGAAAGCGGTATAGAAAAAGACTAAAGAGAAAAAAGACGTCCTACTTTAGGCCCCGTTGTTACTACCTGTCTCGATACCTGATCCTGCACACGACAACCACGATGGTCAAAATGAAAAGAATAATCATTTTCTACCAATTGGTCAACATAGATTAAATTGACAAATAAGTCAAGAGACACAAAAACATTGGTAAAGGCAGACCCTAGATTGCCAATGGCAATAATAGGAATAGTACGGCCATCAGCTATTTGAATATTCTGCTTACCATCATACTTACAAACATCCTATAGTGCTTCAGAATTGCCATTCATGTGATTGGAAGCCGCAGAATCAATTAACCAAGGAGAGGGGAGTAGTTGTGTCTTACCTTGAAGTCCAGCAGAAAGAGTGGAAACTATCATCTGTTGGACATGCTCTGGTGTAAGAGCAGAAGAAGACCCCGGGACAGCTGGTTGATTTAAAGGCGTGGTCACAAGGTTGGACTGGTCAACAGTATACAAGGCATGGGTAAATCAATTCTGAGGTCGTATGCGATATTCCTTAATAATGTGACCTTTCTTTTTGCAGTAATTGTAGAACTTCTTACTACAATTCTTTGTTATATGCCCAAACTCCTTGCAACTGTAGCATTGTGGCGAGGATTTGAATCTACCTTTTCCTTGAGCTGCATAGGCCATATTGAATATCTCAGTACTGACAGTGTCTTGGGCAATGCCATGTTGTGAGGCAAGACGTTGTTCCTCACGTAGAAGCTCTCTCAGGCACTCATCCAAGGTTGGAACAGGTTTGTGGTTAATCAACCCAGCGCATACAGTCTCAAATTCTGGACGAAGCTTCATTAAGAATTGGTCTTGTTTGCTCTCGTTATGGACTGCTTGTACTGCCCCCCAATGCTTCCTTTGGAACCTTAGATTGCACCAACTCAGAATAATCACTTCATAAATTTAGAAAACCCGAATAATACTGCTCAATTGTCTTATTCCCTTGGTGATAATTTCCAATGTCCAACTCTAATTGGAACTTTCGAGCAGAGTTATCTTGATGATACATTTGCCGAAGTAAATCCCGCATTTCCTTAGCTGTATTGAAGGAACGAAGATTGTTGACCATATGAGGTTTAATAGAACTCAACAACCATGAAACAACTTTGGCATCCTTGCTTTCCCAAGATCCTAGTTCTATGGGATCAGCTGGAACCATAGAGGATCCATCCAAATGATTCCATAATTCTTTTCCTTAAACAAACATCCGAAGCTGAAATTCCCAAGAAGAGCAATTCTTGTCATTCATGCGAATAATGGAAGCTCTCTCTTCTGACATGACTAAGAAACCACAACAGTCTTAAAAAATAGACAAGATTAATGAAAACACTAATGCCACAAAACAAGATGCTGATACAATTCAGCCCAAACCAAAGAACCTCCAAAAAAATGAACTGAATCAGCCCACAAACCAAGATGAGAATTTCTCACAACTCTAGAAATTTAAGCTAGGAGCTCTGATACCATGTTAGAAAGATTGAAATTGGTTTTCGGTTTGAATGTCTCTCAATGGAGGTTTGCCTCTCTTTAAATAGTTAGAATTCCCCTTATTTACAGCCTAATTATTAATTACATGCATGATTTTCTCTATCAAATCATTCGAAATCTCTAACATTGCTCCACCAACCATATAAATCCCTAACATTGCTCTACCAACCACAAAAATCCTGTAACTATAAATTATTGCTATATATAAAATATTGCCTAATCTGGTAACAAGCTACGCTTCTAAGATTATCTTTCGGCATTTTTGAAGACATTGAATGACGATTTAAGGCAAATGTTTGAACACAGTGAACTAAGTCTTGCAATTGACTTTGTAAGTGGAGGCTTAAAGAGAAAGAGTAATTGTTTTGAAATGAGTTTCTTAATTGACTTTGTAAGTAGAGGCTTAAAGAGAAAGAGTAATTGTTTTGAAATGAGTTTCTTAATTCTAACTCTTCAGTTAGCCATATTAACCTCTGGTTGCCAAAAGCAAAGCGATTGCATCCCTACAATATCTGATTAAGTACTTTGCCAGAACAAGAACAATTGGCATGCGCTAAATCACACCACCAGCTGCATTTAAACCAAAATTAGCTTCTACTGAACCATCACAAGACTCACAGTATCATTCAAACTACTGACATCACAGATATCACACAACTCCATAGCATGTTGCCAGAAACTTAAAACCATATATGTGGGTCAAGGAGAAAGAAAGAGAGAGAATTAACGAGCAGCTAATGCTTCCATAATGATTATTTTGACAGGCAAATGTCCAATATCGTTTCAAGGTTGAATGGAAAATTTACAATTACCATGAATGATAGATAAAGAAGAGACGATTAGGATTCTAACCAAAGATGATGCCCCTGCCTGAATTGAATCTACTAACTCCTATGTCACCGACCTGCATCTGACCCAGATCCTAATGAACTATCAATATCAGAGCCTGCAAATGAAGTATCAAAATGAATTAATGAATCCATTTTATGTTCTAATTGACACTATCATCGCCAGAAAATTATATATGTTCAACAACACTATAGCTGTAGTGTTTCAATTACCACTTGAAGAAGATCTGGAGCCACTGCCAAAACTGCTTGAACAACGTGATCTGCTCATACAATGGTCTTGCTTATGCTCTTTCATAGGTGAAGAGGCAGGAACAGTCATTTGTACTGCTTCAAACCAAAAGGTTTTAGAATTCAATGCATAATGAATAGAATGCCATAAAGATCCAACAAATGAACATCCTGAATGAAGGCAACACAAAATCCTAGGGAATTCAAGATGGTTATTACCTGATCCAAGTTCCTTTGGTGCCTCTGCAGTAGCAGATGTCAATTTCTACATAGAGAGAGAAGAATGATATATCAGTTAGCATGAGATTCATGAAGGGAATTCAGCTAAAGATTCGAACTAATAAAAATTATGGTCTTACAGTCCCGAGCATATTGTGGCCAGCTTCTTCTCTATCTTGAAGAGCAACTTTAGCTTCTCTGTCATTCTTGCTTATACTCTTCCGGTAATTGGTTACATAACTATGAAGTTCCCAAAGTGTTTCATTATCAAAACTATCAATATCCACTTCAATCTCATCTACTTGTTGAAAAAGCCCAGGATTCCTCTTCCTAATAATCTGGACAACTGATTCTAGTTTCTCTGAAGGCAAACTCTGCAGGCTTATACTCAGTTTCTGCTTCTCCTCGTAAGTCATTTTGCTTTTGTCAGTGTCCTTCTTAGGCTTCTTCGACACTGATGCCATACCCTGATCAGCAGCTTTCATATTTGGATGCACAAGCTCTGTCAAAGAATCTGTTCCACCTGAAGTTCTCGTCTCTAAAAGCATTGCCTGTTGAAAAGGAGCAGGAGTGGGAGCACAGGCAGAAGCAGAACCACAAGCAGGGGATGAAGCATGAGGACCTGGAGCTCTCTTTGACGCAGGTGTTTGCAAGCTAGCATCGTACCCCATCTCCCCCCTCTTTTCAAAATTAGTTTTAGCCTTAACATTAGCCCAATTCTCCTCGAAAATCTTCAACAATGTATCTGCCATTGTATGCACATCCTGCCCTTTCTCATTATACTTCATAGCATTATTAAAAGTCAACCTAACATCCTCAGCAAACTCCTTTGGCGACTTATACCAATTCTTACTCAGCCTACTCTTCACTGTCCCTAAATCCATTGGATGCTTAATAATCTTAAAATAATCATGCAACTTCAACATTTTCACATCCACTGGCACATTAAACACCCATCCATATTGATGTTTCATTAACTTCCCTAACAACTCCCCACACTCTTTAAACAAATACTTACTGAACTCCACCGCCACCCCTTGTCCCCCACCACCGCCACACTGTTTCAACTTCTTGCTCGAATTCACCGGGGTTTTCTTCTTCTCATTACCATCCAACGGCCGCGAATTGGTGTGTCCCACATAACTAACTTCAGAATTAACCCTATCAAGAGTTCCAATTCTATGACCACCTGTTATTCTATTATTAAGATTATCATTAAAGGAAGATTGAGACTTTTCTATGGAATCAAGTTTCTTTCGCAAGCTTCTAACTTGATGAAGTTCATTCACTAGTTTCCTCTTTAGATGTTTAATTTCAAATTTTGGCCTTGAATTCAAGTTGATTTTAACTCTACTACCATCATCAAATCTCACGTACCCGGGTAGTACTGACATGTTCCCATTCTGTGGGACCGGCTGTACGTGATTAAGACTTGAAGAGTCGTCTGACGCCACGGTGCCGTCGCGGTGGTTCTGCTTTCAAGAAGAGGAGGTGGTGGTGGTGGTCGGGTTTTTTAGGATTTTGAAAAAAATAATTGTCGGTGAGGGATATTGTTGTAATATTAGGTTTGTTGTGTTGTTTTTGGGTATACAAGTTTCTGTTGATAATGGGTCTCCTTTGTTATTTCTTGTCTCCACAGTCCTCTTCTTCACACTCTAACCGTTCATGGAAGGTTCGAAACCTAATTTCTTGAATCAAAACCCTAATTTCTTGTCTCCACAGTCCTTTTTTTTTTTTTGCATTTCCTAACTTATAATTGGCCGGTCAAATTAAATGACTTGGTAGATTAATTTAAAATCTAAGTGAAATCTAATTTTTTTATATTTTTTTATAAATTTAAAATAATTAAAATTAATTTATGAATATTTAATTTTATAATTTTTTTTATAATCTGCATCTACTTAAATTGTTTCTTTAACTTTTCTATATGATGAATTATTTCTTAAATGTGGGATAACTTATATGTATATATTCAAGTGTATTTTTTTTTAATTTTTTAATTTTTAATGTATAATAATTATATTACACTTTATTTTTTTATATACTACATCCACATATGAATTATTTTTTAATTTTTTAATATGAAATAATTATATATAACTTATATTTATATAGATTATTTTTTAAGTTTTCAATGTAAAATAACTATATTACACTTCATATTTTTTTATAGTTTATATCCATACGAATTATTTATTAACTTTTCAATATAAAATAACTATATTATATTACATTTACATTTTTTTATAATCTAAATTCATATGTATTATTTTAAAAAATTTCTATGTGAGAAATTAAATTCTCAAATAATTTTTTATTTTTATTTTTTATAGTCTAAATTCACGTGTCAAGATTTTAATACCGGCTTTAATTGGCAATTTGGTACTTTCAAAATGGTTTTTTTTTTGTTATTATCATGTAAGATAAGGGGTAATTTTGTATTTGGACAAATATGAAAAAAATTAAAAATAAAAAATATAGTGAAACAACTAAAATGCCATTAAAAGTAAAAAAAATTAAAATTAACCTTAAGGGGCTTTTTATGTCTTTTCCTAAAGGTTTTTTTGATATTAACTTGACAAATTAGGAACAATTTGATATTTAACTAAATAAAAAAAAAAGATATGAGTGTGTGATGCATTAGGAGGCGCATGGAAGGTGCCCGTACCCTATAAGAGGGGCGTACGACCCCATTTGACATTTAAAAATACCCCTTCGCCCTATCATGTTCTTTTTCTATAGGTGTGACGCGTGTTTTGTGTGGTGATTTGGTTTATTGTTGGTAAACCTTTTTTTTTTTTTTCCTCTTTTGTTTTCTCTTCTCCACTGAAAATTATAGCTTAATCCTCTTAGTTGTTGGTATTTCAACTTTAGTCCTTATTCTTTTAATTTCTAATTTAAGTCTTAGTCTTTTTATAAAAGTTTTTTTGTTTTCAATTTCAATATTCAATCCCAATTTACCAAGTATTATATTCTTCAATTTGGTCCCTGTTCTTTGGATTTCTAATTTTTTTTTCCTTCGTCTTTTTGTAAAAGTTTTATTGGTTTTTAATTTTATTTTTTAATTCAAATTGATGGTATTATGTTTTTCAATTTGGTCATCACCATGTTGATTTCTATTTTTTTCTTAGCCCTTTTGTAATAGTTACTATTTTTTTTTTATTTCATTCTTAAATTAAAATATTGTTTTTTATTTTTTTCATGGCAATTTTGATTCTTATTTTCTTGAACTTTTTTGGTCCTATTACTAAATTGATTTTTCCTTTTATTTTCACACTTCAATCAAATATAGTTTTTGTTTTTGTTTTTCAATATTGATCTTCATTATTTTAATTATTGTTTCTTTTTAATTTTTTTGTATAATTTTTTTTTCAATTTTATTTTTTAATATTTGACTGGTTGAAAATTAAATATTTTTATTTTTTTTAAATTAAATACTTCGAGTCTATTGATCGGATCACGGATTTGAAAAGATAACAGGTTTGTTGCATGTCTTTTTTTTTAATCAAAATTCAGCATTTAAATATTATTATAAAAAAAAGAGTCCCGTCTCACGGAGCTAGTAAAACACTATTCTGGAAAATTTGGGTTATTTTTCACATGAAAGATGTAAAAAACCAAAAAGAAGAATTAAATTACGGCTTTTGTTTTTGTAAATAT
>Ga0325400_1001153_pt1 | contig 21525 bp, 18 predicted proteins | sample PopdelMetagenome_2_FD_205662 | JGI IMG/M metagenome (GOLD analysis project Ga0325400, IMG submission 205662) | Populus deltoides microbial communities from Bellville, Georgia, United States - Xylem-PdKOR-R1 | ecosystem: Host-associated > Plants > Phyllosphere > Stem > Wood/Secondary xylem...
GCTGGTGATCGTCGGCATCACCGCGGCCACCAACTTCGACCCCTTCGACGGGCGCATGGCCACCCTGCCGGTCTACGCCTACTACCAGCTCACCCAGCCCGGCGTGCCGCCGCAGTTCGGCATCGACAGGGCCTGGACAGCGGCTCTCGTGCTCATCATCATCGTCATGGCCCTCAACGTCGTGGCCCGCCTGATCAGCCGCTTCTTCGCCCCCAAGACCGGTCGCTGACCGAGGAACCAGGAGTAAAGGACCCGACATGGCCAAGCGCATCGACGTCTCGGACCTGGACATCTTCTACGGCAACTTCAAGGCCGTGGAGGGCGTCAACGTCTCCATCGAGCCGCGCAGCGTCACCGCGCTGATCGGCCCCTCGGGGTGCGGCAAGTCCACCTTCCTGCGGTCGCTGAACCGCATGCACGAGGTGATCCCCGGCGCCCGCGTCGAGGGCAAGGTCGTCATCGACGGCCAGGACCTCTACGGCTCCGACGTCGACCCGGTCGACGTCCGCCGCCAGATCGGCATGGTCTTCCAGCGGCCCAACCCGTTCCCGACCATGTCCATCTACGACAACGTGGTCGCCGGCGTCCGGCTCAACGCCCGCAAGATGAAGAAGAGCGACCTCGACGACCTGGTCGAGTCCTCGCTCCGGGGCGCCAACCTCTGGAACGAGGTCAAGGACCGCCTCGACCGGCCCGGCTCGGGCCTGTCCGGCGGCCAGCAGCAGCGCCTGTGCATCGCCCGCGCGATCGCCGTCCAGCCCGAGGTGCTCCTCATGGACGAGCCCTGCTCGGCCCTGGACCCGATCTCGACGCTGGCCATCGAGGACCTGATGACGGAGCTGAAGGACCGCTTCACCATCGTCATCGTCACCCACAACATGCAGCAGGCCGCCCGCGTCAGCGAGCAGACCGGCTTCTTCAACCTCAACGGCGTGGGTCAGCCCGGCCGGCTCATCGAGTTCAACCCGACCGAGAAGATCTTCTCCAACCCCGACCAGAAGGCCACCGAGGACTACATCTCGGGCCGTTTCGGCTGAGGCCGGGCACGCTCCCCCGGAGCCCCCGTCGACCACCGGTCGGCGGGGGCTCCGTCGTCCCCGGGCGGGGACGGCGGGGCGTCAGCCGCAGGTGGCGGTGCGGGGCAGGGCCGGGACCGGGGTGTCGGGGACGGCGGCCCCCACGGCGACCGGGGACACCGCGAGGTCGGGTGTGGCCACGACCAGCTGGACGCCGCTGCCGGGCGCGGTGACGGGCTGCAGCACCGCCCCGGGGACGGCGGCGGCGACCGTGCGGGCCTGCTCGACGGCGTCGGGGGCGTAGCGCACCAGGTCCGTGGGCACGGCCGCGGGCTCGATGCCCACCGGGCCGGGCACGAAGCCCTGCGCGGTCAGCGCGGCCATCGCCGTGGCCCCCGCACCGGTGGCCGGGTCGGTGGTGTCCCCGGTGGCGTCCAGCACCGACACGGTGACCCCGCTCGGCGGCACGGTGACGGCCACGTCGCCGTCCGCGGCCGGGACGACGGCCGGGTCGGCCGGTGCCGCCGGGGGCAGCTCCCCGGTGCCGATGAGGGAGTCGAACAGGTCGCGGGTGGCGGTGCCGTCCAGCACCACGGCCGCGGTGGTCGAGCCCACCGGCAGGTAGCCGGGCCGGGCCACGGGCAGCGAGCTGCGGTCCACCGCGCCCGCGGGCAGCGCGCGCAGCGTGTCGACCAGCCCGCGCAGGTCGGCCAGCGAGGTGTCCTCGTCGGTGGTGGCCACGTCGGCCGCGCCGGTGGCCATCGACACCGCCCGCACCGGGTTCAGCAGCGTGGCCAGGGTGGCGACCGGGAGGGCGTCGGTGGGGCAGGAGGCCGGGACGTCGCCGCCGGCCCGGCCGAGGTCGACGTCGAGGTAGTGGTCGACGCGCAGGCCCGACAGCTGCTGCACCGCGCGGACCAGGCAGCCGGGGCCGCCGGTCGCGAGGGTCTGCGCGAGGGGCTCGGTGACCGGGGCGCGGACCTCGCCGTCGGGCGTGCGGCACTCCGGGGTGTCCACCAGGGCCGTGGAGGGGACGTCGAGGACGACCGCCTGGTCCCCGTCGCCGGTCAGCCGGAGCAGCGAGGCGCTGATCGCGGCCGGCCCGGCCTCGCCGGGGGCGTCCGTGCCGAGCACCAGCCAGGTGGTGGCGCCCTCCTGCAGCTGCGGGGCCAGGATCTCCGGCGCCGTCGTCGACAGCGCCGCGACCCGGTCGACGGAGCGGTCGGCGTAGACGTACAGCCCGACGTAGAACCCGCCGACCAGGGCGACGAGCACGGACACCACGACGGCGGTGCGCACCAGCCGGCGGTGCAGCGGGCTGAGCGCGGCCCACTTCTCCGCGCGCGTGCGGTGCACCTCGGGGACGGGGACGTCACGGCCCGGGATGGGCGGCAGCGGGGCGGCGGGCCGGAGCCCGGGCAGCGGGGGCACGGGCGCCGACGCCCGGGCGCGCTCGGTGCCCGGCAGCGGGGGCACCGGGGCGGACGAGCGGCGGTGGCGCTCGGTCCCGGGCAGCGGCGGCACCGGGGCGGACTGCCGGGTGACCGGGGCCGCGGCGCGGGCGGACGGGGGCGGGGCGGCCTCCTCGGCGGCCGGCACCGGCGGCAGCGTGGGCCGCGGGCCCGCGGTCTGCGCGGGCAGCGCGCTGGTGCCGGGGGCGGCGGACACGATGCCCGAGGCCGGCAGCTCGCTGGTCCCCGGCGCCGACACCGGTGCCGGCGCGGCGGCCACCGGCGGGGAGGCCATCGGCGGAGCGGCCATCGGCGGGGCGGACGACGGCGGAGCGGCCACCGGCGGAGCGGCCATCGGCGGGGTGGACGGCGACGGGGTGGGCGCGGGCGGTGCGGGGCGGGCGGTGGGCGGCACCGGGCGGTCCGCGGCGGGTGAGGGCACCGGGCGGGGGGCGGCGGGCGGTGCGGGGGTGTCGGCGAGCGGGCGGACCGGGGCCGACACCGGGCCGGGCTCGGGGAGCGTCCGGCGTCCGGTGCCGGGTGCGGGCGCCGCCGCGGGCGAGGGGGACCAGGACGGCGTGGGCACCGGGGTGCGCGCGGGGGCCGGGGCGGGCGCGGGCAGCGAGGTGGGGGCGGGCGCCGACGCCGGGCCGGCCGAGGGGGCCGGGCCGGCCGAGGGGGCCGGGCGGGCCGGGGCCGCTGCGCGGGCGACCGGGGTGGGGCGGGCCGGCGGCGGGCCGGCCGGCCGGGGCGGGGGCGGCGGCGTGGTGGTGTTCGGCCGCGGGGCGGAGGACGCGGGCCGAGACGGCGGCGCCGGCGGGGAGGTCCGGCGGTCGGCCCGTCGGCGCCCGCCGGTGCCCGCGACGGCGGCCTCGCGGGAGCGGGCGAGCAGCGCCTCGACGGTCAGCTGGGAGTCGGTCGTGGCGCCCCGGGCGCGCGGGGGGACGGCGGAGGCCTCGTCGGGTCCCCCGCGCCTGTCCTGCTCCGCCACCGGTGTCCGCACCCCGCTGTCGTGGTCCCCCGGCCGGTCGACATGGCGATCGGCCGGCTCCGCGTCGACGCCGTCGGCGGCGCCGTCCGCACAGAGTACGGGCTGAACGACACCGATGTGATTCACACGCCGTGGTCGACTTGTCGACCCGGCGTCACGGCGACCGCCACCCCGGTCGCCGCCCGGGCCGCCGCTGCGTAGCGTCGGGCCGGTGAGACTTCCGCAGCTACCGGGCCCGTCGGACCTGATCGGGGCCGCCGAGGGGCTGCGCGACCTGGTCACCGAGTCCCTCGCCCTCGTCCCCCGGGTGGTCACCGCCGTCGGGCAGGCCGAGCAGCTGCTCACCCGGGTGGGCACGCTGCTCGACCGGGTCGAGGCGGTGGTGGACTGGGCCGAGACCGCGGTGGCCGACGTCGCCGGCACCCGCGAGCGCGCCGAGGCGGTCATCCGCGGCGTCGAGGCCACCCGTGCGTCCGCCGACGCGGCGGTGGCCGGCGCGGGCAGCACGCTGCGCGCCGCGGACGCGCTGGTCGAGCAGGCGCAGGGCACCCGGCGCGGGGCCGACGACCTCGTCGCCGGCGCCCGGTCGACCCGGGAGGGCGCCGACACCCTCGTCGCCGAGGCCCGGGCCACCCGGGAGCGGGCCGACGAGCTGGTGGGCTCGGCCGGCGGGCTGCTGGACCGCACCAGCCCGCTGCTGGCCTCCTACGAGCCGGCGCTGACCCGGCTGGCACCGCTGCTGCAGCGCTTCGCCGACGACCTGGACCCCGCCGAGGTCGAGGCGCTGGTGCACCTGGTCGACCGGCTGCCCACCCTGGTCACGCACCTGGACGAGGACGTCCTGCCGGTGCTGGCCTCGCTGGACGGTGTGGCCCCCGACGTGCACGCCCTGCTCGACACCGTGCAGGACCTCCGGGAGCTGGCCAAGGGCTTCCCGGGGTCGAAGCTGTTCCGCCGCCGCGGTGCGGAGGAGATCGCCGAGGAGGAGGCCGGGGGCAAGCGGAGCTGACCCCCGGCCCCGCTCAGTCCTCGGTCGGGTGGCCGAGGGCGCGCACGACCTCGCCGACCCGGTCGTAGCTGCGCGTGGGCTCCAGTCGCGCCAGCTCGTCGGCCACCGCGTCGGGCGCACGGTGGTCCCGGGCCGCCTCGACCAGGTCGGCGCCGGTGGCCGGGAAGTCGGCGCGGTCCAGCCAGCGGGCCAGCTCCGCCCGCAGCTGCACGGTGCCCGCGTCGATGCCGGCCGGCGTCCCGCCGGTCAGCGTGCCGCCGGGGGCCAGGTCGACGTCGGGCTGGTCCTCGCCGCTCGGCTCGACCTCGAGGGACTCCTCGCTGCGCCCGCTGTGCCCGGTGCGGGTGATCGGCTCGGCCTCCGAGGCCAGGACGTCGTCCACCCGGGCGCCGTGGGTGCCGGCGGTCTGCCGGTCCTCCCCGGGGCCGGTCACTGCTTCTCCAGGGCGTCGGGCTTGTGCACGGCCTTCTTGCCCGACTTGTCGCTCTCCACCTCGTACTGCGGGTCGTCGTCGCTGGCCTTGACGGTGCGGCCGGCGGCCTTCGTGTCATCGGTGATCTTGCGGGTGACGGTGCCCTCGGTCTCGGTGCCGTGGGTCTTCCAGGTGACGTCGTCACCCTTCTGGAGGTCGTCGCTCACGCTGCTCTCCTGCGCTCGGGTCCGGTGTCGGTGACCCCTGCCCACGACCGGGGGGTGGCACACCTGGCACCGGCACCGGTCACCCGGCCACCCGTCGGGGTGAGATCGACGCCCACCGGCGGTGCAGCGCACCGGCGCTCACGTAGCGTGGTCGTCGGGCCAGGAACTCCCGCATCGAGCGCGTCGGCGCTCACGGAGGGTGAGCACCGGCCCCGCGGACGCCGGCCCGGTCGGTCCCCTCCCCCGGGACCGGCCGGGTCGGCCCGTCCCGGCCCCCTAGGCTGGCCGGTCGTGACCGACCCGACCGGCGCCCGCCCCGTCGACGTGCTGACCGTCGTCTCCTCGGCCCCGGTCACCCCGTCGGTCGTCCGGGTCACCCTGCGCGGTGCCCCCGACGTCGTCGCGGCGGCCGCGCCCACCCTCGCGGTGCTGGTGCCGCGCGTCGGCGACCGCGACCCCGCGTGGCCCGCGGTGGCCCGGGACGGCCGCGTCGTCTGGCCGCAGGGCAGCCACGGGGTGAGCCTGCGCAGCTACACCGCCCGCCGGCAGGACCCGGCCACCGGGGAGGTCGACGTCGACTTCGTGCGGCACGGCGACGGCCCGGCCGCCGCCTGGGCCGCCGCGGCACGTCCCGGGGACGTGCTCGGCCTGGCCAGCAGCGCCCCGCTCGGGGACCGCCCGGCCGGCTGGCTGCTGCTGGCCGCCGACGAGACCGCGCTGCCCGCCGTCGCCCGCATCCTGGCCGCCGCCGGCCCGGCCACCCGGGGCGTCGCCCTGCTCGAGGTCGCCGGCCCGGCCGAGCAGCAGCCCCTGCCCGCGCCGCCGGGGGTCGAGGTCCGCTGGCTGCACCGCGGGGACGCCGAGCCCGGCACGCTGCCGCTGCTCGCCGGCGCCGTCGCCGCGCTGGAGCCACCGGCGGGCGAGGACGTGTTCGCCTGGGTGGCCGCGGAGTCCGCCGCCGTCCGCACCGTGCGGGCCGACCTGCGCGGGCGCTGGGGCCTGGGCCGGGCGCAGCACCACGCGATCGGGTACTGGCGGCGCGGCCGGGCGATGTCACCCGCGGGCTGACCTGCGCTCCGAGCCGCCACTCGCAGTGTTCTCACAGGTAGCGTCCAGGGCGACCTCAGACCCTGTGCACATCGTGTGCCCATGACGACGTCGGCGCCCGAGCGTTCCGTGGGAGGACAGATGACCGGTTCCGTGGGCCAGCGAGCACCCGAGGCACGGTTGCTCGTGGTCGACGACGAGCCGAACATCCGCGAGCTGCTGTCCGCGAGCCTGCGCTACGCCGGCTTCGAGGTCGCCACGGCCGCCGACGGCCAGCAGGCCCTGGCCGCCGCCGCGCAGTTCCGCCCCGACCTGCTGGTGCTCGACGTGATGATGCCGGGCCTGGACGGCTTCGGCGTCGTCCGGCGGCTGCGGCAGAACGGCACGCACACCCCGGTGCTGTTCCTCACCGCCCGCGACGCCGCGGAGGACAAGGTGTCCGGGCTGACCCTGGGCGGGGACGACTACGTCACCAAGCCCTTCAGCCTCGACGAGGTGCTGGCCCGCATCCGCGCGGTGCTGCGCCGCACCCAGGGCGCCCGCAAGGTCGAGGAGGCGCCCCGGCTGGTGTTCGCCGACATCGAGCTGGACGAGGAGTCCCACGAGGTCCTCAAGGCCGGTGAGCTGATCAGCCTGTCGCCGACGGAGTTCAAGCTGCTGCGCTACCTGATGAGCAACCCGGGCCGGGTGCTGTCCAAGGCGCAGATCCTCGACCACGTGTGGAACTACGACTTCAACGGCGAGGCCAACGTCGTGGAGTCCTACATCTCCTACCTGCGCCGCAAGGTCGACACCACCGAGCCCCGGCTGCTGCACACGCTGCGCGGCGTCGGGTACTCGCTGCGGCTGCCCCGCGGGAGCTGACATCGCCGCCGACACCGTGACGACCGCCGGGACGGGCGGGGAGGACACCTCCCCGCCCGTCCCGGCGTCCGGCCCCGCCACGAGGGAGGACCACCCGCGGACCGGCGAGCGGTCGGGCACCCGGGTGCCGCTGCGGGTGCGCCTGGTCGCGCTGCTGGTCCTGCTGGTCACCGTCGCGCTGGCGGTGACCGGCTTCGTGGGCACCTCGATGCTGCGCAGCTACCTGGTCGACCAGCAGGAGGAGCAGCTGCGCGAGCGGGTCAACTCGCTGCTGGACGTGCAGCAGGCCCAGCGCGCGTGCGGGCAGCCCGACCGGCTGGTCGGCCCCGAGCTGCTGGCCTGCGTCGACAGCAGCGGCTCCGGGGAGTTCGTCAACGGCGGCAACCGGGCCGGCAGCGACCTGCCCGACCTCTCGGGCATCACGCCGCAGACCATCCAGCAGTACTACGGGGCGCCCTTCACCCTGCGGGCCCAGGACGGCAGCACCACCTGGCTGCTGCTCGCGGTGACCCTGCCGACCGACCAGATCATCATCGTGGGCCTGGACCTGGCCGGGGACCAGGCGACGCTGGGGCACCTCGTCGTCGTCGAGGTCGTCGTCGGCCTGGTCGTGCTGGTCCTGCTCGGCGTCACCGGGTACGTGCTGGTGCGCACGTCCCTGCGGCCGCTGGTCGAGGTCGAGCACACCGCCGCGGCCATCGCCGCCGGCGACCTCTCCCAGCGCGTGCCCGAGGGCGACGACCGCACCGAGGTCGGCCGGCTGGCCCGGGCGTTCAACGGCATGGTCGGCCGGATCGAGGGCGCCTTCCGCGCCCAGGCGGCCTCGGAGGAGCAGGCCCGGGCCTCGGAGGGCCGGATGCGCCGGTTCGTCGCCGACGCCAGCCACGAGCTGCGCACCCCCCTGACCTCGATCCGCGGGTTCGCCGAGCTGTACCGGCAGGGCGCCTACGCCGAGCCGGCCGAGACCCACCGGATGATGGGCCGGATCGAGTCCGAGGCCGCGCGCATGGGCGCCCTCGTCGAGGACCTGCTGCAGCTGGCCCGGCTGGACCAGCAGCGGCCCGTCGACGCCCTGCCGGTCGACCTGGGCGAGCTGGCCGACGACGCGGTGCACGACGCCCGCGCCGTGGCCCCCGACCGGCCGATCACCCTGGACATGCACGACTCGCTCACCGACGTCCCGGTGGTGCTGGGCGACGAGGGCCGGCTGCGCCAGGTGCTGGCCAACCTGGTGACCAACGCGCTCACCCACACCCCGGCCGGCACCCCCGTCGCCGTCCGGGTCGCCGAGGACCCCGCCGACCCCGACGTCGTCCTGCTCGCGGTGGCCGACGAGGGCCCCGGCCTGTCGCCGGAGGACGCCGAGCGGGTGTTCGAGCGGTTCTACCGGGCCGACGCCTCCCGCGCGCGCGTCGCCGGCGGCAGCGGGCTGGGCCTGTCGATCGTCTCCTCGCTGGTCGCCGCGCACCACGGCACGGTCACCCTCACCACCGCACCCGGGCAGGGCGCGACCTTCACCGTCCGGCTGCCCCGCACCGGCCCGACCGGTCAGGGCTGACCGCCCGGGTGCCAGACTCCCCCGGGTGACCACGACACCGTCGTCCTGGGGCGCGTCCCCGCAGGACACCTTCACCCCCGACCCGGAGCTGCAGGCGGCGGTCACCGAGCTGGGCTCGGCCGTGCGCGACCTGCTGGAGACCAGCATCGCCACCACGGTCCCCGCGGCCGAGCAGGCCGACGTCGCGGCGCGGCTGCGCGGGCTGACCGCCCGGCTGGCCGCCGCCACCCGCGACCGGAACACCCTGTCCGCGCTGGACGACCTGTCGACCTTCCGCCGCACCTACTCCCCCGTCTCCGGCACCGGCCACGGCTTCGCCCCGCCCGTGCGGTTCCGTCGCGAGGGCGACACCGTCGTCGGCGAGTGCACCCTGGGGCTGCGGCACGAGGGCCCGCCCGCGCACTGCCACGGCGGGATGAGCGCCATGCTCATGGACCAGCTGCTCGGCAGCACCGCGTTCCTCGCCGGCCGGTGGGGCATGACCGCGCACCTGGGGGTGGAGTACCGCGGCGCCGTCCCGCTGCAGACCCCGCTGGTGCTCGTCGGCCGGGTCGCCGGGGCCTCCGGCCGCAAGACCGTCGTCACCGGCACCGTCGCGCTGGCCGCCGAGCCCGACCGCGAGCTGGTCCGCGGCGAGGGCGTGTTCGTCTCGCCCCGCCCCGAGCTGCTCGAGCGCTACTTCGGCGAGCTGACCACCGCCGACGGCGAACGCGCCCCGGGCCACGCGGGGGCCGCCACGGACGCCGGCGCCCTGTGAACGACGTGCAGGTCGCGGTCGCCGCCGCCCGCGCCGCGGCCGGGGCGCTGCTGCCGCTGCGGGACGGCGACCTGCGCGACGGCGCGCTCGGCGACGCCGGGGACGCCGCCGCGCAGCGGGCGATCGCCGCGGTGCTGGCGGCGCACCGGCCCGGCGACGCCGTGCTCAGCGAGGAGGCCGCCGACGACCCCGCCCGGCTGACCGCCGACCGGGTGTGGGTGGTCGACCCGCTGGACGGCACGAAGGAGTACCGCGCCGGCGACCGGCACGACTGGGCGGTGCACGTGGCGCTGTGGGAGCGCACGGCCGACGACCTCACCGTCGGCGTGGTCGGGCTGCCCGCGCTCGGGGAGGTGCTGACCACCGACCCGGCACCCGTCGTCCCCCCGGTGCCGCCCGGCCCGCTGCGGGTGGCGGTGTCCCGGTCCCGCGCCCCCGAGGTGGCCCGGGCCGCCGCGGCCGCGCTGGACGCCGTCCTGGTCCCGCTGGGGTCCGCGGGCTACAAGACCCTCGCCGTGGTGCGCGGCGAGGCCGACGCCTACGTGCACGCCGGCGGGATGTTCCAGTGGGACTCCGCGGCGCCGGTCGCCGTCGCCCGGGCCGCGGGGCTGTGGACGTCGCGGCTGGACGGGTCGCCGCTGGTCTACAACGACCCCGACACGTGGCTGCCCGACCTGGTGGTGTGCCGCCCCGAGCTGGCCGACCGGGTGCTGGCTGCGGTGCGCTGAGCGGCGTGCCGGACACTGGTCGCCGGAATCCGCACCACACCGATGTGGTTGCCAGGGTCCTGACCGCCGTCCCCGAGTCCCGGAGCGCCCGCGCGTGACCACCACCGCCGACCTGCACCTGACCCAGCTGCAGACGCTCGAGGCCGAGTCCGTGCACGTGCTGCGGGAGGTCGCGGCCGAGCTGGAGCGGCCGGTGCTGCTGTTCAGCGGCGGCAAGGACTCCATCGTGATGCTGGAGCTGGCCCGCAAGGCGTTCGCGCCGGCCCGCATCCCGTTCCCGGTGATGCACGTGGACACCGGGCTGAACTTCCCCGAGGTGCTGGCCTTCCGCGACCGCCGGGTGGCCGAGCTCGGCGTGGAGCTGGTGGTGGCCTCGGTGCCCGACGCCATCGCCGCGGGCACGGTGCGCGAGGAGCCCAACGGCTCGCGCAACCGCATCCAGACCCCGGTGCTGCTCGACGCGGTGGAGCAGCACGGGTTCACCGCCCTGTTCGGCGGCGCCCGGCGCGACGAGGACAAGGCGCGGGCCAAGGAGCGGGTGTTCAGCTTCCGCGACGAGTTCGGCCAGTGGGACCCCAAGAACCAGCGGCCCGAGCTCTGGGACCTCTACAACGGCCGCATCCACCTCGGGGAGAGCATCCGGGTCTTCCCGCTGTCGAACTGGACCGAGCTGGACATCTGGTCCTACATCGCGCAGGAGTCGATCCCGATCCCGGAGCTGTACCTGGCCCGCGAGCTCGACGTCGTCGACCGCGGCGGGATGCTCTACGCGGTCAACGAGTTCATCACCCCCCGGCCCGGGGAGACGGTGACGCGGGAGTCGGTCCGCTACCGCACGGTCGGGGACGCCAACCTGACGGCCGCGGTGCGCTCGACCGCGACCACGGTCGAGGAGGTCATCGCCGAGATCGCGGTGACCCGGCTGACCGAGCGGGGCGCGACCCGCGGCGACGACAAGGTCAGCGACGCCGCGATGGAGGACCGCAAGAAGGAGGGCTACTTCTGATGGCGGCGACGTCTGCGCAGAGCCCACCGCAGCACCGCCACCAGCAGCGACAGGCCCACCACCCAGCCCACGACCTCCGGCGTGCGCGCGGGCAGCGGCCCCCCGAGCAGTTCGTCGACCAGCGAGGTCAGGCCGTAGCCGACCAGGTACCCGACGACGACCACGAGCAGGCCGGGCACCAGCGGGGCGAGGAACACCCGGTCAGCGTCCGCCCCCGTGCACTGCCCAGCCAGCCGGACACCCAGGAGGTGGCGCCATGAGCACGCTCGAGGAAGCCGCGACCGAGATCGCGACGGCCCGCAAGGACATGCTGCGCATCGCCACCGCCGGCTCGGTGGACGACGGCAAGTCCACCCTGATCGGCCGGCTGCTCTACGACTCCAAGGCCGTGCTGGAGGACCAGTACGAGGCCATCTCCCGGGCCTCGCGAGGCGACCACGTCGACCTGTCGCTGCTCACCGACGGCCTGCGCGCCGAGCGGGAGCAGGGCATCACCATCGACGTCGCCTACCGGTACTTCACCACCCCGCGGCGCACGTTCGTCCTGGCCGACACCCCCGGGCACGTGCAGTACACCCGCAACATGGTCACCGGCGCCTCCACGGCCGACCTGGCGATCGTGCTGGTCGACGCCCGCAAGGGCATGCTCGAGCAGTCCCGCCGGCACGCCTTCCTGGCCGCGCTGCTGCGGGTGCCGCACCTGGTCGTCGCGGTGAACAAGATGGATCTGGTCGACTGGTCGCAGGACGTGTTCACCGCCATCCGCGACGAGTTCACCGCCTTCGCCGCGCGGCTGGACGTCCCCGACGTCACCGTCGTGCCCATCTCGGCGCTGGCCGGGGACAACGTGGTGACCCCGTCGCAGCGCATGCCCTGGTACGACGGCCCGTCGCTGCTGCACCACCTGGAGGAGGTCGAGGTGGGCAGCGAGCTGGTGCACACCGGCCTGCGGTTCCCGGTGCAGTACGTCATCCGGCCGCAGTCCGACGCGCACCGCGACTACCGCGGCTACGCCGGCAGCGTGGCCAGCGGCGTCGTCCGGGTGGGGGACGCCGTCCAGGTGCTGCCCAGCGGGCTGACCACGACGGTCGCCGCCGTCGACGGCCCGTCCGGTCCGCTGCAGCGGGCCTTCGCCCCGATGGCGGTCACCCTGCGCCTGGCCGACGACGTCGACGTCTCCCGCGGTGACCTGCTGTGCCCGGTCGACGACGCGCCCACGGTCACCCAGGACCTCGAGGCGGTGGTGTGCTGGATGACCGACGAGCCGCTGCGGGACCGCCGCAGGCTGGTGCTCAAGCACACCACCCGCTCGGTGCGGGCCATCGTGCGGTCGGTGCATCACCGGCTGGACGTCAACACCCTCGACCACGACGTCGAGGCCGGCGAGCTGGGGCTCAACGACATCGGCCGGGTCACCCTGCGCACGACGCAGCCGCTGTTCGTCGACGACTACGCGCGCAACCGGGCCACCGGCCGGTTCATCCTGGTCGACGAGGCCACGAACGCCACCGTCGGCGCCGGCATGCTCTGAGCCGGCGCCGACGGTGCTGCCTCACGCCGCGGTGGACTCCGCGGTGCTGGCCTCGGTCTCGCCGGCGGCGACCTTGAGGGCGCGCTTGGTGAGCAGGCGGGCCAGGTGCGAGCGGTACTCGGCGTCGGCGTGCATGTCCGAGGACGGCGAGGTGCCCTCGGTGGCGAGCTCCGCGGCCTCCTCGATGCTCTTCCCCTCGGCCAGCGCGGCCTCCACGGCCGTGGCCTTGAGCACCACGCCGCCCATGTTGGCCAGCGCCACCCCGGTGGAGCCGTCGGGCAGGTGCACCGCGGCGGCGGCCACGATCGGCCAGTCGTTCTCCCGGCGGGTGAACTTCTCGTAGGCCCAGCCACCGGCGCCGGTGCGCGGCACCCGCAGCTCGACCACGAGCTCCCCCTCCTCCATCGCGGTCTCGAAGAACCCGAGGAAGAACTCGGTGATGGGGATGGACCGCCGGCCCGAGGGGCCCTGCACCACCACGGTCGCGCCCAGCGCGAGCAGGGCGGTGGGCAGGTCGGAGGCCGGGTCGCAGTGCGCGACCGTGCCGCCGAGGGTGCCCTTGTGCCGGACCTGCGGGTCGCCGACCCGGGAGGCCACGTGCGGCAGCAACGGCACCTCGGCCTGCGCGACCTCGGACTTCTCCAGCTCGTGGTGCCGGGTGGTGGCCCCGATGGCGACCTCGTCGCCCTCGACCCGCACGTAGGACAGCTCCTCGACCCCGGAGATGTCGATGAGCACCGAGGGCACGGCCAGCCGCAGCTTCATGATCGGCAGCAGCGAGTGCCCACCGGCGAGGATCTTGGCGTCCTCGCCGTGCTCGGCCAGGGCGGCCACCGCCTCGTCGACGGTGGACACCCGGACGTAGTCGAACGGCGCGGGGATCACGCGGTCACCTCCTGCTTGGCCGAGGGGACCTGGCCCGCGGCGGGCCCGGACTCGGCGGCCTTGAGCACCGCCCGCACGATGTTGTGGTAGCCGGTGCACCGGCACAGGTTGCCCTCGATGCCCTCGCGGACCTCGCGGTCGGTGGGGTTCGGGTTGTCGGCCAGCACGCCGACGGCGGCCATCACCATGCCCGAGGTGCAGAACCCGCACTGCAGCCCGTGCTCGGAGCGGAACGCCGCCTGCACGGGGTGCAGCTCGCCGTCGGTGGACAGCCCCTCCAGCGTGGTCACCTCCGAGCCCTCGGCCTGCAGCGCGAGCACCGTGCAGCTCTTGACGGTCAGCCCGTCGACGATCACGGTGCACGCCCCGCAGGACGTGGAGTCGCAGCCGATGTTGGTGGCGGTCAACCCGAGGTTGTCCCGCAGGTGGTGGGCCAGCAGGGTGCGCGGCTCGACCTCGTCGGTCCGCTGCTGCCCGTTGACGGTCATCGAGACCTGCATCAGTTGGTGCTCCCCTTCTGGGCGTCCTGGATCGCGCGCCAGACGCGCATGGAGGTGGCGGGCATGTCGACGTGCCGGACGCCGAGGTGGGCGACCGAGTCGACGACGGCGGACTGCACCGCCGGGGTGGAGCCGATGGTCCCGGCCTCGCCGATGCCCTTGGCGCCGAGCGGGTTCATCGGGGTGGGCGTGGCCATCTCGACCAGCTCGAAGCTGGGCAGCTCGGTGGCCGAGACGAACGGGTAGTCGGCGAACGTCGAGGTCTGCGGGTTGCCGTCCTCGTCGTAGAGGATCTCCTCCAGCAGCGCCTGGCCGACGCCCTGCGCGATCCCGCCGTGCCGCTGGCCCTCGGCCAGCAGCGGGTTGATGATCGTGCCGGCGTCGTCGACGGTGACCAGCCGGGTGACCACGGCCTTGCCCGACTCGACGTCGGTCTCCACGACGGCGACGTGCGCGCCGAAGGGGAAGGTCGGCGCGTTGGCGGTGAACGTGGTCTGCACGATCAGCTGCTCGTCGGCGGCCAGCTGGGCCCAGGTGACACCCGTGCCGGGCGTGCCCTTGACCGACAGGCCGGCGTTGGCCAGGTCGACCTCGAGGTCGTCGGGGTTGGCCTCCAGCAGCTCGGCGGCGCGCTTGCGGGCCACCTCGACCAGCTCGACGGCGGCCTGGTGCACCGCGGCCCCGCCCTGCTGCAGCGACCGCGAGCCCATGGTGCCGCCGCCGTCGGGGATCCGGTCGGTGTCGCCGTGCAGCACGGTGATCTTCTCGACCGGGATGCCCAGCTGCTCGCTGGCCAGCATCGCCCACGTGGTGGCGTGGCCCTGGCCGTGCGGCGAGGTGCCGGTGAGCACGGTCGCCGTCCCGTCGGGGTGGACCTCCAGCTGGGCGTTCTCCGCCGTCCCGTGGCCGGAGTCGGCCCCGGTGATCTCGACGTAGGCCGAGATCCCGATGCCCAGCTGCCGGACGTCGCCGCGCTCGCGGCGGCGGGCCTGCTCGGCGCGCAGCTCGGCGTAGCCGGCGGCGTCGAGCACGCGGTCCAGCGCCGCCTCGTAGTCGCCGCTGTCGTAGGTGGCGCCGGAGGAGGTCTGCACCGGCTCGGTGAAGGCCGGGATGAAGTTGATCCGGCGCACCTCGGCCGGGTCCATGCCGATCTCGGCGGCGAACAGGTCCATCGCCCGCTCGACCGCCGCGGTGGCCTCGGGCCGGCCGGCGCCGCGGTAGGCGCCGATCGAGGTGCCGTTGGTGGTGTAGCAGGTGGCCTGCGCGTGCACCTTCGGGATGTCGTAGACCGCGGCGGCCATGAGCATCGTGAGGGTGGGCAGCACGGTGCCGATGCGCGGGTAGGCGCCGCAGTCCTGGGTGACCTCGAGGCTGTAGGCGGTGACCTTGCCGTCGCGGGTGCCGCCGATGGTGACGACCTGGTCCTGGGCGCGGCCCTGGAGCATCCCGGTCATGTTCTCCGAGCGGCTCTCGGTCCAGCGGACCGGCCGGCCGGACTGCTGGGCCAGCCACGCGACGAAGGCGTACTCCTGGTCGGCACCGATCTTGGCGCCGAACCCGCCGCCGACGTCGGGGGTGATCAGGTGCACCAGCGACGGGTCCAGGCCCAGCCAGCCGGCGATCTGGCCCTTGGCCTGCTGCGCGCCCTGGTTGGTGCACCAGATGGTGACCCGGCCGTCCTCGCCCCAGGCGGCCGAGGCGGCCCGGGTCTCCAGCGGCGCCGCGGCGACGCGCTGGTTGACGATCTCGCGCCGGACGACGACCTCGCAGTCGGCGAAGAAGTCCTCGGGGGCGGGCTCGCCGAAGGCGGCGACCTTGTTGGTCCCGACCTCGGGGAACAGCACCGTCTCGTCGGTGGCGGCGGCCTTGGTGGTGACGACGGCCGGCAGCGGGTCGATGTCGACGACGACCTGCTCGGCGGCGTCCTCGCCCTGGTAGCGCTCCTCGGTGAGGACGACGGCGACCAGGTCGCCCACGAAGTGCACGCGCCCGCCCACCGGGACCAGCCACGGCCGGGCGAAGCCGGGGTCCAGGAACGGCAGCGGCGGGGGCACCGGCTGCAGGTCGCCGAGGTCCTCGGCGGTGTAGACGGCCACCACGCCGGGGGCCTCGCGGGCCGCGGAGGCGTCGACCGAGGTGACGGTGCCGTGGGCGACGTTGGACCGGACGAAGGTGGCGTGCAGGGCGCCGGTGAGGCGCTCGTCGGTGAGGTCGTCGGTGTAGACCGCCCCACGGGTGAGGAAGAGGGGGTCCTCCGTGCGGACGACCCGGGTGCCGAGGATGCTCATGCGCTCGCTTCCGTAGCTGGACGACGGGTGGAACGCGCCCCGCCGGGCGGGGTGCTCGACGTCACTCTCGCATGCTGCGTGTGAGCGGGACCACCCTGGTCGGCACCGGGTGCCAGCGGCGTGCTCCCGCTGTGGTCCCCTGGCGCGGTGAGCACCGTGTCGGCCCCCGCCCGGACCCGCGGGCGGGTGCTGCTGGTCGTGGTCGCCGTCGTCGTCGTCGCGCTCAACCAGCGCCCGGCCCTGGTCGGCGTCGCACCGCTGCTCGGCGAGCTGCGCGCCGACACCGGCCTGTCCAGTGCGCTGGCCGGCCTGCTGACCGCGCTGCCGGTGCTGTGCTTCGGCGCCTTCGCGCCGGTGGCCCCGCAGCTGGCCCGCCGGGTCGGGCTGGGGACGGCGGTCGCGGCGTCGCTGGTGCTGCTGGCCGCCGGGACGGCGCTGCGCCTGCTGCCCCCGGTGACCGCGCTCTACGCCGGCACCGTGGTGGCCGGCGGGGCGATCGCGGTGGCCAACGTGCTGGTGCCGGCCTACGTGAAGCGGGAGTTCACCGAGCCGGGCCTGCTGATGGGCGTGTACTCCGCGGCGCTCAACGTGGGGGCGGCGCTGGCCGCCGGGTTGACCGTGCCGCTGGGTCTGGCGCTGGGCTGGGGCTGGCGCGGGTCGCTGGCGGCCTGGGGGCTGCTGGCCGTCGTGGCGCTGGCGGTGTGGCTGCCGGTCGCCGGGACCGGTCGGGCCGACCGGGCCGGGGCGTCGCCGGGGACGGCGTGGGGGCTGCTGCGGCACGGCCTGGCCTGGCGGGTGACGCTGTTCCTGGGCATGCAGAGCACCCAGTTCTACGGGCTCAGCGCGTGGTTGCCGACGCTGCTGGTCGACGCCGGTCTGTCCTCGGCCGAGGCGGGCCTGCTGCTCGCGGTCACCACGGTGACCGGCGCGGTCGGCGCGTTCCTGGCCCCGACCGTGGCCGGGAGGCTGCAGCTGCGCGGCCGGGGGCAGCGGCCGCTGGTCGCGGTGGCGCTGGCCTGCTACGCCGCGGGGCTGGCCGGCCTGCTGCTGGCGCCGGCGACCGGAACGGTGGTCTGGGTGTCGCTGTTCGGGGTGGCGCAGGGCGGCGGGTTCGCCCTCGGCCTGACCCTGGTGGTGCTGCGCAGCGCGACGCCGCTGACCGCGGCGCGGCTGGGCGGGGTGGCGCAGTGCCTGGGCTACCTGGTGGCCTCGACCGGACCGGTGGTGCTCGGCGCGCTGCACGACCTCACCGGCGGCTGGTCCTGGTCGGTCGGGCTGCTGCTGGTCCTGCTGGTGCCCATGGCGTGGGCGGGGTGGGGAGCGGCCCGCGCCGTCGTCCTCCCGGAGGCGGCGGCGCGGGCCTGAGGTCACTCCGTCGGCTCGGGGGCCTCGGACGGGTCGCCGTCCCAGTCCTTGCCGGCGTGCTGTGCGTTGACCGACGCGCTGTCGGTCTGCTCGGCGACGGCCTCGACCATCTCGCGGTCGCTGACCCCCTCGCCGGCGGCGTGGGTGTCGGCGCTGTGCTTGCTCATCGGTGGAGCCCTTCGTCGGTGGACGGTCCTGCAGATCCCTCCCCGAAGCCGCCGATCGGCAAACCGCGCCTCAGCCGAGGGCGTCGACCGCCTTGTGGATCCGCTGCTCGCTGACCGGGCGGGGGGTACCGACGGACTGGGCGAACAGGCTGACCCGCAGCTCCTCGACCATCCAGCGGATGCGCACCACCGGGTCGTCCGGGCCACCGACCCGCGGCACCCGGCCGCGCACCTCGAGGTACTCCGCCCACACGGCCTCGACCTGGGCCTGCCACAGCGCGTCGCGGGCCGCGTTGGCCGGCAGCTTCTCCAGCCGCACCGCCATGCCCTTCAGGTAGCGGACGACGTCGGGCAACCGCCGGCGGCCGGTGGCCGCGACGAAGCCGCGGTGCAGCAGGCCGGTCATCTGCGCCCGCAGGTCGGCCACCACCGGGGCCGGCACGCCCCGGCCGGGCGCGGCGCCGATGGCGATCGCGGTCTCCCGGGCCTGGGTCAGCACCGTCTCCACCCGGCGCACCACCTCGGCGGTCAGCGTGTGCAGCTGGGTGCGCGAGGCCTCGACGAGCGCGGCGAAGGCCTCCGGGGTCCGCGGCGGGCCGCCGTGCAGCGCGACCAGCTCGTCGGCGGCGGCGTCCACGCAGTCGGCGACCAGGTCGGGGATCTCGCCGTCGGGGTTGAACTGCAGGGCCAGCCGGCTGCGGGGCGGCAGCGACTTGACCACCTTGGCCGCGGGCGACCCGACGGTGAGCAGCAGCAGCCGGCGCGCCCCCGCCCAGCTCAGCCGCGAGGCCTCGGCCGCGGTCGGCACGACCCGGACGCCGACCGTGGCGCCCTCGTCGACCAGCGCCGGGTAGGCGGTGACCAGGTGGCCCTGCCGGTCGACCTGCACCGTCCCGGGCAGCGTGCCGAGGGTCCAGGAGGTGAGCCCGGTGCGGGACACGTCGGCCGAGGCGCGGGCCAGCGCCCGGCGCGACTCCCCCGCCACCTGCGCCCGCAGCGCGTCGAGGTCCTTGCCGGTGGCCAGCGGCCGGTCGCGGTCGTCGAGCACCCGGAAGGTGGCCCGCAGGTGGTCGGGGACCGACGCCGGCGACCACGCGTCCGGCGGCACCTGCACCGCCACCGCGCGGCGGATCTCCCGCTCCAGCGCCGGCAGCAACGGCTCGGTCGGGTCGATGTGCGGCAGCACCTCGCGCACCCGGTCGGGGATCGGCACCAGGCCGCGGCGCAGCTGCTTGGGCAGCCCGCGCAGCAGCGCGGTCACCAGTTCCTCGCGCTGGCCGGGGACCGTCCAGGCCAGCGAGGCGCCCGAGGTCTGCGCGGCGACGGTGTCCAGCACGCCCAGCGGGACGTCGACGGTCACGCCGTCGTCCTCGGCGCCGGGGTCGAAGGCGTAGGACAGCGGCAGCACCAGGCCGTGCGTCAGGTGCACCTCGTCCGGGAAGTCGCCGGCGCGCACCTCCTCGGCGACGGCGGCGTCGGTGACCATCTCGGGGGTGAGGTCCAGCAGGTGCGGGTCCCGGCGGCGGGCCTGCTTCCACCACGTGTCGAAGTGCCGGGTGGACACCACCTCGGCGCCGACGCGGGCGTCGTAGAGCTCGAAGACGGTCTCGTCGTCCACCCGCAGGTCGCGCCGGCGGGCCCGCTCCTCGAGCTCGGCGACCTGGGCCAGCACCGCCTGGTTGTGCGCCCAGAACCGGTGGTTGGTCTGCCACTCCCCCTGCACCAGCGCGTGCCGGATGAACAGCTCACGGCTGACCACGGGGTCGATCGACCCGTACTGCACCCGCCGGCCCACCACGAGCGGGATGCCGTACAGGGTGACCCGCTCGGTGGCCACGACCGAGCCCCGCTTGGCGTCCCACCGGGGCTCGGAGTACTGGCGCTTCACCAGGTGGTCGGCCAGCTTCTCGATCGTCTCCGGGTCGACCCGGGCGACGGTGCGGGCGAACAGCCGGCTGGTCTCCACCAGCTCGCCGGCGACAACCCACCGCGGCGGCTTCCGGGTGAGCACCGAGCCCGGCGCGATGACGAACTTCGCGCCCCGGGCGCCCAGGTACTCCCGCGACCCGCGCCGCTTGTCCCCCGGTGAGGCGTCCTTGCCGAGGTCCTGCTGCAGCCCGACCTGGGAGAGCAGACCCGACAGCAGGGCGGCGTGCACCCCGCGCTCGTCGGGTTCGGCGGCGAGCTCGCCGGTGGTCATGCCCAGCCGGCGGGCGGTGCCGCGCAGCTGGCCGTGCAGGTCCTGCCACTCCCGGATCCGCAGCCAGTGCAGGTACTCGCGCTTGACCGTGCGGCGGAACTGGTTGCCGCTCAGCTCGGCCTGCTTGTCCACCAGGTAGCGCCAGAGGTTGAGGATCGAGGTGAAGTCCGAGTCCTCGGCGGCGAACCGCGCGTGCAGCTGGTCGGCGGCGGCCTGCGCGTCGGCGGGGCGCTCGCGCACGTCCTGCACGGTGAGCCCGGCAGCGATCACCAGCACCTCCTCGAGCACCCCGCGGCGGTCGGCCTCCACGACCATCCGGGCCAGCCGGGGGTCCAGCGGCAGCGCGGCCAGCGCCCGGCCGGTCCCGGTCAGCCGGCCGTCGGCCAGCGCACCGAGCTCGTCGAGCAGGGCGTACCCGTCGGCCACCGCGCGGCGGTCCGGCGGGTCCAGGAACGGGAAGTCCTCCACCGCGCCGAGGCCCAGCGAGGCCATCTGCAGCAGCACCGAGGCCAGCGACGTCCGCAGGATCTCCGGGTCGGTGAACTCCGGCCGGCTCTCGAAGTCCTCCTGCGAGTAGAGCCGGATCGCGATGCCGTCCGAGGTGCGGCCGCAGCGGCCGGACCGCTGCCGGGCCGAGGCCTGGCTGATGTCCTCGATGGGCAGCCGCTGCACCTTGGTGCGCGCGGAGTACCGGCTGATCCGGGCGGTGCCGGGGTCCACCACGTACCGGATGCCGGGCACGGTCAGCGACGTCTCGGCGACGTTGGTGGCCAGCACGATGCGGCGGCCGGTGTGGGCCTGGAAGACCTTGTGCTGGTCGGCGGCCGACAGCCGGGAGTAGAGCGGGAGCACCTCCGCCTGCAGGGCCGCGTCGCCGAGCGCGTCGGCGGTGTCGCGGATGTCCCGCTCGCCGGCCAGGAACACCAGGACGTCCCCCGGCCCCTCGGCGACCAGCTCCCGGCACGCGTCCACGATCGCGGTCACCTGGTCGCGGTCGGGGTCGGCGTCCGGGTCGTCGGGGTCCACCACCGGCCGGTAGCGCACCTCGACGGGGTAGGTGCGGCCCGACACCTCGACGACGGGGGCGTCGCCGAAGTGCTTGGCGATCCGGTCCACGTCGATGGTCGCCGAGGTGATGACGACCTTGAGGTCGGGACGGCGGGGCAGCAGCTGGGCCAGGTAGCCCAGCAGGAAGTCGATGTTCAGGCTCCGCTCGTGGGCCTCGTCGACGACGATCGTGTCGTACTGGCGCAGCAGCCGGTCGCGCTGCACCTCGGCCAGCAGCACGCCGTCGGTCATCAGCTTGACCAGGCTGGTGTCGCTCACCTGGTCGGTGAACCGGACCTTGTAGCCGACCACCTCGCCCAGCGGGGAGCCCAGCTCCTCGGCGATCCGTTCGGCCACCGTGCGCGCGGCGATCCGGCGCGGCTGGGTGTGCCCGATGCGGCCGCGGACGCCGCGGCCGAGCTCCAGCAGGATCTTGGGCAGCTGGGTGGTCTTCCCCGACCCCGTCTCGCCGGCCA
>Ga0325400_1001156_pt1 | contig 21492 bp, 13 predicted proteins | sample PopdelMetagenome_2_FD_205662 | JGI IMG/M metagenome (GOLD analysis project Ga0325400, IMG submission 205662) | Populus deltoides microbial communities from Bellville, Georgia, United States - Xylem-PdKOR-R1 | ecosystem: Host-associated > Plants > Phyllosphere > Stem > Wood/Secondary xylem...
TCTCCAAGTGATTCAGGCAAGGGAGTGCATCGTCCTTCACCATCACCCAATATTGATGGTAGATCCTTGCTGGACGGTTCATCTAGATCCGTTGAAAAGCAATCACAGGCTGGCATAGGCAAAAATTTTTATCAGCATTTGGACCCTAGCTTTTCTGATTCATATTCGCAGCAGCATGCAACACCTTATGGCGGAAGCTGGGCCAGCAATCATGATGACATGAATAGAAGGCACTGCACTAATATTCACGAGTCTTATTCACTCAACATCCATGGATTGTCCAGTGGTGGCAATATGGAGGAGCAATCTACACGATGCATGAACGGCACAGAATTTGTTAGACAGCCACAAGTTCACCTTTATGGGCTACAAGGTGCTGATTCTGCTCGGTGGAATTATCCAAGTGGGCGATATCTGGGATATGGCCATATGGAACCAGCACCAGCTAACCCTTATGGGCATATGGGATCGGCATCAGAACCACCCTATATGATGAATATGTCAGCGATGCAGCGATACGCTCCCCGGCTAGATGAATTAAACCATACAAGGATGAGCAGCTTGGGTCCCGAGCCATCCATGCTGAATAGAAATGGCAGTTATGATCCTAGGGCACCGGGAGCTGGATACCGGTTTGATTCGATGGGCTTTGCTCCTGGTCCTCAACATCCTTACCCACACCACTCAGCAGGCTGGCTAAATGAGTAGATATACTGATATAGTCGGAAGCCTTTTCCTTGAAGTGGTGATGTAAAAAAATTAGCGACCTCAAGCTGTGTGCTGTATACTGCAAGCCTGAAATGCATGTGCCATTCCAGTTTCTACCTCTTCATTACATGGCTACTGGCAATTAAAAAAAAGAAGACCAATAATTGGGCCTTTCTAGATGCTCATAACTAGAAAAAAAAACCATTATTAAATAAAAATCACCTGCTGAGTCGAATACTACGAGCCGTTAGAAGGAAAGAAAAACCTAGAAATAAAAGAAAGAAATCTAGAGCTAATAAGAGCTAATAAGAGAGACACTTATAATGAAACCAAACAAGTCATGGACAATAATTTTTCTTGCAACCCTACACATGACAGTCTCTCGAGCTATCGTAATATTAATTGCTTTTTATTTTTTAATAAACTAAATGTTAGACCAAGGGTCAATTAATCTTTGTTTTGAAATAATAAAGTTTTCATATTAAATTCTGTTGGAAACTGATGTATCAGCAATAAAATAAAAAGGTTGTTTGTATAACATTACTCTTATATATGTTTATCTATCTATCTTCTATCTTTATATATAAAACATAAGCGAAATCCATTAGCATCTATTATCTTGACAAGTGAATTAAGTCGAATGAATAATCAATCTGCTAAAGCCATGCACATGAAAATTCTTCATATCATGGCAAAGAAAGGAGAGAAATTAAAGAAAAAATTTTCAACAAAAAAAACTTTGAATGGGGATTTTGTACAATATTGTTATTATTAATTATTTTTATTTTGACTAAATGAAATATCGTATTATGAACTTTATTTAAGATATATATCATATATTTTTGTGTTACATATGAAACAAGAAAAATGTATTTTAGATTGTATCAAATTCATCTTAAGGTGCATTAAGCTTTCATTATTTTTTAAAGCATCAATTATAATTAAGAATTTCAAATGAATATTCATCAAGTGTGTGTATATACGAAGGTGCAATTCAAAATATAAATAGGTTTGCCAAAGCTTGGAAGCTAGGTGTTGACTGCATTGAAATTTGAGTAAGTTTTTTTTATTGGTCCACGCGCACCAAAGAACAACATATGTTAGTTAATAACTTTTTTTTTTTAAAGATAAAGTTAACATTAATTAGCATAGCTTCTAAAAATGCCTTAAATAGTTATATTTTAAGTCTTCTTTCACATAAAAGAAAATGCATACATAAACTCTTGATTTTATTGAGTTCTTTGGATTCGAAGAAAAATTAAGTAGCTTGAGATTGATGATAGTAATATCAAAAAGAAATCTCTAGCTCTAAAAGCCTTAAATAAAGATGAGGATAGAAATACATACAATGGTGAATATGATAAAGATATAGCCTTAGTGACAAAAAACTTCACCAAATATTTGAGACTTAAGAAGTATGGTGTAAATCAAAGAGATTTTAGAAGAGAAAAGGGTGATAAGGGAGAGACAAACAATCAGGATACTATCATTTGTTATGAATGTAATAAGTTGGGTCATGTGAAGTATGATTGTTCAAATATAAAAAATATTAAATTTTGAGGAAAAAAAAGGCATTAAAGGCATCAACTTGGGATGACAAAGATGATAGTGCAATCTCTTTGGATGATGATGATATGTAATTCGAGGTACTAGCCAATTTATGTTTAATGACTAACATCGACATCACTAAAGAAGAGATATGCATGATGGCAAATAAGAACATTGACATTGACGAGGCAAATGAATTTGAACCTCAGATTACTTTTGATGAATTGCAAGATGCATTTGATGATTGTTTCATGAATACAAAAAAAATACATAAGAAAAATGTTGTATTTTAAAGTAAAGTTGATATGATTTCAAAAGGCTTTGATGTTTTACAAAAAGAAAATGATGATTTATTAACAATGAACATTGGTTTTAAAAGGCAATTAGATTCTATGAAAAATATATCTAATTCATCCATTTCCAATGAAAAATTAGTCAAAGAAAATGGGACTTTGAAAACCCAAGTTATTGATTTAAATTCTACTTTGAGTAAATTTACAAAAGGAAAAGAGAACCTAGATAGACTTTTAGGTAATAAAAGATGTGTTTTTGACAAAAGAGATATGAGTTATAAATCATAAAAAAATTTAAAACTTTATTACTCAAACTACTTTGTTAAAGCATTAAGTAAAAATGATTTCATGAAAAATATTGCATGGATAAGAATATCTCAACTAAAACTAATTATATTTGGGTGCCAATATGCACATTTACTAACCAAATAGACCTATAAAATTATGGTACCAAAATCAACATGTTAAGATTTTTTCTTTGTAGGAAAAGAATGACAAATAGTATTTGAATAGTGGATGTTCAAGACATGTGACAGGAGACAAATCCAAATTCACTTCGTTTAAAGAGAAGGATGAGGGACATGTGACATTTGGAGATGACACCAAGAGAAAGGTAAAAGATATTAGTAATATTGGAAATTTCTCTATTATTGAGAATTTTTTTACTTGTTGATGGGTTAAAGAATAACTTGTTTAGTATTAGTCAATTATGTGATAGAGGCAATAATATTATCTTTGAATCTTTACATTGCTTGATCATTGGCATCATTGATAATTAAATAATTTTTATTGGAAAAAGACTTGGAAACACTTATATGATCAACTTAAATTATATGGATTATGATGCTTAGTGTTTTAATGCTTTAGTGGACTCACCTTGTATTTTTCATAGAAGACTTGGTCATGCCAATATGGAAGTAATTCAAAGTTTGTAAAAAAAAAAAAGGCTTGTGAGAGGACTTTCAAAACTTGAGTATTAAAAAAAAAGTGATTTGCGATGTTTGCCACTATGAAAAGCAAGTCAAAAGCTCATTCAAAGCCAATAATCAAGTCTCCACAAATCAAGCACTACAGTTCCTTCATATGGACCTATTCGGTCCTATGCATGTTTCAAGTCTTGGTGGAAAAAAAATATGCATTTGTCATAGTAGATGATTATACTAAGTTTAGATGGGTTCTATTTTATGCACATAAAGATGAAGCACTTAAAGCCTTTTCAAAATTTTATAAAAGAGTTCAAAATAAAAAGGGCTACTTGATTTAAAAATTAGAAGTGATCATGGTAGAGAATTTAAAAACCTTTTATTTGAAATTTTTTGTGATGAAAATCGTTTTAAGCATGCATCTTCAACTCTTAGAACTCCACAATAAAATGATGTTGTAGATGGAAAAAATTGCACTCTTCAAGAAATGAAAAAAATTATGCTTAATGAGCATGGTTTGCCTCAATATTTTTGAATGGAAGCCATAAACACTTCTTATTATGCTTGAAACTGAATTTTGCTTTGACCAATCTTGCATAAAACTCCATATAAGCCTTGGTTTAAAATAAAACCCAACATGTCATATTTTTGGATGTTTGGTTCAAAATGTTTCATTTTAAATACCAAAGATAATTTAGAAAAATTAGATTCCAAATATGATGAAGGCATCTTTATTGGTTGCTCTTCAATTAGCAAAGCATATAGAATATATAATTGTAAAATTTTAGTAATTGAATAATATATGCTTGTTGTATTTGATAACTCTAACCCTTGTGATCCTAAAAAGACAAAAAAAGAAAAAAAAATGAAGAAGTTGGTGTCGATGTTGTCTTTGATAGGTTAAACCTAAATAAAGACCAAGAAGACACCATGACTAATAATGATATATATAAAAAAAGATTCAATTATGACACCTGAACAAATTCATCAATATAAGCAATGAGAGCCTTCTCAAAGCTTTTCTAAAGCAATCCAACGACCAAGGGGACTCTCACAAGATGCTATAATTAGTGATCCAATGAGTGGAGTAAGAACAACAACCTCTATGATAAATCAAATTGGTAATGTTGCTTTTATCTCCAAAATTGAACCTAAAATTAGTGATGAAGCCTTGAGTGATTAGTGTTGGATATTCTTGATACAAGAGTAGCTTGATCAATCTGAAAGAAATCAAGTATCAGAATTAGTCCTTAAGCCCAAAGGTCATTCCATTATTGGAACTAAATGGATCTTTCACAACAAACTTGATGTATCTAGAGAATTTGTTCGAAACAAAGCTCGATTGGTTACACAAGGCTACAACCAAGAAGAAGGTATAGACTATGATAAGACCTATGCCCCCGTAGTTAGAATAAAATCTATTAATTTGTTGCTTGTATTTGCATGTTTTAAGATTTTCAAACTTTCTTAAATGGATGTCAAAAATGTATTTTTAAATGTTCATATCCAAGAAGAATTTTTATGTTAAGCAACCTCCTAGTCTTAAAGCTATAATTTTTCAAATCAAGTTTTTAAACTTAAAAAAAAAAAAAGAGCTTTGTATGGTCTTAAACAAGCACTTAGAGCCTGGTATGAGAGACCAAGCAAGAAAATTCTTTTTGTCTTGAAAGGATTTAACATAGGAAAAATATATTCAATATTGTTTTTAAAGTATAAAAATAATGATTTAATTATTATGTAAATTTATATTGATGATATTTTATTTGGTGATACTAATGAGTCTTTGTGCAAGGAATTTGAAAATTATATGCATAAAGAGTTCGAGGTGAGTATAATGAAAGAATTGACCTTATTCCTTGGACTTTAAACCAAACAAGAAAAATATGATATATTCATTAGACAAACTAAATATACCAAGGAGCTTCTCAAGAAGTTTGATTTAGAATTTATGAGTTCAGGCCCAACTCCGATGAACATTACCACCAAACTCGATATAGATGAACATGAAAAAGATGTGGACATAAAGAAATATCAAGGTATGATTGGTAGTTTACTTTATTTAGTAGCAAGGAGACCAAATATTATGTTTAGTGTTTGACTATGTGTACATTTTCAAGCTATTCCTAAAGAGTTACACCTTTGTGCCATCAAACACATTTTTAGATATATAAAAGGCACAATTGATTTGGGTCTTTGGTACTTTCAGACGAGTAACTTTGCTAGTTGCATAGTCAATTAAAAAAAAAACCTCTAATGAGACTTGTCAATTCTTAGTAAATGCCTTAGTCTCATGGTCTAGTAAAAAGCAAAATTTAGTGGCAAATTCCACTATAAAAGTTGAATATTATTGTTGGATCATATTGTGCCCAAGTACTATGGATAAAACAAACCCTTATGAACTTTGGTCTAAAGTTAGACCATATTCATATTTATTGTGATAATACTAGTGTAATCAATTTGACTAAAATTCTGATCCAACATTTTAGGACAAAGCATATTGAAATTAGACATCATTTTATTCACAATCATGTTTAAAAAAGTGATATTACTCTTGAGTTTGTGATTACGTATAACAAAATAAGCTTAGTTGGAAGGGAAAACTTCATTTTACTCCTTTGGAAATGAGAAAAATACTTGGATACTTAAGTTTTGATCAAAAGAAGAGAATCTAGTTAGAAATAAAGGAGATAAACTTTTGGCTCAATTTCTTTCATGCTTGGCTTAATTTTTGAATGGTATTTTAGGGATAAAGGAATTTGGTGGTCTTTGAAATTTTTTATCTTGTCAACTTGAAATAACCATTCAATTAATGAGAAGAAACATGTGTGAGAACTAAACTTACCTATTACATAGGAGTGCATGATATTTTCTTATCAAGTTTAAATCTACTTATATAAAACTTACCCTCTCTTACACAAAACATGCTTACTCTTACACCATCTCCTTCAACAAGCAAGCTCTCATTCATTTGTCTAATCACAAGACAATTCACTTATTCTTTCAATGTGTAAAATGTTATTTATAGACATGTTTTTTGTATAATTCAAAAGAGAAACACTTACCTATTTTAAAACTTTATAAAGTCTTTCTCTCTTCTAGATTGTTTTTCTTCACAAAGCTCTCATTTTTTCTAAGCATTTGTTTTGTCCTTCTCCATGGCTTTCTCTAACCAAGCTTTCAATATCATTTCTTCAAGTATGATATACCTTTTGAAAATAATCCCCTTTATCCAAGATCCTTATTTATAAATCAAAACTCAAGTGAGGAATATTACACTCAAATACTTTATTAAAGAAATCTCACTAGAGGATACAAAATGACTCTTTATGAGTTAGGAGTACTTTCTAATGTTAGATAGCTAGTGATTCATATATAATGGCATAATCTTGTGGTTAATGAAAGAAATTAAATCTATATTGATATATTAGGTAATTTTAAGCCAATCTTGAGTCAAAATTAAGTTCTAATAGCAAGGTCATTTAGATTTCAAGTATGGTGAACAAAAAGACCTACCACAGTCACCGTAAATGATGTTGGCATGTAATTGTTGTTGCCTTTAAGTGGGGAGGATATGTTACAAGAAGAGGGTCCAAAGGATATGGACTTGACATTTCCCCCAAATGAGTAATACAAAATTATTTAAGGACAAAATCAAGAGGTAATATTTACGGGTTCAAGATCAGGAAATCTCCTAAGTATTTCAACCTGAGTCCTATATAAAATCATGTGTAGGTTGTTTTTTTCCTTATGAAAGTCCATACAATGATCTAGATTAGCTTACTATTTGGGTAATGGTTTCTTTGAAGAATTGTTGTAAGATTAATCTTTTGGCTCTTATTCTTAAAAAAATCATATATATTGTTGTTACTCATTTTTGGACCCCACGTGTTGGAGACAGTGTATATCTATTTTGAACTGAGTGTAGGAGTTTAACTCATGTTTGCTGGAAGATTGACAAAAGCAGAGAAAGAAATATTTTTTTTTGAGACCCTGTTTGAGCTGTTTTCTACTCTATTTATCCTTCCCATTTGCTGCCAAAATCATCAGGTTTTCTTAAATTGATCAAAAGTCTTCATAATGCTAAATTCATTCTTTCTTTATCTGGTCTTTAAGGTTAGATAAATCCCTCAGAATTTGCACTAAAAAAACTGGTTCTGCTGCTGTCGTAATTTTTTGTTCCAATTTAGGCTTTGATTTTGACTTGGTTTCGTACGATATCTGACCATCCTAGCTATATTCTGTCACTCATGACATGTTGAAAACTTTGACCTACACCTTTATTGGGTCTTAGGGATCAATGATCTTAGGGCAGACTCTTAGTCAGATTTGGATCCTCGGCATTGTAAGATCAAAAACCTTTTTGACCAACTAGATTATTGCCAGATTTTGTTCTTTAAAATGATTTTATCTCAATTCGACTCCTTCATCAAAGTTGGATTCCTGGACGCGTAGATAAATTTAGGCTTTGAATCGCTTGATTTCAATATCAGAAGCTCAAGATATTCCCGTTTGAATATCTAGTGTGAAAGTAGGGATTCCTGCCGCGAGAAGGATCCTGACCCGAGTTTTGCAATAAAAAATCTATTTCCCTCACAAATTTTGATGATTTGTTCTTAGGTCATACTCTCAGTCATATCGGGATTCTCGGCATTGTTAGTTTCTGAATTAGATCAGGAGACCCTTGTTGATCAACCAGATTACTGCCAGATTCTGTTCTTTAAAACAATTTTATCTCAATTCGACTCCTTCATCAAAGTTGTAGTCTTGGATGCGTAGATAAATTTGGCTTTTGAATCGCTTGATTTCGATATCAGAAGCTCAAGATATTCCCGTTTGAATATCTAGTGTGAAAACAGGGATTCCTGGCCACGAGAAGGATTTTTGCCCAAATTCGCGGGACTGATTCGAAGGATTTTTTTTGGACCAAGGACTGAATTGAAAAGTGCTAAAATGAGGGATTGAATTGAAGAAGGATATTGAAAGCTGGAGAGGGGGGCTATATCATCATAAATTACATGAGTTTTACCACACCGAATAAGGAAAATAAGACTTTGCAGCATGCACCCTTACCCATCTAATTTCTTTCTTTTTTTTTCTCTACAAATTCCTGCTGTTTTTCTTTATCATCACGCCTGATTTTTGGAGTTGCAACCATGTTTTTATTGCCTCATTTCAAAGGGAGCAGCTGGCCCTATGGAAGGAAAGAAAGAAGCCAAACCATCCTCTAAAAAACTAGAAAGAAATCATACATCAGAATCAGAATTTTTAAGTTTCCCTTTTGTGTTTTTTTTAACTGCAAATCGGTACGGATTTGCATCCTAGAATTAATGCATTGAACCTTTCCTAAATAGAGATATATGTCTAGACTATATATAAGCCCTTCTAATGACCTAAGGGGGGCAGAAAAAAAGAGCATAAAAAGAAGAGAAAAATGGAGTGAAAAGAGCAGAAAAAACAGCCAAAGACGTGTAGATAAAATGCAGAGAATAGGAGTTTCTGTTCGTTACTGTGAAAAGAGAAAAAAGGAAAAAAAAAGGCAGTAAAATAAAGGAGAGAACAAAGAAAGACAAGAAAAGAAAGACAAGAAGAAACGAGAGAGAGGCAGGGTAGAGAAAGCCATAAGAACGACACTGTCGAAAGCAAGGAAAACACAGAGGCAAGGGTAACAACTCTACCAGCACAACACGCCTTCATCGCCATCATCTCGAGAGAAAGCAATAGCAGAAAGAGAGAAAACGAACAGAGACCAAAACCGGCGTGGCCATCGCTTTCGCTGTCCCCAGAAGCAGGAACCGTTGGCTAAGTGCAGAAGCTTCAGCACTTGTCGTCTTCATCCGTCTCAGTGCCAGCTTTCAAGAAAAGGAAAGCAGAACAGAGAAGAAGGGAAAAAGAAGAGAAGAAAACAGGGAGAAGAAAGGAGAAAGAGGCAAGCAATATAGGAGAACGCCAGACGAACGCAGACAACAGAGGACTGAAAAAAAAGGCATCCCCAGCAGACCAGGTAAGCTGTCTTTTATTCCTAGCTTTTGCATGCATTCTTAATTCACTTGTTACTGTTCACTTGAACAATAACCGCGCAAGGCATGTGTATTTATTTTTTTATGTGTTTCTTTTGTATTGTAAAAATAGAAATCTCGTATTTAGAATACCTGATTTTTGACGCAATGCGGTAAATATACATATATATCAAAATTTGTTTTCTTGTGTGTTGCATACAGCTAATATCCTAACATGTTTTGAACGCTCTTTTTTTTTACAAAAAAATATTGGAAGTTTTGAAAAATGTGTTTTTGCATGGATTTCTTAAACAAAAAAAAATTATTTTCTTACATTTCTGGATTTTATAACATGTTTGTAAAACTTCAAAGGGTATTGGCCAATATTCTAAAAATATAAAAATCTTATTTTGGGGGGAATTTATCTATTATTCACCGCTAATGTTTGGATAAAGAAATCCTTAAAGAACGAATATCCAAAATATTATTGGGAATAATTTGTTATTATTCACTATTAATATTTGGATAAAGAAACCCGGAGTGGTAAATATCCAAAATAATTTTCTAAGAATAATAAATCCGCACACATCCTTGAAAGAAGCTTTGATTATAATTGAGGACATTTCAATTTTTTACTCCACGGTTTACGAGCCGTGAGAGTATAAAACACTAAGGCAAAAAAATACGTTTTTTTAAAGCGCCCTAGATTTTAAATTTTTGTCCCTCCTCCTTGCGATTTACGAGTCGCAAACTCTTGAAATACTAAGGGAAAAATGAGCTTTCGAAGCACATGGAATCTCCTTGGATTTCTATCTTAATAAATTTAGTTTGAATCAAACTTAGAAAAATTGATGGGATTAGAAAACACCAACACCAAAGCAATTATAAAGCAAACCAAACACCAAGCAGCTTACCTTAGGTAGGGCGTACTAGGGGTGCTAATACCTTCCCTTTACGCAACCAGTCCCTTGCCTTAGAATCTCTAAAAGACCAGTTAGGGTTCCTAGTGATCAAAATACTAGGTAGCGACTCCCTTTACACAAACAAAACAAAAGGACCCCGAAATCAATCGAGGATCGCCGCGACGCAGCGCTCCTCTGTGAGGGTGCGACATATATATCTAAGACTCCAAACTCTCCTCTTATCTATGGATAATTTCTCATAATATTTTTCAATGTGAAAGGGATAAACCTTCAAGAGAATTCAATTGAATTCAGGTTCAATCTTAATCAAGCCTTGTTCCTCTTAAACTTGTTTAAATAGGATGAAGACACGAGTGACTTCGTCTACGAGGTGGAAACACCCCCAATCCCTTGACCTACTATCACCTCCCTCGATCAATGAATTGACAATCTCATGATCACATTGAGAGGGAAACAAAAGCAAATTTGGGATTTAAAAGCACATATATTTTGTGCTCGTCTAGCTTCGGCCATACAAAAGGGAGAAGATTGTGAAGAATAATGATGGATTGTATATGCATTTTGTGTTATAAGACTATGATGAATTATGATCAATTGTGTGTGCATATTATGTTATAATGTTGATATAATGTTATGAATATGTTATACATATGTAGTTATGACTATGTTATATAAGGCATGCATACTTTTTAATCTTGATTATAACATATGCCTTATATATAGAATGTGTTGCTTTAAAGATTATTAGGATTTACAAGAATTTTTGGAATTTCTAGAAAATGGTTTGACCATTTTCAAAATTGTTAGTCGTCTTCGTAGAAATGGTATGACCGTTTCTCTAAAATGGACAATCCATTTTGGCTACTTGAACATGTTGGCAATTATACATATTTTGACGTTTTCTTGGTTCTTTTATGATCTTTTGACCTGAAATAGACTTACTTATAATTATAACTGTTGCGATGTCGCGGTCACAAAAATTAATTATCCTAGCTTAAATAAACAAGATAGTATAGAGCAAGTAAGGGGTCGATCTTATGAAGAAGGTCTAGTTCAGGTTTTTATGCTAGATGATATGAAATTAGGGGGGGTTGAGGTTATCTAGGCTAATAGGATAAAACAATCAAGCTAAATTAAATAAATCTGAAACTTATCAAGAGAGAAAACTTTAGTCTCAAGTAAACATCCATCTACGAAAATCAGAACTGATCATTGAAATGATACATCAATTTATATTATAGATATTTATCTTTCTTAACATTAGTTAGTTAACCGATCCACGGTGTAACTAACCCTAACCATTAAACAACCACAGTGTCCGCACTAGCAATTTAATTCAATGACAGCCTTAAAAACTAGATAGGTTGATAAATCAAGACAACGTAACTATCTGCAGTCTATGTTTGATTTGATCGAATGTTTTCCCTGAGATTAATAACATAGATCTTCCATAATTATTAAACTTAGTTGCTTCACAAGTTTAGATATCACAACTCCGATTTTCATAGCAAACTTAGCAATAAATTGGTTAGAATAATAACTTAGAGTCCGCTCTAATAATCAAACTAAGCAATCATAAGAAATAAGTATAAGAAAAACAAATATACTCATCATATAAATTGAAAAGAAAAGGTAAAATAGATGTCATAGTTCTTGAAATCCAAATGTTTCTATGTCCTTGCAACCAAGAAAAAGAATTTAGTCTTGCATGTCTATCAAAAAACTAATCAAGAGAAAATATGAATACATGATTTCGAGTATAGGAGGAAAGGGTAGATTTTTTCTTTCTTTCTGGTCGTCACTCCCTTCCTTTCTTTTTTTTTTATTTGATAGGAAACGCTATTCCCTACTTCCCTACAAAATAGTCCTTTTCTAAGTAGACAATTTATATTTAAGTAGTACAATAACTATTTTCCTATAAAAGAAGAAATAATCTTGCATAAAATCTTTAAGCTTTTAATTTGGACTTAAAGAAGTTAAATTGCCCAAATAATGACTTGGATGTCAGTTTGGATGCTTAGGAAGTAAATTGGACTTATTTCTTCACAAAACCTGTTTGCTGGTAGAATTTATAAGGTAGGAAAATCATATCTCTCTCATATTGTTCTTTTTCTGTAGAAACATGTAGGGTGATAGGTCTTCGAGTCAGAAATCCAACAAAATTGAGTTTGCATCAAATGGATTTTTCTAACTCAAGATATTCAAGTCGGAATGGCCAAAGGTCAACACTAGCAGAATATGAGATTTGTTTTTGAAGGCTGCGATTTCTATGCTCTTTATTTTTTTTATTTTTCTTTCCATATATGTATATAAAGGCATGGATGTTATCTTTCTAATGCCACTAGAATTACTTCATTTTGACATCTAGAGCTTAAGCTCTGCACAAAACATCGATCAGAGATCAAATCTGTTAATGTTCGACACAGGCTAGAACATGGTTTGAATTATCTTTAATTTACTTCTTTTTGAATCTTACATCCAAAAGTACCTTCAAAACATAAAACAAAGAATATGAAGGAATTATATATATAAAACATAGGAAGAATACTAGACAAATATGGGTAAAACTATTGAATAATATGGTTGCATCAAATACCCCTACACTTAGGTCTTGCTCGTCCTCAAGAAAGGAGAGATAAAATCAAAATTAAGTTAAATAAATAAAATAACTATGACTAATCTCTTAATCTCCCATCACTGTTCACGAGTATATGCATTATAAACAAGAATACAGTATAAAAGGATAAAAACATAAATTTTCATGAATTTATTTACATGCGAACTTTAAAACTCAATTAACCATTGGGATTTAAATGAAATCTATGTCATGCCAAAGTGATAGGTCCTCTCATTGATATACACTTCAACACTCATGTGCTTAAAGCTTATGTGTTTAAATCTCTCAAATTCAATCAATGAATATGTTCTACCATAAGTTTGCTCTTCAATTTCATCTTCATTACTAAAATATTACAAGCAATGCATGAATAAAAAGGTCTTAGTTTTTTGTTGTAATTGGGCTAAGGTTAAAATGAGGTATGACAAAAGAAAAGAAAAGGCTAAAACCAAAGGAAGTAGAGCATTTTATAAACAATGATTTTTTTAAACAAGATATCTATCTCATCAAAGCAAACAAATTTACCATCTTTAAGCACCAATACTTCACTTTTTTTTTTTCAAGCTCCATCAACATAAAATTTTAAGAATACAATGGAACACCTTTTTTTTTAATGGTCTACCTTTAGCAACTTTGCTCATTCTTTTAATCAAGTATCACTTATTTTTTTCTTTTCATATAATTTACAACCATAATCACATGAGATATCAACAAGTATATGCTCTATTAATCTTTGGCCAGGAGAGAAGAAAAACATATAAAAAGGTAAGGCTTATAACATGGGTAAATCAAAGAAAAGATAAACAAGTTCAAAAGAGCTCACTAAAGATAATATGTTTTAGGTTGACTTTTTGGCTCAAGTGGTTAAAATTTGTAATGTTTGTATCATTTTCATGTACACATGTAATGTGAATGTAATCTCAACAAGATATGAAGCAAGTTTTAGAGATACATATCATTGAAAGAATGCACAATTAAAGAATATAATGTTGAAGGCTCAAAAGCTTCCATTGGTACAACACTATAAAGTCAACATGATATATTTTCAAAGTCAATCCCTAAACTAATTAAACTTTAAAACTTGCATGCATACTCATTCATTCAATTTATATTTTCATCTATCTAAACTAATTCTCATACATAATACTCATTAACCAATGAGAGTTCGAAAGATAAAACTTAGACTTTTTTTTCTACATAAAAAAACAAAGAAAACCAAAATTATTCCAATATACCCATACTTTAAATACAACATTGTCCTCAATGTTGAAATAAAAGAAAAGGAATATAAGAGAATGACAAAAATAAAGTAAAATGTGAAAAATAAAAGATAAGGGAAAAATAAAGCAAATTTGATTTTTTTTGTTGGGTTGCCTCCTAATAAGTGCTTTTATTTTATGTTTGACTCAACATGTCGCATGTTCATGCCTCATAGATTGGTTTAGCTAACTCCACGAAAGCGGAGAGTTTTACCGTCCAACCTTTATAGAAAGTTTTCAATTGATACCCATTGACCTTGAGCACTTTATTTATTTCTAAACTTGTAATTTCAACTGCACTATAAGAAAAAATATTAGAAACAACAAAGAGTTTAATCCAATGAGAGTGTAATTTTTCAGGAAAAAGTTTTAAATGTGAATGATAAAGAAGGACTTTGTCTCAAACATGAAACTTCTTTCTTGTAATCATTCAGTCATAAAGACTCTTGGTCTTTTCTTTGTAATCCTTGCATTCTCAAAGGCATCCTTCTGTATCTCTTCCAACTCTTGTAATTACAGCTTCCTTGCAGTCCCAGCAACATCATAATCCAAGTTGCATTGTTTAATGGTCCAAAAAGCTTTGTATTTAAGCTCCACTAGTAGATGACGTGTTTTCCTGTAAATCATCTTATAAGGTGACATTCCTGTAGGTGATTTGTAAGTAGTCTGGTAAGCCCAGAGTTCATCACCAAGTCGCATTCTCTAATCTCGTCGGTTAGGTTGCACTGTCTTCTTTAAAATGAACTTAATTTCTCGATTTAAAATTTTAGCTTGGCAATTTCTTTGAGGATGGTAGGTTATGGAAGTTCGATGAGTCATATGGTATTTGCATAGTAATGCTCCCATTGAACAATTACAAAAATGAGTGTCACGATTACTAATGATAGCTTTGAGGATTCTAAACTATTTTTATTGTGCAAGCCCTGTGATTAAAAAATTTCAAACCTTATCATTAGAAAGCTCAAACTGAGTCACCATTAAAGCATCATCAACCGAATTTAATAGCCAAGTAAGTCAAACTTAACTATAAAATCAAGGCGGAATCCTATTTATTTCAATTATATAGTTCCTAAGATGATCCATTTTCATATATGTTTGGACATATCCTAAGATTACCTAGAAGAATGTTGCAATGTCGCGATCGCACAAATTAATTACCCTAGCTTAAGACACAACACACAAGATAGTATATAGCAAGCAAGGGGTTGATCCCACGAGAAAGGCTTAAGTCATATTTTTATATTCTACGTTATGCAATTAGGGGGTTTGGTTTGTGATTATCTATACTATGATAGAATCAAAAAATCAAGCAAAAATTAAATAAAACTGAAATTTATCAAAAAAAAAAAAATCTTGATCACAAGCAAAAATCCACCTATAGAAATCAGAACTAATTATAGAAACGAGACGTCAATTTGTACTATAAATATCTATATTTTCTTATGTTGATAGTTAACATATCCGCTGTATAACTAATCCTAACCATTAAACAATCATAATATCCACACTAGTAATTTAATTCAATGGTAGCCTTAAAAACTAGATGAGTTGATTATTCTAGACAATATAATTGTCCGCAATCCATGTTTGATTTGATCAATCGAATGTTCTCCCTAAGATTACTAATCTAGATCTGCCACAACTATTAATCTCAGTTGCTTCACAAGTTTATATACCACAACTCCGGTTTAGCCTTGCTTGTTCACAATAATAACTTAGAGTCCACTTTAGCAATTAAAATAAACAATAATAGGAAATAAGCATAGGAGAACAAACATATTCATTCATCATATAAACTGAAAGTAAAAGGTAAAATAGATCTCACAGTTCTTGAAATCTGAAGGTTTCTGTGTCCAAGAAAAAGAGTTTAGCATTGCTTGTCAATTGAACAACTAACCAAAAAGAAAGAAGAATGCATGAATTCAGGTTTGTGGGAGAAAGGGTTTGTGTTTCTCTCTTTTGGCCATCCCCCTCTCTTCTCCTCTTTTCCTTCTCTCTTTATTTTTATACCCTAGGAAACCCTAATTTCTATTTTACAAAATAGTCCTCTTTTAAGTACTTTAATAACAATTTTCCTAAAAAATGAGAAATTCTCTTGCATGAAATCTTCAAACTTTGAATTAGAGAGCTAAATTGCTGGAAAAAAAACTTGGATGTCGGTTTGGATACTTCGCGATGTAATTTGGACTCGTTTCTTTACAAAACCTGTTTGCTGGCAGAATTCATTTGTCATCTTAGAAAAATCATATCTTCCTCATATGAGATCATTTTTAGCTTAATTTTGGTACGTTGATAAGTCTTTGAGTCAGGAATCCAAAAAAATTGATTTTGCATCAAATGGACTTTTGTAGCTCAAGATTTAAGTCGAAATGGTCGAAGGTGAACACTGGCAGATTGCGAGATTTGACTTTGAAGGCTACGATTTCCATGCTCTTCCTTTTTTTTTATTTTGTATGCCTTATATTTCCAGAAAGGTATGGATGTTAGCTTTATAATGCCACTAAAATCACTTCATTTCAACCTCTAGAGCTCACTGTCTACACAAAACATCGACTAAAGATCAAATCTGCAAATTACCTCCAATTTACTCCTTTTTGTATCTTTCATCCAAAAGTACTTTCAAAACATAACACAAAGAATATCAAGGCATTTTATATATAAAACATAGGCTAAACACTACTTAAATGTGGGTGAAACTATCGAATAATATGGTTGCATCAAAGAATCCTAAGATGATCCTTTTTATTTTTTATTATATGGATTTCTAGATGATTTGTTGCATGTTTATCTAAATGGATCTCAAGATAATCCTCTTCATTTTTAATTATGTGGATCCCAAGATGATCCCTTACATGTATATCTAGATGGATCCCCGATGATCATTTTTATTTTTAATATGTGGATCTCAAGATGATCCCTTATTATTTGTGTGAATCTTAAGTTAGTTCATTCACTTTATTTGATTGGTTTATGTTGTATTGAGGTTGGTCGCCTCTCAAGTCGAACATTTCAAAAATAGAGGTTGGTCGCCTTTCCATGGAACAAAAATTCAAGATTCCCTAGTGAAGTTTCTTTTAGACTTTCGTGGTTTTTCAAAAGTTTTCACAAACACCATCTTTTCTTTAAAAGCCTATCACACACAGCTTTGTTTTCCATAAGACTTTATATCATAAACATTGTAAAAAGAGAGCAACTACCATAACCTAATTCTTACACCCTCATAAATTTTAAAGAAAAGTATTTTCACAGAAAAAATCATTTAAAAAAATCTTCAAAGAAAAAGTTACAAAAATATAATACAGTTTAGGTTATAATCAGGCAAGAATCTAATTTATAGTTGATCAGAAAATAATATAGGCAAGCAATTTGGGGAATAATTGAAGAAAAATTGAAAAAAATATGATGAAATTGGTCACATAAAGTAATTGAAGGACCTAATTAAGGGGGGGTTGGAATTTATGTCAAAATTGGTTGAATTTGCAAGTCAATGACCAAAAATGTAAGAGATGGAAAAGTTTGAAGGTCTTATTAATTCAATTAGGGACTTAATTGAAGAAGAAATTTCAAACTTAGAGTTAATTTGATATAACAAATGAAAGAGTTAAAGAACTCGGGACCAAAATGAAAGAGGCATTGAAATTTAAGGATCCTATTAATTCATTTAAGGGCATAATTAAAGGGGGGAAAATTAAAATTTAGAGTCAATTTGACCAAAAAAAAAGAATAAAGAATTAAAGGGTCATAGACCAAAATAAAAGAGACACTAAAATTTAAAGATCCTATTAATTCAATTAGGAGTATAATTAAAGAAAAAATTGAGATTTAGGGTCAATTTGGCAAAAACATTCAAATTAAAAATCCAAAGACCATATTATAAAATATGCCAATATTAAAGAACTATTTTGAATGTCACCAATTGCTTAATTGAAATAAATCTTGGAAAATCAATCAAAATTGACTGAAAATGATGAAATTAAAACTGTAAGTATTGGTTTGAAAATTGAGAAAAACTTATAAGCCTAACTGTGTTGCATCATGAGTAATTAAAGGATTAGGCATCAATAAGGTGCCATTTTAGGCATGGTTCAACTCCTCACGTATGCATGACTGTTTTTTGGCTTCCTTTTCTTCTTTTTTAAGGTGTTTTTTAGCAACTTTAGGCATAAATTTTTCTTTCATGTGGCCATTAAATGTTGAGTGACACCCCTTTCTTCCCCTGCATTTGTACTTCATCTTTAGACAAAGACCCACTACAATGCCTCTATGATGTGACAAAACATATGTGTCAAAGTAGCAAACCTGAGCATTTTGTACAAAGTGTACAACAATGATGAATGGTCAAGATCAACCTAATGAGATCAACGAACATGATTGTTCCACTTAGAAGGGTTCTATGACCTTTTCACTTGTCTATAAATAGAAGGGCATGGTGAGAAAGAAGGAGAACAATTCTAGAGAAAGAATAAAACTTGAATTTGAGAAAAATAATAGGAAAAAAAGTTTGAGTTAAAACCATCATATCTATACTTACTATATGTTTGTTTACATTCCCAATATATGCATGTTTGGAGTTGTCTAATAATTAATAGAAAAAACATGTACAAGCTATTATGAGTTTATGTCATTCTCGTTAATTCTTAGACTTGAATAGTAGTTTTAAGAATATATTCAATATTCAATCATATATTATGTATCTTATATTGAAATTGAATTGAAGGTTTTTTACTTAGGTATTTTTACCTCTTATTTAATTATGTATTTTCTTGTTAGTGGTGAATCATTATCCCTTGACTTTGTATCTCTAAAATAGTTTTTTAATTTGTATATTTAGAGTGGCGGATTATTTACATTTATATCTCTTTAATTTTGTGCTTTAAAGTGATGAGTATAAATTATCTTTATCTAACTATATCATAGATGATATTTATTACCTTATCCTTACCATCCTGATATCAATAATGATATGATAGGAGCGATCACTGTCATAACCCAATTCTAGATTATTTTCTAAAATTTATTTTTTTTCAAAATAAAAATAAAATAATAAAATAAAGGCTGGCAACGTGAAGAAAACAGGTCGGGAAATACAACTGTAATTTTAGAGGAAATTCAAGGCTTAATTGTACCCCATTATTTGAGAAACAATACAAATTCAAGGTCAAATTAAATGATTATTGGATGAATTTGCATAAAAAATAAGTTTAATGACATAATTAAATTTTTAGTATGCCAATTTGATTTAATCATGGGACAAATTGAATTTTAATTATGTTTAAGAATTAATTTGGGTTCAATTAAAGGATTTAATTAAGTTCAATGACTTAATTATACTTTAAATGAGTTAAATTAATTTTATTTGGGGCTTAATTGGTAAAATATTATGTTTGGGGGTCCAAATTGAGCTTAATTGAGAATATTGAAATTTTAAGAGACCAAATTTAATTTTTATCAAGTTAATTGATTGAAATTAGGGGCCAAATTGCAAGAAAATTAGAGTTTTAGGGTCAAATTGAAGAAATTCGCATCTAAGAATCGTTTTATAAGAGGTGCCGAACTATAGGGGTTTAATTGACAAAAATTGGGGGTTAAATTAAAAAAAATAAAAGTTTAATGGTCAATTAGGGGTTAAATTGCATAAATTCAAAACTAATGACCGAATTGAAAATGGCACGCCAATCCGGGGTTAAAATTGATGTTTTTCCAGGGACTCAATTGCATAAAATTGAAAGTTTGAATCTGATCAAGGTCGTATATTAGATAAATCAGAAATAGAAGGACCAAATAAACTTGACTAAAACGGTGTCGTTTTGGTTACTACTCATCTTTTTCTTTAGTTTTCTCTGAAATGACAGTTTAGGGAGGCTACTTTACAAGTCCATTTAATGCCTCATTCATTCACCAAATTTAACCAAACTTGCATGCAAATAATCATTTGACATTTCTCTACATCCCTATGTGAACCGTCCAGGTTGATTTACCCTACAAAAGTCTCAGCGCTGGCCTAAAGTGATCAATTCAGGCAGCCTTAAACTGTCAGATTTGACAATTCATGGTGCCTACTTTGAACCAACGGTTGGGATCCTTCTAAACCAAATCAAGGGCCAAACTTTTTTTCCAGTGTAGACAAGATTACCCTCTTCCATCCCCTATAAATTTTGGTGGATTTCATGGCCTGGAGAGGAAGAAAATCGAGTCCAAAGTTGACAAAAAACCAGCCACCCTCCCCTGTTTTTCTACAATGAGTTCTCTCTCTTCTCTCTCTCTCTCTCTCTCTCCACCACTCCTCCTGCCGCTACCACAACCCAGCTCAACCTGATTGAGGGTAGCTCAACCTCTTCCACCAACCCAGCTCCTCATCGACGGCGGAAACCATCACCACATCGCCAACTTTTTCTTCTTCTTTGTCAACTCTCCTTCACCACGACAACCATGGTTCCTGCCTCCAGCTACGCCTTGAACCACCACCTCTTATCCAGTCACACCAAGCACCCCCAATCAGGCTGCCAACAACAACATCACCTAAGTGAACTTTGTCAGCAATCCCTGCCTGTAGCACGCCTTTTGTTCTTCTTCCTTCAATCAGAGCATGCAGGACTTGAATTAATTCATGTCCTGCACTGCTGGCTTTCGCCAATAGTTATAGGGATGGTCTAGAACCATTTCCATGGGCCGGGTCCAGCCCGACCTTAAAAAAGAAAAAAAGATTTGTTGAGCTGAGATCGACCCAACCCAACTTTCATGGGCTCAGCCCAGCCCATATATATTTAGTATATATTTATTTATAATAATATATATTATAATATTATTATTTAAAAATATTAAAAAGAAATGAGAAATTAAAAAATCCTTTCAATTTTTTTTTTTATTTTCTCGCGTGTTTTTCAACCAATTTTGCATAATATCGGGTTGTATATTTACACTGTAAAATATAAATTCAATATTAAAACACCTGGTTTTCTCCAAAAAAATTCAAAAAAATATCTTGTTTTCATATGACCAAATCCTAAAACTTTTCCAAGCATATTTTCATAAAAAAACAAAAAAAAATTGCATCTTTCTCATGTTTTAAAAAATCCAAAAATAGATATTATAACCAATTTATGATGATCCAGATTTGACCAAAATATCAAACACTCTTTTCCAATCCTTTTTTAGGGTCAAGATGTAGACTTTAATATCTGTGGGGTGTAAAACTACGTAATAGAGTACACCCTTATGTATTAAA